>Ga0256913_10001596_pt1 | contig 11660 bp, 13 predicted proteins | sample Axial_MatmetaG_FD_185970 | JGI IMG/M metagenome (GOLD analysis project Ga0256913, IMG submission 185970) | Deep-sea worm associated microbial mat communities from Axial Seamount, Juan de Fuca Ridge, Pacific Ocean - Axial_Mat | ecosystem: Environmental > Aquatic > Marine > Oceanic > Microbial...
GCATCATGTGCCTTCTCAGCATGAGATGAGACAGGAGGAAGGTTCGCCTCAAGAGAATCTTTAAATGCTTCATCTAATTCATTGATATCTGGTAAAATAATGTTAGAGGAGAGATACAAGTCTCCACTTAGAGAAGTTTTTCTGTCAACAATACCTGCACCTCTTATTCTAAATTTTTGTCCATTTTTGGTATTTTGAGGAACTTTCAATGTTACTGTTTTATCCAAAGTGTCAACCTCTACTTTACCACCAAAGAGAGCCATTTTTAACGGGACATCAAAAGTCTTATATAGATCATTTCCTTTTCTCTCATAGTCACCAGAGTCTGCGACTTCAACCACAATAATTAGGTCACCACGTTGACCTCCTCCACTCTTTCCTTTTCCTCTGGCTCGAAGTTTATCACCACTTTTAATCCCTGCAGGAATCTTTAAATCAAAGCTCTCATTATTAATAGAAATGTTATGTTTTCCACCCTTTACTGAAACATAAAAAGAGATAGTAATGGTTGTACGTTGATTTAAATCAGCTCCTGAACTAGAGAAACCTCCTCCTCCAAACGCACTGCTACCACCAAATCCTCCAAATCCACTACTACTACTTCCTCCTCCAAAAGCTGAACCCCTACTTCCTCCACCAAAAATATTTTTTAGTAAATCATCAAGATCAACATTGCCTTGTTGTTGTGCAAAGTCATGGAAGTTCTGACCACCAAATATCTGGTCACCATACATATCATACTCATCTTTTTTCTTTCTATCAGAAAGAACTTCATAAGCTGCATTAATCTCTTTAAATTTGTCAATAGCTGACTCTTCTTTATTTACATCAGGGTGATACTGTCGTGCCAACTTACGGTAAGCTTTCTTAATCTCATCAGCACTTGCACTTTCATTAACACCTAATGTCTCATATAAACTCTTAGCCATCTTTTTCCTTAGTTCAACGTTTTAATTATTTGAGCTTATTATATCAGAAACTCTTAGTCTATGTCAATCAACTTTTCTATTTTTGACGCATTAACATGATGACTACAATAACAGGCGGAAGAGCCAATGCAAAAAGATATGAAGAGATATCCAATATTTTATTATTATTCAAGTAAAAAAAGCCAAAAATCAAAACTGCATACGCACCCAAACGATAAAATGACAACGCAGCTTTGGAATCTTTGGCAGTTTGCCAAATTGAACGACGATTTTTTTTCAAATTCTTTTTCTCCTCTACCACCACTTCCTTTAGACTCTTCTCCTCTTTAAGTTCCTTTTTGAGTTCCTCTTTAGGTAAACTTTTTTTATCCTCGGAGTACAAATCAAAAGGATCTTCAATCTTATCTAATGTATCACGATTGTCATCAGCTACAACCATGCCCATGTCCAATCTAGCTTGTACCATATTACGATAAGAGATAATAGAGGCAAACATGATAAGCGAGGAGCTTACAAAAGCGATTTGAGAGTTCAATAACCACACTCTATTTCCACTTAGCAGACAAAAAATTATGATACCAATATCTATTATAAGGAGAGCATTAATAATATTTTTCATTAATACTTATCATCCTCATCACTATCATCATATTTTTGATACCGATATCGTGGGTCATCTGCCAGTTCATCCAAAGATTTTTTCTGTTTTTCATACGCCTTGTAGACATTTAAAATAGCAGCAGAGATACCCCAAAAAACCCCCAACCACAAGAGCCAAGGAGTATCAAAGAGATTTTTAAGCAAGAGACCTATCCCTACTCCAAGTAAAACAGCTACCACCATTGAGATTCCAAGACTCAATCCATCTGCTGCTACCACAATTTTTTTGAGCTTTGGTTCTTCTTTTTTTGACATAATACACCTTTTTTATTATCTTTAAATCTTATTTAATATTATACCAAACAATATGTCTATGCCTACTTTATAATGTTTTGTTTTCCTTATATAAAACTTAACTCTCTATTTTTATCAACAAACTTTAAGATATTTTTTGATAAATTAACTTATATATAAAACTAAGCAGTACAAAAGGAATATCAATATGAGCCATCAAGAAAAAACAAATTTCATAAAGAGTCTTCGCGCAGCGATTCAATCATATCAAGGTTTTACATCTTCTGAAAAAAAATATGGTCTTAACAATATCCATACATGGATAGGAGCAAATGGATCTCTTGAAATTTTTATTCAAAAATTTTCTGACCTCTCACTTGACATCAAACCTTTTCTCTATGAAAAAAAGTTTTTAAGAGTTTAATCTTTTATTTTGTCCTCAAATCTATCTAATAGATTTGGACTCTATCTATACCTCTCCACACAAATTCCAACCTCTGGTAACTCTCTTGCCTTGTTGTAAAAAAGTGCTTTAAATATTCTCCCAAGTATTTTTCTCATATTTTCTCCTTTCTTATTTTGTTACCTATATGATAGTATATTAATTGTCAATAATCGTGAATTATTTAAAAATTGCTCAATTAAATCTCATTTTTTATATTTTATAGAATAATTTATAGTAATAAAATATATTTACGAATATTCACTTATAAATTTAAGTAAAAATAGATATACTTCTAAGCTCTTTTGCCATCTCTTCTCCAATACCATCACATATGCTTGAGAAGAACTCATTACAACTTAATTTAATATTTACTAAAAATAATAAAGTTTTACAAAGAGAAGTTCGTATAGATAGAGAAAGTCGTGAAGCTCGTGAATGCCGTTTTTGTCTTAGAAAAATGCCAAAAACAAGAGAAATCCGTATTGCTAGAATAAACAGAGAGGGATTTGTACCCACACCAATTCAAAAGAAAGGAAAAAAAATTGCTACTGTACAGTAATTTTTTATTCACTACTCCATAATAGAGAAATAATCTCATATTAATGAGATTATTTTTTTAGTTTTTAATTTTTTTAGTTTTTAAAAGTTATACTTTAATCCTAAAGAGGCAGCATCACCACGAAGTGAATCAATTGTAGTAGCTTGGTACTCTCCAAGAATTGCATAGTTGCCGCCAAGACCATACTCAAGACCTCCACCATAAACCAATCCAGATTCATTATCGCTGTCTGTTAATGAACTTTCTTCAATCATGTATCCTACTTTACCAAAAAGACCTAATACATCAGTAAGAGGATAAGTATAAACCAGTGACAATGAACCTGTCTTATGTGATACATCACCTGAAACATTATTTAAGTCATTTTTAGCGTAGCTAAGACCCAACTCTGTTGCAAAACCATTTCCTAGTTTATAACCAAGGTCAAGACCTGCTCCATATCCAGAGTCTGTACAGTTACAGTTATAGGTATCACCCATTATAGAGATTCCCTTAAGAACAGTATAAAAATTACTTGGTCCTTTTGGCACAACTTTTTTAACTACGGGCTTAGGCTTTGGAGCTGGTGCAGGAACAACTACTATAGGTGCGGGTGCTTGTACAGGAACTACAACTGGTGCGGGTGCTGGTGCTTGAATAACTACTGGCTCAGACATAACAGGAACATAGTCAGGCTCTGGAATTACAATATTAACATCTGGATTTTCAAATGAAACCACACCCCCAATATCTCCTCCAGCCTGTAGACCTGTTACTAAACCAGACACAATTAGACTCTTTAAAATCTCTTTTTTCATAAACTCTCCTTTAAAATAAAATGTAAAGATAGTTTATAATAAGCTATTTTTTCTTTAAGAAAAGATACAAAATTCTATAATACTGAAAAAAGGGAGGGTTTTTATTAATTTTATAACTTAATAATAAAAATAAAGTTTTATTATGTTTATAAATACTTAAATAAATTTTTAAATATCATCTCTCTTCCAACGTGTCGAGTCTAAGAATGTATCATCATGTATGTGTTTGAAGGATGCTTGTATCATTTTAAACACTCCTGAGCTATCTTTTTCCAAATCTTTCAACCATATTTTCATTTTGGCACGTGCATGAGGCATCTTTACATCTTTAAGCATTGAAGGACACGCTTCATCACCAATGGGTTGCAAATTATTATCATCTGAAAATGCCCGTAACTGCTTCTCTCTTGCTTCAATTAAAGGTCGAATAAGATGAAATCCTCGATTGGTTTTATAAATAGGAGCCATGGCTCTCATCGTTCCATTATAGAACATATTCATAAAAAAACTCTCTACAGCATCATCAAAATGATGACCCAATGCAACTTTATTAAACCCATTCTCCTCTGCAAATGTATATAACGCCCCTCTTCTCATCCGTGAGAAATAGGAGCAAAAAGAGGAGTTCTCTCGAATTGTATCATTAGATATCTCATAAATATTGGTCTCACACACGGTATGTTTTATCTCATACTCCCTACAATGCTCCACCAAGTCACTGTAGTGTTCACCAGGCATACCATAATTAATAGTACATGCTTCAAACTCAAACTTAAAGGGTGCATGTGCTTGAATATACTTTAAAATATGAATGAGTGCCAAAGAGTCCTTTCCTCCACTCAATCCTACAAGAACCCTATCGCCCTCGCCTATAAGTTTAAAAGTTGCATTTGTTTTTCCTGCCACACGCAGAAGTTTTTTACTAATCTGTAATTTTGGGGATACTATTCTGCTCATTGGTCTATATTTTCGACCATGTCCAAGATAAAGTTAGCAGAGATAATCGCAGAACCTACCATAAACTCATCAAAATCCACTCCTGCATCATCATTTGCCGTATCTGAGATGGCACGAAGCACAAAAAATGGCACATTTAACGCATCACAAACAACTGCCACACTTGCCCCCTCCATCTCAATGGCATCTGCACTAAAAGTAGATAAAATAAACTCTTTTCGCTCATTTGATGCCACAAACTGGTCACCTGTGGCAATGGTTCCTTCTATTAAAGTAAGCTCATTTTTCAAAGCTACCCCTTTAGCAATCTCTCTTAGTCTACTATCTGTCTCCACAAACACAGCCCCCTCAGGCACAAAACCATGAGCATGACCAAAGATAGTAATATCCAAATCATGCTGACACAACTTATCAGCAATAATCAAATCACCAATATGCAATGCTGGATTAATCGCCCCTGCTACCCCTGAAAATAGAAGCGTAGAGCAACCAAACTTCTCTATCAGAGTTGAAGCCGTTAATGAGGAGAAAACCTTACCTATTTTAGAGTAAGCAATGACCAGCTCTTTACCTTTATATGTCGCTTCATAATAAGCGTTATTTGCATATTCAACTTTTTTAACATTTTCTACTTTTTTTAACAGTGGTTCAATCTCCTCAGGCATTGCCCCCATTATAGCTATTTTACTCATATATAAATCCTAATTTTTTTTTGTGAAATTATAGCAAACTATCTTTAGTTTCATAATTTGTATACAATTTTATTTTATACTTCAACTATATAAAGCTTAAAAGGAATAATTACCATGAAAACAAAAATAAAAACAAAACTTATAAACAGACTATCACTTTTAATAAACGATGAGAACCTTGAAGAGAAGATAAACAGATCACCTGTCTATCTTATAGCAATATTGGCAATTACAAATATCATTGTCTTAAAACTTATATTTTTATTGATATAAGTTTTTAAATATATATTAGAGTGCATTAATCGCTTCAATGGTCGCTTCAAGGGAAGCCATATCAGAGACATTAAAATGAGGTTTTTTAGTTGCCTTTCTATTTAACCCTTTCAGAACATTTCCATTACCAAACTCAATATAACAATCAACATCTGCATCTATATTTGCAATCGAGTGTTTATATTTTACAGGAAGAACCAGCTGTTGAGGTAGCAACTCCAACGCTTCTGCTTTTGTAGAATATGCGTTCGCCGTTACATTTGAGATAACAGGAGCGATAAACTCATCTTTTATCATCTCATTTAATTTAGCAGAGAGAGGGTCAACAGCACTCTCTAACAGTGGACAATGAGAAGCAACTGACATATCCAACAAGATAGCTCTCTTTGCTTTTGCCTCTTTTAAAATAGGGGCTAAAACCTCTAAATCTTTTTTAACCCCTGCAATCACAATCTGACCATCAGCATTATAGTTTACTGCCCATACCTGAAGTCCTGCATCTCGTTGCTCCTCACAAATCTGCTCCACAACCTCATCAGAGAGTCCCAAAGAGACCATCATCCCAACCTCTTGCTTGGAACACGCCTCTGCCATAAGTTTACCACGAAGATTTACAAGCTCAACAGCATCTACAGCGTCCAACGCACCACTTGCCACCAGTGCTGAAAACTCACCCAAAGAGTGACCCATTGTAAGCACAGGTTTAATATCTACAGCATCAGTAAAAAGTCTATGAGCAATGGTTGAAACCAACAAGATAGCAGGTTGTGTAAACGCTGTTTGACCCAAATTATCATTCTCTTCAAAAAGAAGCGTCTCAAAATCTATGCCTGTACGCTCACTGGCATCAGCAATCATCTCTTTTGCCACCTCTGAATTTTCAAAAAAATCTTTTCCCATACCAACGCTTTGTGAACCCTGTCCTGCAAATAGAAATGCACATTTAACTGCCATCATCAACCCTTTATTAATTAATTACGGCATTCTATCCTATTTTATATCAATTTTTATATCAATTTTATATTATCTTCCCGTATAACTGTAAAGAAGAGCTGTTTTGAGGCGTTTAAACACTGCCCTCTTATCTTGTGGTTTAATGGCAAAACATCCATAACTTCGCCCTCCTCCCTTAACATAACCAGCAGTATGCACCACCACATCGCGTCCACCAAACCGTGAAGGAAGACCTACTTTTCTATTACTTTTTTGGAGACCTGTTATCATCAGATATTTATATCTTTTTTTAGCTGTAATTCTCTCTTTTACACCCACCTTAAAAAACCCATAAGGTGTCATATGTGAGTTTCTTTTATTACTAGAACGCCACACGCGTCCCCCTTTTGCACCTGACCTTTTACCATGTGCCACCTGATGCTGATGAACTTTTCCATTGTATAAATCGATAATATAGAGGCGTTTTTTTCCTGCTTTTTTAGTATAATCTGCAATGGCGATATATCGCTTAGAGAGTCTCTGCTTATATCTATTTTTTTTATAATATCGAAAGGCTTGATGTAAGGCTTTTTTATTGACGGTAGAGATAGAATCGACTCGCTTCTCTATTTTAGAGAGATGCCTATTTGAGTAGTATTTATTGTAGTTACTTCGTGCTTCTAGGGTTGATATCAAAAGGATTGATGCCAAGATAAATTGTATAATTATTTTCATAATAGTAGTATTTCTTTCTTTTCTAATTTTTAATTCTTAATATTAATAATTATATTTAATATTCAATTAATAATATCTTAAGTCAAAAAAGTTTTAAGGAGTTTTAATAGTTGTTTTTATTGATTTGTGTTATAATAGATTATAAAGATTAAACAAAAAATCGAGATAAACATATGAATAAAGTCTTAAATATAGTTAACGGTGAAGCCATTATAAAAAAATTAAAATTGGCAGAGATTTCTGGTACATTTTTACCATGGCAAGATTTTTTACATGAGGGGCCTGTTCCCGAAAACTTATCGCTTGAAGCCCTCTCTAAAATCAGAGCCCAGTATATCTCAACCAAGGGGCTTGGTAGTTTTGACGAGGTACATCAGAGTTTTAAAGATAGAAATGCTACACTAAACTCATTTAAAAAATATCAAAAAATCATACTTTGGTTTGAAAATGACCTCTATGACCAGCTCCAGTTTATTCAAATTCTTGATTGGTTTTTTAAATATGCAGACAACTCTACTCCTATCTACTATATCTCTTGTGAGAGACACCTTTATAGCTATACCCGAAAAGAGCTAGATGAGCTTCTTCTTTATAACAAAGAGCTGGTTTCACACACCCTCTATATTATTGCAAAGAAAGCGTGGTCGGCTTTTTCTGCACCTACTCCTGAGGCGTGGTTTAGACTACAAGACGATGATATATCTGAACTTCCATTTCTAAAATATAGTATCATTCGAATGCTAGAGGAGTACCCCAATACCATCAATGGTCTCTCTCGTACAGCTCATCAAGCACTACTAATTATTGAAGGAGGAGTACATCATCCACAAGAGATATTTGAACAGTATCAAGAGAGTGAACAGCTTAAGTTTATGGGAGATATTCTCTTTTGGAATATTCTAAAAGAGTTGGTAAATAAAAATCTACTTAACGCAAGGGAGGAAGGAAGAGAGCTAAAAATCACCTCCTTAGGAAAAGAGGTAATCAAGGGAGATATAAATTGGTTAGATATCAACCAGATAGACAAATGGTTAGGAGGAGTACATCTCAATCAACAAAATTTATGGTGCTGGGACATAAAGTCCCAAAAAATTATCAACTCCCTCTCCTAACTATTTTAAATCAGGAGAGTTGGTCGCTTTTATACTATATCGTTGTAATAGCTCCTCTTGAATATCAAGTGCTTTTTTTCTATCAATAACTATTTTAGAACCATCATTATCTTCAAGAATCACATATTTCTCTTTGCTTGTGGTGACCAATTTATAAAAATCTTTAAAATCCTTGAACTTCTGACCATTAATTTTATCAATTTTCCAGAAACTAACCCCATAATCTCCACGGCTAATTGTTGATGCCAATACTTTTAACAAAAGCACAATCTCTTGATTGTCTTGTGTTGGAAACTTGGTTGCCCCATATCTTAATGGTAAGTTAGGCTGATTTGAAGCGTTCAAAAGGTTTTGAGTCAATGGGGTAAAAACATATCCACCCAACATAAAATAAGTAGGCATCTTATCATACTCAAACTCAGCAAAACTGGAACGCTCTGTACTCTTTTTTATAGAGAGCTTTACTTTGACTGAAATCTTTTTTCCATCACGAAGCACATCCAATGCCACCTCTTCTCCATATTGATGCATATCTACATAGTATTTAAAGTGCGTGTATTGGTTCTCTCTAAATGAAACCGTACCATCACTCTCTATTTTATGACCATCAATTGCCGTGATAATATCATCTTTTTGAAGCACATCTTTAAATGGTGAGGTATATAAAATCTTAACCACCAAAATTCCACCAGAGTTTTCATCCAACTTGTAGTACTCTTTTTGGGTAGGATTTTCTATCTTTTCCATATAAATTCCCAACTTTGGAAATCCATCATAGACACCATCTTCTACATCGGTTAAAAAGTGCTGTACCACATCAATAGGAACCATGTACCCAATATTTTGAGCACGGCTAATCTGTTGCATCACCACCCCCACAATTTTCCCATCAGAGATGGTAGGCCCACCTGAATTTCCAGGGTTAATTGCAGCATCTATCTGAATGGATAAAAAGCTCTGTCCACTATGCACATAGCGATTATGCTCAATCCGTGAGACAATCCCTGTACTAATACTAATGGTATTTCCACCCATTGGGTAGCCATATACCGTTACTTTGTCTTGCATCTTTGGAAGTGTTCCAAAGGTTAACGGAATGGTATTACTAAAAAAGTTTTTATCCTCTACTTCCAAAAGAGCCAAATCAGTATCATGTGACACTTGTAATACCTTGGCTTGATAACGTTTGGTATCTCCATACTTTTTAACTTCTAAAAATGTCTGATTGGCAATCACGTGTGCATTGGTCAAAATACGATTACCTGAGATAATACTTCCAGACCCACTAGAACGGTGAACCGTACTGTTCCATGGCTCTTGATAGTTAGGTGCTTTGGATACTGTATAAATTTTTACGATAGACCTATCGATACCATTAGCATAAATCAGAGAGCCTGTCATACATAAAAATATAAAAATTTTTAAAAAATTTTTCATTTAATTCCTTTAATTTAAAATTGCGAAAGTATACCAAATAATTCTAAACGATTTATCAATATAAAATTAATATGATATAATTCATCAAAAATTTAGGAGTTGTAAAGATGGCAACAATCTCAATGGGAGACCTTAAAAAGGGCGTTAGATTAGAACTGGATGGAAATCCATACAGAGTGGTAGATTTTCAACACGTTAAACCAGGAAAAGGTGCAGCGTTTGTACGATGTAAAATCAAAAACCTATCAACAGGAAAAGTAATCGAAAAGACTGTTCATGCAGGTGACAAATTTGAAGTACCTGATTTAGAGCAGACTACCATGCAGTATCTCTATGATGATGGTGAGATGCTTCAATTCATGGATACCACCACGTATGACCAAATTGGTCTAACCCATGAGCAGGTAGGAAAAGATACCTTCAACTTCATGATAGACGGGATGGAAGCCGAAATCCTTTTTCACAATGGGAAAGCAATCTCAGTAGAAATCGCACAGACAGCAACCTATGAAGTAGTAGAGACCCCACCAAACTTCAAAGGTGACTCACAAGGTGGTAAAAAACCTGCAACACTTGACAGTGGAGCTGTGGTTCAAGTACCTTTCTTTATCCTAACTGGTCAAAAAATTGTGGTTGATACTGTTGAGGGTAAATATTTAGAGAAAGCAAAATAGTTAAATACGGGATATTAATCCCGTATCGCCTCATCATCCAACTCACCAGACTTTAATTTCTTCATATACTCCGTTAACATCTTTCGTACATCTCCTGACATGATAAGCAGTCCAAATATATTTGGAATCGCCAATGCCAAAAATAGAATAGAGGAGAAATCAACCATTGTGCCTGTGTCTACTATGGTGGCGATAATAATAAATCCTAAAAAGATAAGTTTGTAGAGGATAGAGGTTTTTGAACCAAAAAGGTAAACCCATGCTCTCTCTCCGTAGTATGCCCATGAAATCATGGTAGAGAAGGCAAACATAAAAATAGCAAAACCTAAAATAGTTGGAAACCATGAAACAACAGAACCAAAAGCTGTAGAGGTTATCACTGCTCCCTGTTTGGCAGCAATCGCAGCGTCAAGTGCTTCTGTTCCTCCCAAATAGCTTCCTGTTAATATAATGACCAATGCGGTCATGGTACAAACCACCACGGTATCAATAAAAGGTTCATAAAGTGAAACTAGCCCCTGACGTATAGGATATTTAACCCTTGATGCTGAGTGTGCAATACCTGCTGAACCTAACCCTGCTTCGTTTGAGAATACGGCTCTTTGAAATCCTTGTATCATTGCTCCAAAGATACCACCTGCTACAGCTGTTGGGGTAAAAGCTTCTGTAAAAATCAAAGCAAACGCGTCAGGAATAGCAGTGAAATATGTTCCAAGCACCCAAAAGACCATTAATAGATAAAAAATCACCATAATAGGAACAATTTTCTCTGCCACATGAGCAATCCGTTTGATACCACCAATAATCACAAGCCCTGTAATCCCTGCCATTATCACACCAAATACCCAAGGGAACTCATTTAAAAATGGGATTTGCCCCTGCATAATGCTTAGTGATTGAGAGATTTGAAAGGTATTTCCTGCCCCCAATGCCCCAAGTATCATGAAAAAGGCAAATACCATCGCCATTACTTTCCCTGTCTTTGCCATTCCTTTGTCGGCTAATCCACGTGATAAGTACTCCATTCCTCCACCCATAATCGTGCCATCAGGTAGAAACTCTCGGTATTTTAAAGAGAGGGTCACTTCGGTAAACTTTAGTGTCATCCCCAAAAAACCTGCTGTTATCATCCAAAAAGCAGCCCCTGCTCCACCCAAAGAGATGGCGATAGAGACGGCGGCAATATTACCAATCCCAACAGTGGCTGAGAGTGCTGTGGCACG
>Ga0256913_10001597_pt1 | contig 11659 bp, 3 predicted proteins | sample Axial_MatmetaG_FD_185970 | JGI IMG/M metagenome (GOLD analysis project Ga0256913, IMG submission 185970) | Deep-sea worm associated microbial mat communities from Axial Seamount, Juan de Fuca Ridge, Pacific Ocean - Axial_Mat | ecosystem: Environmental > Aquatic > Marine > Oceanic > Microbial...
GGTCGGAAATGATGCTAGGCGATGAAAGTTATGCTGGTGCTACTTCTTACGATAAACTTAAGGCTTCAATAAAAGAAATTGTTGGATTTGATTATTTTCTTCCAACTCACCAAGGTCGTGCTGCTGAAAATGTATTGTTCTCTGTTCTTGTTAAAGAGGGAAACATTGTACCTGGTAATTCTCATTTCGATACAACAAAAGGTCATATTGAATCAAGAAAAGCTTATGCAATAGATTGTACTATTGACGCAGCTTTTGACACTACTATAAATCATCCTTTTAAAGGTAATGTTGATATTGATAAATTAGAAAAAGTACTTATTGAAAGTGGTGACAATGTACCTTTTATTATAATGACTGTAACAAATAACTCTGCAGGTGGTCAACCTGTATCTTTACAAAATCTTCGTGATGTAAGAGCTTTAGCAAATAAATACAATAAAATGGTTGTATTTGATTCGGCTCGTTTTGCTGAGAATGCATATTTCATTAAGAAAAGAGAGGCTGAGTTTGCTGATTTAACTATTAGAGAGATAGTTGCATTAATGTTTGAGAATGCTGATGCAATGACAATGAGTTCTAAAAAAGATGCCATAGTAAATATGGGAGGATTTATTGGAATGAGAGATGAGAAGCTATTTCAAGAGGCAAGTGTTTTCAATATAATGTATGAAGGGTATATTACTTATGGTGGTATGTCTGGTCGTGACATGAATGCTTTGGCTCAAGGACTAAGAGAAGGTACAGAGTTCAATGTTCTAGAAAACAGAATAGAACAAGTAGCATTTTTAGGAAATAGATTGAAAGAGTTTGGTGTTCCTATTCAAGAACCTATTGGAGGACATGCTGTATTTATTGATGCAAAAAGATTTCTTCCTAATTTACCAAAGGAACATTATGTAGCTCAAACTCTTGCAATAGAGTTATATATTGAAGCTGGTATCAGAGGTGTAGAAATTGGAACTTTATTAGCAGACCGCGACCCAGACACTCGTGAAGATAGATTTCCTAAGCTTGAGCTAGTTCGTTTGGCAATTCCTCGTAGAACTTATACTAATAACCATATGAATTATGTAGCAACTGCTATTGGTAATGTATATGCACGAAGAAATGAAATAACAAAAGGTTTGAAAATAACAAAAGAAGCTCCTATTTTACGTCACTTTACTGTTGAATTGGAGAAACTATAATATCAATACCACACAAAAACACAAAGGCTGCTTAATTAATTTTAAGCAGCCTTTATTATTTCAATAATCTCCTATTATTGAATAATTATTTTCTGAACATTATAGGTATTCTCACCTTTAATGTGCATCATATAAACTCCTTTGGACAATTTATTCAAATTGAGACGAAGTGCATTTTTCGACACACTTATAGAATTTCTATCACTAAACACTAATTTTGATTGACTATCAAAAATATTAATGAAAATAGCCTCCTCATATTCACTTTCAATCTCAATATTAATTATTCCATTAGATGGATTTGGGTAAACTTTGACAGTATTGCCTTCTTCTGATTCATAAATTGACTCACAAATAACTAAATGTAGATTTGCTGTATCTGAACCAAAACACCCCACATTATCATAAACTGATACCCAGAAAACATTATCACCAAGAGGATAAGTTGACGTTTGGACTGCAATTGTTTGAGTAGTATCTCCTGTATTCCACAAATAGGAACTCATATTGGGGCCTGCATCAAATACATAAACAGGAACCGTAAAAATACAAATACTATCATCAGCAATTAAATTTGAGGGCGCTTCCCTTACTTCAAGTTTTGTTGAATCGATAATACTACAGCCGATACTATTTGAAATAGTGACAAAATAATCAGTAAAACCATAAGGTAAATTACTAGCATTAATACTTATTATTTGATTTGTATCTCCATTGGACCATAAATAATCAGAATATCCTCCTCCTGCATCCAAAATCATTTGATTATTACTACACATAGCTGTATCTGAAGGTAAACTACCAATAGGAATAGAATTTACAATAATAAACTGATTAGCACTAGCTGTTAATGCTCCATCTGTAATTGTAACAATATAGGCCGTTGTACTCGTTGGCGCAACATTAACTATCTGTTGTGAACTTGAAAATCCAGTTGGGCTAGAAGACCATTGATAGGTATAATTGCCGGTTCCTCCAGAACCAACAGCTGTAAGGGTTATGCTGTCTCCAGAACAAACAATAGATTGACTTGCCAGCATTAATCCTGACAAAGTACCACCAGTAACTGTAATTATAACAATATCTGAATCGGAACACGAAGAAGTATTGTCTTCCAAATTAAGAGTAAACACTTGTGAGGTCGTTAATGCTACTGTTGTTGGGTTATTAATATTTGAATTATTAAGCTTATTACTAGGTGACCAAGAATAAGTATAATTTCCAGAGCCTCCACTGCCACTAGCAAGTAAATTTGCTGTTGCCCCACTACTAATTTGCTGATCAGAACCTGCATTAGCAATTGGCGATGAATTTACTATTATACTAGTACTATCTACAGCTGAACACTGTGATTGGCTAGTAAAAGAGTATTTTATTGTATAAATACCAAAGCCAACGCTAGATGGATAAAACTTATTGCCAATAACTCCTTGCCCTGAGTATGTTCCTCCATATGGAGTTCCTCCTGTCAGTGTTATTTGATATATTCCATCGCATGTAGAAGCCATACTTGGAATACTCACACTTGGTAAAGCATTAACAGTGACATTTTTAACAGTCTTACCTATACATGCATTTGTCCCAACATAAGTATAAGTTATAGGAAATATTCCAACACCTGCTATTTGAGGATCAAAAGTATTACCAACAACTCCTTGTCCAACAAAAGTACCACCAATAGGAGTAATTGAAGTCATAGCAACAGCTGATTCATCCTCACATAATTGCGAAATAATATTAAAATTAGTATATGGAGTTTGGTTTACAGTAATATGAATACTATCTGTTATTGTTGTATTATTGTCTGAAATAGTAATTATATATGTAGTACTAACTGTTGGAAAAACATTGAGTACAGAATTAGAAGAATTAAAACCTAATGGAAAAGATGTCCAACTATAATTAACAGTTCCATTTCCACCTGAAGCAAGTGCAACTATCACTACAGAGTCACCACTACAAATTGTATCTTTTGAACTTGTAAGACTAGCTAGATTAAGAGGTCCTCCTGTAATATTTACTATTTTATCATCATTATTTACACATGCTGTTGAATTATCAGTAACACTAATATTAAATAAAGTTGAATTAGTCAATATAGTTGTAGTTGTTGATAAACTAGCAGGATTAACCACTTTAGAAGCAGGAGTCCAAGAACAGGATGCCGTTCCAATTAAGTTCCCAACTGTTGCTGATAAACTTGCAGAATTATTATAATTAATGGTTGTATCATTTCCAGCATTTACTGTTGGCAATGAATACACAACAACTGAATTTGAAATTGAATCTGAACATCCTCCAGAATTTGTAAATTTGTATTGTATAGCATGATTTCCTGCACTTGCAAGAGTAGGATTAAATTGATTTGTAAGTTCTATTCCATTACCTGTAAATATTCCTCCAGCTGGAGTTCCTGTTAAAGAAACATTAGCAGCATTCTCACAAATAGAACTAGGTAATCCTGTAAAACTAACTACAGGAACACTATATACCACTATATTCTGAGTTGCAAATGCGGAACATCCATTAGAATTTGTAACCGTATAAGTAATTGCATGACTACCTGGACCTGCCACTGAAGGACTAAACATATTTCCTGTAACACCTGTTCCTGTGTATACTCCACCACTTGGAGAGCCTTGAGTTAGTACAAAAGCAGGAACATCATCACAAACTCCACTTATGGGAGAAAAACTTACTATTGGCGAACTAGTAACACTAATATTTACAGTATCACTAGCTGTACACGAATATGCATTAGTTACAGTCAAAATATAATTACCAGCATTATTTGCAGAAATATTATTAATAGTTGGTGATATCAAATTAGAAGTAAAAGATGATGGTCCAGTCCAAGAATGACCCAATACTCCATTATCCAGAATATCTAACATATAATCCTCTGTTTCTCCATAGTTATAAGAACCACATCCTGACGATATTGCAGAATTATATTTCATAATAATTCTCATCTTAGTTTTACCTCTTACGGCATTTGAAGGAACAGTAATAATACCCACAAAATTTGAATCTCCATTAAATGTACCAGAGCCAAGTGAAATAGCAGGTTCATCAAAAATTCCATTTCTATTCCAATCAATAAAAGCATCAATATACTCCAACCATAAACCAGAAGTGTATGCACCTACAACTAAGTTATAACTTGAATCAATAATTACTGGAATAAATACTGATTGTGAATAATCAGAATAGCCACCCCCATTATTTAATGAGTTATTAATAATATCATCAATTTGTACTTTTTTAATATACTCCTGAGAATTATCACTGGAAATTGACGAGCAATAGGTTGTTGGCAATGTACAATTTGCATCACAGTCAATTATCCCCTCATTAACACCTGGTGACAACTGTAAATTATAACCCGAACATGTATTTGTATCTGTACCAGCATTTACCGTTGGAAAATTACCTACGAATATACTCTTTACCGTTGAATCAGTATATGTTGTTCCTATTGCTTTCAATAGTACTCTATAATTCCCTTGCGAACTAAAAGTATAATTGTAATTTGTTGCCGTTGATTGTTGTATTCCATTTACATACCACACATAAGAATTTCCATTTAGTGATGTATTAGTAAATGTAACATTAGTACCTGAACAAATCATTTGCGCAGAGCTTATAAAATCTGCTGTAACTGGAGATCTCTGATTTATATAAACATACTGATTGCTCATTCCTGCAGCTATTCCTTTAAGTCTACCCACCCTAGGAGCAGAAATATTAGCTGAATAATTAACTGTAAGAGTATCATCTCCTGTTCCCGATGTCGGACTAACTGTAAGCCATGATGCATTATCAGTTACCGACCAAGTAATATTAGGTGAAGCACTAACATAAACAGTACTACTTCCTAAAGTATAATTAGCATCAATACTTCCAGGATACATAACAAAATGAGGAGGATCTTTAACGCAAAGTAAAAATTGCCCTGTTCCTCCACCGTATCTCCAAAACCTAATAAATAATGTATCTCCTGGGGTTTGTCCATTTAATGATAAGTGTGGCATATTTGCAGAACCATTGAAATCATCATTACAGTCAACAAGAGCTAAAGAAGTGCAACTACCTGAGTAAACAGCCATTGCTCCATCATTAAAACTTCCTGAGACCGGATTAGCATCAATCACAAGTTTACCTGAAGAGGGAACTACTACTTTATACCATACATCTTCTGAAATTGAGCCTCCACAACCTGGTGGAACAATTCCTATTGTTGTTGTTGCATTAACATTAGTACAAGTATCATATTGGCAAGTGTTATTCCCAACATTTAAGTTTATTGCTCCACAAGGTTCATCATTTATTGGAACGACTACTGATTTAACTTCAATATCATCAATAGCCACATCTCCCTTATCATTTGCTCCACGAACAACTCTAAATCTAAATTTCACAGTACTACCTAGATAAGAAGATAAAGAAACAGAAGCTTTTAACCATGGGCTATAAGTATTAGATTGTTGAGGTCCAACAAGTGAATAAATATTATTTGTCCAAATGCCATTATTACATATATCTACATTTAAGCCAACAATTCCAGAACCAACCATATGATACCAAAAACCAAGTTCTATAGTTCCAGATGACGGAATATTTATACAAGGACTTATCAAATTGGTTTCATCATATTGTGCAGCAGGAAATGAAGCTTCTGTATACATATACTGACCAGATACAATTCCTAATGTATGGTCTACATTTGGGCCTGTATATGATGTTTGCGTTGCTCCGTAGTGAGCCCGCCAATTAAAACTGCCACTATTACTATAGGTCCAGCCTCCAGTCCATGTACCTGGGTTTCCTGCAGTAAACGTCTGAAAATCTTCTGAATATGGGGTACTGTAAGCAGATGTTACGGAAATATAGTTCGGCTTAATAATCGTATCAGACCCATTTGCATTTGTTGCTATCAATGTTATCGAATAATTTCCTGCTGCCGTAAATTGAACCTGAGGATTCTGAGAACTAGAACTTGTACCTCCAACATAACTATATGTTGATGGGCTAATACTCCAACTCCATGAAACAGGTGTTGGTGTACTTATATCAGTAAAAGTTAATGTCCCACTAACACATATTGATGTTGCAACAGTTGAAAAATCAGCAGTTATTGGTGCACTCGGATTTAAGTATAAATCTGATTGCCACACTCCCCTACCATATGTTGATGCAGTAATACGAGAATTCATTGCTGTTGATGAATAATAAATCTCTAATTCTGTTACAAGAGGTGCTGATGGCATCCCTGAAGAATAATTTATCCAATTTGATAATAAACTATCTTTATAATAAACCCCAACATCTGTTCCTATGTATAATCCTTCTACACTAGTAGTATCATAAACTAAACAATTCATTGTTACAGCAGGCAAACTTCCAGAAATACTTACCCATGTAAGGCCTTTATTAACCGATTTATATACATTTGTACCAGCAGTAACATAAACTATATTAGAACTTGAAGGATGAGCTTCAATATCTGTAATAATACCTCCTGGTCCATTAAGCGTAGTCCATGTAGGAGATGCTGCATTTACATTGTCACATCTATAAAAACTATTTCCTCTTGAAATATACAATATACTATTATCTGCAGGAGAGCTTTCTACTACTCTAATTTTAGCACCACTTCCCAAACTAGAGATTTTAGTCCAAGAAACAGAATTAGCACTTGATGCATTCACATTTGTTGATCTCCAAACATTATCATAGCCTATAAACATTGTTGAAGGTGTACCTTCCTTAAGACAGTATGGAGTAATCCATGCTCCAAGTTCCGTAATACCATTAACTGATGAATCGGCAATAGTAGCAAATGTACTACCTCCGTTATTAGACCTAAGTATTTCTCCATAATATAATGAACCATACATATATGTAGCATTACTCGGGTCGATGATACATTCCATTCCATCTCCACCTATTTCTGTACTCCATGTAGCACCATCGAGAATAGCGGTACCATTATCTTGAAAGCCTGCAATAACTTGATTTGAATTAAATCTACTTTGACCTATCTTGTAAATTTGAGATATTGCTAAATTAGAGCTAATATCTGTCCATGTAGAGCCATAATCCGAAGTTTTATATACACCGCCATCATTACCATTATACAAATCGCCAGTTAATGGAGAAATTTTTAAACAATGATGATCTGCATGTACTGCTGCTACTGACGCATTTCCAATCCAGTGACTTACTATCGACCATGTAACACCTCCGTCTGTACTTTTCCATGTATTAACACCCCCCACATATACAGTATCTGAATGTACAGGATCTGCTTCAATAGCTAAATCATACCACGCCTGACTAGCATTATCATTACCTGTAATACTATATCCTAGAATATTCGGAGTCGAAGACTTTAAATAAAAAGACCCACCTCCATTAGTTGATTTATAAACTCCAACTAAACCATTGGAATTTGCGGCAACAAGGTAGACTGTATTATAAGAAGAGCTACTTACTGCAATCGACATTCTATACGCATTAGTAGGTAGTCCAGAGAGAATTTTAGTCCATGAATTTCCTCCATTTAATGATCGGTAAAATGAAGCACCTGTTGAAGATGCCTTAGTTGCATAAACAATGTTACTATTACTAGGATTATAAATAATATCCTTAAAATTAGCATTTATTGATTTCAATGACCAATAACCTCCTGCACTAGATGTTTTATATATACCGCCATTTGTAGCTGCTAACAAAATATTATGATTTGTTGAACTCATGATAAGCTTATTAACAGTCTTATTACCCATTCCTGAGTTTTTTACAACCCAAGTTGTACCACCATCTGTAGATTTATATACACCTTTCCCTTCAGAATCACCAGCATCTCTATCACCTGTTCCTATGTACATCTTATTAGTATTGCTACCATCAATTATAATAGACGAAACTCCAAGTGTTGGCAAGTTATCTGTTTTAGCAACCCAAGAAATACCTCCATTAGTTGATTTCCATAATCCACCGGCAGGAGCTCCAACCCAAATAATTGATGAATCAGTTGGATGAAAGGCAATATCATTTACTCGCCCTATTCCATTAGGTTGACTAGTACCATTAGCGGGAACGCCACTTGGCCCTAATTCTGACCATGTTCCTGATGCTGAAAGTAATGTATTACTATTTGCAAATAACTGCTGTTGATTTCCAATAGATACTTTTATTCCATTACTATTAACTCTAGTTTCCATAAAAGATTCCCATCTTTTAAAAACTTTCCAACCATCACCCTTTTGGCGAACTTTTCCTCTCCAATAATTATTAAATATTTGCTGTGTTGTATAAAAATTAGCATCAGGAGACTGCATCATATCTATCCATGAAGCTCCACTTAAATCCGCAGACCTACCAATATTTTGATTTTGAGAGTAAATATGATTAGATAGACAAAGAAAAGTAAATATCAAATATAGTATAGTAAATCGCATAAGCTATAGTATTAATAATCAAGAATATTGGACATGCATTTAAACAAAATGCAAACTTGGTTTCAAAGATACTAATAAAACATCAAAAATCTAATCATTTATTCACGATTATTAAATAATTTGCATGTATTACAACCTTTCATTATTTTTAGTGTCAGTAATAGTAACAATTCTGTTATCTTTACGGATTACTACTTGTCAAAATCTATAAATGTTGTATCATGAGAAAAACAAAAACACACATTGTGCTTAGCCTTATTACTATAGTACTTATTACTTTAAGTTCGTTTTCAAATAATGAGGAATGGATTAAATACAAAGAAGTAGATGGCGTTACTATATATACAAAAACTGCAAAATGCGATACTGAATATAACACTGCTGAAAACGATTATATTGTATTTAAGTATGTAAACTCTAACAACTATAATATTAGAATCAGTTGGAAATTAGATGTTTGGTATAATAATATTTGTAGGTCATGCGATTTAGATTCTCCAAATGAATATGAATTAAGTCTAGATATTAAAGCAAATAGTACAGTAAATTATATTTGTTCTGATAATAGCAAAGCATTTAAGATATTTAAAGCATCAGAAAAAGGGAATATGCACCCAAAAGTAAAATATGAATTTGTCGGGCTTGCTGTAGAGAAATTATAATTCATTAATTTATTATTAACTACCTACTTAAAATAATTAGTCTGTCTAATTCACATAATAACAAAACAAGAAACATAATGAAAAAACATTCTTTAATTCTTTTCCTTATTCTATATAACCTATTAGCATCAGCTCAGCTACAAGTTAGTCAGACACTTACTCCCCAACAGCTAATATCGCAAGTATTGATTGGATACGGTGTTACAGTATCAAATATTACTTATGCTGGTGACTTAGTGGCAATAGGGAAATTTTCAAATGGAGGAACTACTAATGTAGGTTTGCAATCAGGTGTAATTATGACTTCAGGAAATGCCACTCTAGCAATTGGGCCTAATAACAGTGGATCATCTGGTTTTAATAATACAGGTGTTTCTGACCCACAACTTGCAAGCTTAGTAACTACAGCTATCCATGATGCTGCAGTATTTGAATTTGATTTTGTTCCAATTGCTGACACAGTAAGCTTCCGCTATGTATTTGGATCAGAGGAATATGAAGAGTTTGTTGGTAGTAGCTATAATGATGTATTTGGATTCTTTATTAATGGGCCTAACCCTGCTGGTGGTAATTATACTAATTTAAATATGGCAACTATACCAAATACCAACACTGCTGTATCCATTAATAATGTGAATCAGAATACAAACACTGCATATTATTTTAATAATAACAATGGTATCACAATACAATACGACGGCATGACTGTAGTACTTGAAGCATGGGCAGTTGTAACACCATGTGTTACTTATCATTTTAAAGCCGCTATTGGCGATGCCGGTGATGGAGCTTTAGATTCTGGTGTATTTCTTGAAGAAGGTAGTTTTAGTACTAATGCTGTTCAAGTTTCTACAAATTTCACTATTGCTGGAGCAATCCAAAAAGGAATAGAGGGTTGTAATAATGCTGAAATAAAAGTTACTCTTCCAAAAACTTTAATCTATGATTATGTCGTTCATATAGATACTATGTGGGGCACTGCAACTAATGGGGTTGATTTTCCTTTTATTGCTGACAGTATTGTAGTTCCTGCCGGGCAGCAATCTGCATCCTTGGTTCTTACTCCTTTACCTGATGGAATAACTGAAGGTCAAGAAGACTGGAATATGATATTTGAGACTTCCTCTTGCACGGTAGACACTGTCACCATTCCTATAATTGACTATACACCTATAGCATTCACAAATCATCAATCTGACACTATGGTTTGTTCTGACAGTCTACTTCTAAATGCTTACCCAATTAATGGACTTCTTCCATATATTGTTAGATGGAGTCCTAATGCTGAGGTTACCGACTCAACACTATTGAGCACTTGGGCAAATCCAAGTCAAACTACTCAGTTCATTGTAGAGGTGAAAGATTTATCAGGTTGCCCTTCTGCTTTTGATACTATAAATGTAGAAGTAAACGAAAAGGTAATGGTAAGTTTCTATGCTAATACCTATAGTGGCTGTGAGCCTTTAGAGGTAGTATTAACAGACTTGTCGACACCTACCATTGATACTTGGAAATGGCATTTTGGCGATGGCGATAGTTCAGATGTACAAAATCCGACTCATACATATAACGCTGGCACTTACGACTTACATTTAATGGCTATAGCACCAAGTGGATGTAAAGGAGAATATTTCGCTAACGGTATTATTAATTGTTGGGCAACCCCAGTAGCTAGCTATTATATGGAACCTGCAGTTGTTACTATAGATAACCCAACTATTGATTTTATCAACACTTCTACTAATGGAGATACATGGTTGTGGAATTTCGGCGAAGAAGATAGCCCTAATAATACAGCTACTACACAAGACGCATCTCATACTTATGCTACTGATGGCGAATTTGCTGTTTGGTTAATTGCTACAAGCGAAAAAGGGTGTGTTGATTCAGTTTATTATAATGCCAATATTGTTGTTGACGAAATTAAAGTTCCAAATATTATTACTCCAAATGGCGATGGTTCTAATGATAAATTTGTTATTGAAAACATTGAAAGAATAGAATCTTCTTATCTTAGAATATATAACCGCTGGGGGAAATTAGTCTATAGCTCAAACAATTATCAAAATGATTGGGATGCTAAAGGACTTTCTGACGGTGTATATTTTTGGCATATAGATTACAAAACTTTCTTTAGAGAGGCTACCGAGAAAGGAACAGTTACTGTATTGAGAAAATAAATAGTCAAATACTTAAAAACATTTATACCGCTACAAGTTCATCTGGGGTATTCTCTTCTTTTCGTAGATTATCCATAATATATATCTGCCTATCAGGAGTATTTTTACCCATATAAAAAGACAATACTTTTTCTATTTTAGACTCTTTATTAAGTATCACC
>Ga0256913_10001598_pt1 | contig 11654 bp, 9 predicted proteins | sample Axial_MatmetaG_FD_185970 | JGI IMG/M metagenome (GOLD analysis project Ga0256913, IMG submission 185970) | Deep-sea worm associated microbial mat communities from Axial Seamount, Juan de Fuca Ridge, Pacific Ocean - Axial_Mat | ecosystem: Environmental > Aquatic > Marine > Oceanic > Microbial...
GTCTTTCCTCCGCATCCGGATTGAAGGGGAAAAAAGCTGTGATTGTCGGTGCAGGGGGCGCTTCGAGAGCGGCTGTTCATGCTCTTGTTCAGGCAGGAATGAGTGTTGTGATACTGAACAGAACAGTTGAGAAGGCCCGCATCCTCGCAGAAGAGACCGGTCAGATCTGGGGCCCCTTATCCGAGGAGTCCTCAGTCTATTTTGAAAACGGTGTGGAACTTCTGATTCAGACGACAACTGTGGGTATGCATCCCCATTCCGAAGGGGATCCGCTTCCCTGGTGGAATCCGGGAAATTGCGCTCTGGTATATGACATGATTTATCAACCGGCTGAAACTCTTCTGTTGTCCAGAGCCCGGGCTGCCGGAGTGAAAACCATGAACGGTTCAGAAATGCTTGAAGCCCAGGCAAGGCTGCAGTTCAGTCTTTTCACCGGGAAAGAAGCTCCTGATTAACCTGGCCGGGTATTCTAAAGAGAACTGACCAGCCAGATTATGACACCGGAAAAGCTCAGGACACCCAGGCTTATGAAACTTAACAGAGTTATCAGGGTTATATCCGGTCCACTGAAAACTGTTTTCTTATTTTTCCGCACAACCTTTTTCATGAAACCCAGTATAAATATATGGCCTGATTATGGACAGAGAGTCAGAACAGAGAAGATCTGATACGTTTCAGAAAGCCGATTTTCCGGATTTTATACCGGACTTCCTCTTCTTCGGGTAATGATATTCCCGCAAGAATATGATCGTTCCCCTCTTTTTCCAGTTTCTTCGGCATGATAAGAATTGTTTCCACGGATGTTCCTGCTGCGATTGTTACCGCCAGCCTCTCGTCTCTGCCGTTCAATGCGGCTTCAATCAGCCGTAATTTCCCTCTGTAGTCCAGCCCCTTGGCGCTCATAACTTCATACCGCCAGGAGCCTTTCCTTATTTGTTCGGGCAGGATTATAATACGCCGTTCCAGACGCTCCCGGAAGGCCTCCCGTTCTTCCCTGCTTAATGAAACTGACTCCGCGGCTTTCTCCAGATCTGAGAGTATTCCGGAGATATCCCGGGTTTCCGGAGCTTCCCAGCTGCAGGAGCAGAGAGCCGAACGCAGTGAATCCCTGTTCCATGTCAGATATGGCGGCGAGGCTTCTTTCTGTTCTACGGATATCCGGGGCCGGGACCCTGATACAGTGAGAACCGGTGGAAGACGGTCTATCCCTATGCTGCTCAGTGCGGATCTCCACTGATCTTCCTCTGCCGGATCCAGAATCCACAGACCTTCGCCGGGTTGTGAACAGTTGTAGGAATCCAGAACCCCGGTCTCTTCGATAATCTGCCGGCGTATACCCCGGGCCTGAAGAACAACCCCGAGTTTCAGGGTGACTGTTTTATAGTCATTTTCCCATTCCGAAGCTGAAATGCGAAGATTGGAGGGAACCGGATGACCGGAATACTTTTCAATACCGGCAAACAGTTTCTCAGGAGTGATTCCCGCATCCAGACCTTTCAGATAACGTTCTTTGTTTATACGGAAGGTGGTTGCCACATCAACCTGAAGGGGTTCGGCGGACAGGGCAAGATCGCAGAATAAGGGCATACCGGGTTTAAGCGTGATATCTCCCACAGGGGTGATGCTCAGAAAGAAATCCTGATTTTCCATGTCGGAGAGATTTCCGGAACTGCGGCTCAACTGCCCGTTCTCATCGGAAATCAGGTCTTTCATAAGTTCAAGATGAGAAATCATGCGCCGGGCACCTGAAGGGGAGAGAGGAGATTCTCCTCCTGTTCCCAGCTGAAAAAGCATGGTCAGTTTTTCTCCGGAAAAAGCCCGCCCTTCGGGAATACATTCACTTATCAGTCTGATGGCTTTGATGGCCAGGCTGACAGGCAGGCTCCGGCCTGCGACGGCCCGGGCTTTCATAATCGCCAGGCGGTCCCGGGGGCTTTCTGATTCGAGCTCTCTCCAACCCTTTATTCTCGGTTCCAGATACTCATCCGTTCGAAGGGCGAGACCCGCGGCAATAAGCGCTCTTCCGGCAAGAATAAGCCTCTCCTCTCCCCGCCCGTCGTGAAACAGAACAGGAAAACGGTTCTTAAGAATTTCAAGGGATTTCTTCCGCCACCCGCCTTCTTTCCGGAACAGAGGAATCCTTTCATTGAGGAATGCCAGGGCCGCATTCAGAAAATTATCATCGAGCCAGCATCTTTCATCTGAGGTATCTGCCGGTACTCCCTTTCCCAGAATCGTACCGGGACCGAGGTATCCGGTTTCCTTAACTGTTTCTCCCAGGGGGGTAAGAGCGTAATACCGGGCTTTACCGTCATTTCTGTTCCATATCAGCAGACGTTCTTCCAGATTGAGAAGTTTTTCTCTGAGAGAAGCATAACGGATTTCCGGAATCATCCTGGAGAGACCCTCTTCGGTGGGCCGCTTATGAAAAGCGATGAAAGTGAGGAGCATCGCATCTTCCGGATCAATGAAATCCATCACCCTGACAATCACTTCTTCTCTTTCAAAGAAGTTTTTCATACGTTTTATGAGTTCCGGTTTATGAAAAGGGGCACTCACAGGGCCCAGATAATGGCGTACCACCTCAAAAAATCCTGTATCCGGAAGTGCCGCGAATACTTCGGTCCAGGATGTGCTGCTCATGAATCCTCCCAGATATCTATGGTGTAGCGGTATCCCTGTTCGGTGAGAAACCGCTGCCGGTTGGTGGCGAAATCCTCTTCCACAGTTCCCCGGGAAACCAGGGAATAAAACCAGGAGTCCCGTTTCTTCGGTCTGAGAATACGGCCGAGCCGCTGAGCTTCCTCCTGCCGGGACCCGAAGGATCCTGATAGTTGAATGGCAACAGAAGCATCCGGAAGATCTATGGCGAAATTTGCCACTTTCGAAACAACAATAACCCTCTCTTCACCTTTCCTGAAGTTATTGTAGATTCTGTCCCGTTCCGGGTTCGGTGTTCTTCCCGTGATAATGGGCACCTTCAGCCTTTCAGCGATATCCTCCAGCTGGGAAATATACTGACCTATAATCAATATCTGATCTTCATGTCTGTTTTTTACCAACTGCAGGGCAATATCGATTTTTCTGGGATTCTCAGCCGCCAGTCTGATTTTTCTCCGTTTTTCGGCAATCGCGTATGAAATACGGGTTTCATCAGGCATGTTGATGCGGATTTCACGGCATCGTGCTTCGGCTATCCAGCCCAGGGATTCCAGTTCTTTCCAGGGAATGTCAAAACGTTTGGGTCCAACCAGGGAAAATACATCCCGTTCAGCCCCGTCCTCCCGGATCAGAGTGGCTGTCAGTCCTATTCTTCTCACCGATTGAATCTCAGCGGTTACTCTGAAAACCGGAGCCGGAAGCAGGTGAACCTCATCGTAGATTATCAGACCCCAGGAATGCTTTCTGAAAAGATCGAAATGGGGGAAAGGACTGACCTTATTCTTCCGCCAGGTGAGAATCTGATATGTGGCAATGGTGACAGGAGCCACCCCTTTACGGTCTCCGGTGTATTCGGCAATCTGTTCCGGCGCAAGACGGGTTTTGTCGAGAAGTTCATTTCGCCACTGGTGAACCGCAGCAACATTGGTTGTCAGAATCAGAGTGTGGGTTGACATCTCAGCCATTGCGCAGATACCCACAATGGTTTTGCCCGAACCGCAGGGCATCACAACGGTTCCGAATCCGGTTCCCGGTTCTCCGGTCCCGATGAAAGAACGGACAGCGTCCCTCTGATAATCTCTGATCGAGAAGGGTTTCCCGTCAAGAGAAATATCCCGGAGTCTGATTTCCAGAGGATCGCCTTCCCTCAGAGGGGCCAGATCCACAACCGGGAAACCGAGACGGATCAACTCAGCCTTTACAGTTCCCCTGTCCACCAGCCTCACCAGGAACCCTTCCCTGCCGGGTACCAGCCATTTTGAAAGAGATTTACGGGCTCTGATTTCCTCGAAAATAGATGGATCATCAATTTCCAGCAGCAGCCAGGATTCGGAGTCCCCCGGTTTATTCTCCCCGTTTTCTTCCGCAGGCGGTTTCGATTCTTTCAATCTGAGTCGGCCCCATCGGGAAAGAATCTCCCTTATCTGAGTAATGATATTCTCGGGAACCGGGTATCGGCTCCATCTGTTGAGGGATTCCTCAACAGCTTCATATTTCCAGCCTGAACCGGCTGCATTCCAGAGTGAGAGAGGGGATATTCTGTAGGTGTGAACATGTTCAGGAGATTTCTCAAGCTCAGCCCAGGCACTGATTTCCCCCCGGGATTGTTCGAAGTAATCGTTATGAACATCGAGAAGTAGGGATCCGTCGCCCTGTACTATTAACGGTTTGCTGTCTTGATCCATGGACCCGATAGTGTATCGGGATTTGGGGGCGGACGGCAACGGCTGAGCTCATATTCCGATTTAAGAGGATTGACACTTTCTTGATGTGAGGTAGGATGGGTTCTCGGGGGTGTTCAGAATGTCTATCCGTCTACGTCTGATCGGACTTGTCATCATAACGAATGTTTTTCTGATTTTTATTCTTTTATACATAAACTATCAGACAGCCAATCTTGGAACGATCAGTGAAGAACAGCTGAGTCTCGGAAAAATGCAGCAGGCACTGAATGCTGAAATGAGTGGATTGATGGATTACATGCTCTCCTCTTTCAATAAGAGTATGGAGCAGTATCATCATCTGAAAGAGAATACGGATGAAGCGTTTGAGAACGGTAGGAACAGCATTGTTCTCCTTCCTCAGCTGGATGATACCATTGCCGATGCTCTGGATTCTGTTTATAGCCTGAACGATCTGATGGATAACCGCCGGAAAGAGCATATGAAGAGTGCGGAGGAATTCTGGAGGATTGCAGGAGAAACCTTCCCATATATAAACAATGTTCCCATAACCCATATTCTCATCGATGACGTTTATCGGGAAAGATCCACAGACAGACTTCTGGCCGCTGCCGAGGAGTTCATGTCCAGACAGGCTATTCTTTACGATACAATGATTTCCAACCTGTCGATTCTGGATTCAGAGATTGAAATCATAGATTCTGCAATCAACAGAATCACCCGGAGACAAACGCTTGTAATGGATATCGGTATTATGGTTGTAATTCTGTTTTCTCTCATTCTGTCTCTTCTGATCGTCCGTGCCATACTCAGGAAAATCAACGGTATAAAAACCGATATAGCCGTAATGGCAGGCGGGGACTTAACCCGGCGAACCGATGATTCCGGTAAGGATGAGCTCAGTAGGCTCGGACAGGATCTGAATGGTTTTATTGAGAATCTGGTGGATACTCTGGCATCCATCAAAGCAGGTTCAATCGCCAACACTGAAGCAAGGAACAACCTTCTTCAGGCAGTGGAGGATTCATCCAGTTCCGTTATACAGGGCGAGCGGAACGTTGAATCCATTCTGGAACTCACCAGATCTCTGGACAGCAGTGTGAGAGATTCTTCCGATTCTGCAGAACAGATTGTCAGCAGTATTGAAAGTTTCTCCGAGATGATTCAGTCCCAGGCGTCCATGGTTGAGGAATCCACAGCCGCCACAACTCAGATTATGGCTTCTCTGGGGAATATGTCCAAATCTGTTTCGGGAAACAGAGATGCGGCTCTCAGGCTGGAAACTGTGGCCAGGGACGGCAGTGAGGTTATTGAAGAGACCGGAAATACCATCCACAGGGTGAGCAGCCATGTGAATACCATTCAGGAAATGGCGGATGTGATAAAAGGGGTGGCAGATCAGACGAATCTTCTTGCCATGAATGCGGCTATCGAGGCGGCTCATGCCGGAGATGCCGGTCGGGGATTCAGCGTTGTCGCCGATGAAATCAGAAAACTTGCAGAAAAAACCGCTGAGAATTCAAGGATAATCACTGAGAATCTGAGGGCGATTATCGACGATATCAATTCCGCCACAGACTCCAGCAGTCAGACCGTTTCATCTTTTACGCAGATAGACATGGAAATCCGCGAGGTGATAGGCCGTACCTCCGAGGTTGCCTCGAGTATCGAGGAACTCAATCAGGGCAGTGGTCAGGTAATGGAAGCCATGAATGAGCTTCAGGATTACACCAACAGGGTGAAGGAAAGTACGATGGATATATCAGAAAATATCCATTCAGTGAAAAGGTCTGTATCCGAAGCTTCTGAAATATCCCATCAGGTAAGCTCCGGAACCGAAGAAATCCGGACCGGAATGACCGTTATCCGGGAAAGTTCCGAGCGGACCCGTTCCGTGGCCGACAGTATAAAGACAATCAGCCTGGATCTGGACATGGCTGTGAGTCAGTTTCAGATAGAAGAGGGCTCTGATGCATCCGGGGAGAACGGTGATGTTCCGGAGCTTCCCGAAGGGGACGATAATCCTTCAATTGTTGTTGAAGATGGAAACAGTGTCACTCTGAGTGAAGGGGATTGGCCGGGAAAGGATGAACTGACTGTGGTGGACAGCGAAGGACAGCCGGAGATTCTGTGAAGACTCCCTTGATAATCGGACACAGGGGGGCACCGGACAGGGCGGTGGAGAATACTGAGTCGTCTTTCAGGGCGGCTCTTGATGCCGGAGCTTCCATTATTGAAACAGATGTCCGGCTTACCGCTGATGGCGAAATAGTGATTTCACACGATGCGGATTTTTCCAGACTGGGCGGCCCTTCTGAACCCATAATCCGGAGCAGCAGGGAAGATATTGAGAAAATCATTCTCAGAGATGATGCCGGTAGAACAGAGAAGCCCCTGTTTCTTGACCGTGCGTTGAAGATTTTTCCGGATGTTCAATTCAGTATCGATCTGAAAGACCCGGGTCCGGCTATTGTCCGGGCATGGACGGATCTGATGCGCAGAAGCGGTTCGGAAAAACGCTGCCGTACGGCTTCTTTCAGAGACAGAACTCTCCGGATTTTCAGGCGGTTGAATCCCGGGGCACCGGTTTCGGTGGCCCGGTTCAGGGTTCTGCAGTTGCTGATGAGAACAATCTTCGGAGGGGTTTCAGCTCCCGGAGAGGGGGAAGGAGTGCTACAGCTCCCGGAAAGAGCCGGAATCCTGGGTATTCTCACCCCTGAAAGAATAAGCCGGTGGCAGAAGGCCGGTTGGCGTGTCCAGGTCTGGACTGTGGATAATGAAGAGGACATGAAACGTTTAGTGAGTTGGGGAATAGACGGTATAATAACAAATAAACCCCATCTTCTGAAGGAAGTTCTGGAGATTCGGGATTCGCAGGAAAACTGATATTGAAGAAACATGAGAAAATATTTGTAATCGATACCAACGTTCTCATACACCGCCCGGATGCTTTCTTATCCTTCCGGGAGGCCCTGGTTATAATTCCTTTGTGGGTTTTTGAAGAACTGGATAACCTGAAAAGGGATCATGCCGGACGGGGGCGGAGTGCACGTCAGGCCATCCGTTTCATCAATGAGTTCTCCAAAAAAGGGAACCTTCAGACCGGAGTGAAGCTTCCTTCCGGGGGAACCCTGATGGTGGGGCTGGCTCAGGACGCCCGGACTCCCGGAGATTTCGCTCCTGATAAAATGGACAATAAAATTATTCTCTGCGCTCTGTCCTACCTGAAATCCGGTAATAATGTTTTTTTTGTTTCAAAGGATATCAATGCCCGGATAAAAGCCGGCGTACTCGGACTTAAAGCCGTGGATTATGAAAATAACAAAGTAAGTATGGAATATCTCTACGAAGGGGTTGTGGAGAGCAGTATTTCCGAAGATAAGCTCAGAGATTTTCAACTGTCGGGTACCATGACATGGGAAGGACGTGCATTGATGCCGAATCAGTTTGTCCTTTTCAGGCAGGAGAAAGATGATAAAAAAACCATTCATATCGGCAGGCAGATATCGGAACGGGGATTATTGAATTTTGTGGAGTCCTGGCAGGAGCCTGTTATGGGTATCAAACCTCTGAATATCAGGCAGCGGGTGGCTTTCAACCTTCTACTGGATGACTCTGTTCCCCTGGTTACCCTTGTGGGAAAAGCCGGAACGGGGAAAACCCTTCTGGCTCTGGCTGCGGCTCTGAAAAAGACCATTGAAGATAAACAGTATTCCCGGGTTCTTGTAAGCCGTCCCATTATCCCAATGGGGCAGGATCTGGGTTATCTCCCCGGGGAGAAGCAGGCGAAGATGTCTCATTGGATGCAGCCTGTTTTTGATAACCTGGAATACATTATTGATTCGGCGAAACGTCAGAATCTGAAAAGTATAGATCAGCTGTTGAATAATAAAATCATGGAGATAGAAGCGATTACCTACATCCGGGGACGCTCCCTACCCAGACAGTTCATTATTATTGATGAATCCCAGAACCTGACTCCTCATGAAGTGAAGACCATTGTCAGCAGGGCAGGAGAGGGCTCCAAAGTTGTTCTGACAGGAGATCCGTATCAGATAGACAGCCCTTATCTGGATGCGGAATCCAACGGTTTAACCTATCTGGTGGAGGCTTTCAAAGAGCAGTCCCTTGCCGGACATATTTCTCTGGCAAAGAGCGAACGCAGTTCTCTGGCGGAGATGGCGGCGGAACTGTTATGAGTGAACATAAATACACAAGACTCGTTCAGAGCGAATTGACACGGCTTGGAGAACTGGCCTCTGTCAGGGAATCGGAATCCCGGCTGAAAAAGATTTCTTCTTTACTCAACCGCTGGAAGAAAGGGGGTATCAGATCTTCTGACGCCTTATCGGAAATCAACCGCCTCTCAGGTTCTTCTCCACTCATCTGGAGTGAAAATGCGGATCCCGGAGTTTATGTTGCACAGGCCGTTGCCTCCGGTCTGCTTGATAGAAAAGATTTCTCGGATTCAGCATGGAAAGCCGTTGAGATACTGATTACTCTTGCCGGAATCTGAGTTCTGAGTACCGGGGTTCTCCGGCACTGTAATCCGCTGAGTAGGAAAGAATCTGCCCGGTCTGAATTTGCTTTGCCCTTTCGCTTATTCTACAATACTCATATATGGAACCTGTACGTTTCTGCAGACACTGCGGTGAACTCCTGGAAAGCAAGTGGATACACTGTCCCTGGTGCGGGACATCGGTGAATCGCGGACATGAGATTCTCTGGGAAACCCTGGTGGATGATTCCATGGAGAGAACCGGAAATGAATTGATTAAAGGGAATATGGTTCTGCTGGATGATATCTCAGGTCGTCTGGATGTTCTGGAACTGGAACTGGATGCTTTTCTTTCAGGGAAAATATAATTTTCACGTTTTTTCTCAGCAGCCCGTGAATCTTCACCGATAATGAAGCGATGAAGTCGGCTTTCGTCCTGATTACATACACGCTTATTACCGCTTCCGTATTACCGGCAGCTGAACCGCATATCACTCTATCCGATTTATCAGAAGAAAACAGACTGATTTTCACCGCTGAGGCCGGACCGCCGGGACAGGAAAGCTACCGGACCCTGTTCTCCTCGGATCTTTCCGATAATGATGAAATACAGACCTGTACTTTCTACCCTGAGAGAAGCCGGTATTTCCCGGCAACAGCCGAACTGGAGATACAGAACCGCTTCGGCCTGTACCGGATTGCGGTAGACAGTTCAGAAAAAATAAGGCAGCTGGATTTTCATCCTTCTTACATCAGGGATGCGGAGATTAGCGCAGGAAGGATACTGCCGGTTTCCTCTTCTCCGGACGGGAAGTGGATATTGGAGCAGGAGCCTGATGGACCGGTGAAAGGCCGATTGGTTCTTTACCGAAGTTCCGGGGGAGCAGGAATCGAGATCTGCAGTAATCAGGTTCTTGAATATCGTGACTCACCGGCATTGTGGTCTCCTGATTCAAGATATTTTCTCTATACAAGAAACGGGATACTCTACTATGTCTCCACCCGGCAGCTGGAGAACGGAAGACTTCCTGATGAAAGCTACCGGGAATTCGGGGAGGGTGAACTCTCCAGTGTACGCTGGACCGGATCGGATGCCCTTTACTACCTGAAGGAATCTGAACTGAGGCTTGTAAGACCTTCTGAAATATTCACGAGCTCTTTCTACGATGAACCCCTGCCTGTCGGTTCAACCGCAGGCATTCTGCCTGTGGAGTTTGATCCTGATTTCGATTCCTTCTGGCCGGCTCCCGGCGGGGATGCTGTTATTCTGCTTAAAGGGGAACGGAATCTGTTTTATTTCTCCTTGAATCCCGGGGAAAGTGCCGTTACCCTGCCTTTCCTGCTGCTTCCTGAAGAAAGTGTTGTAGAGGAACTCTGGTGGCGTTCTTCCGGAGATATTATCTTACTGGCCGGGAGCAGCAGGAGGGGAACCGATGCAGTCCTGTATCGGCTGAACCCCCTGGAAGGAACTTTCTTCCGGGAATTGAAGATTGAAGGTATCAACAGGTTCGTACCTTCTCCCCACAGGGATTATCTGGCTCTGTTGAAGAGTTCCGGGGTATCCCTTGTGAATCCGGAAACGATGGAGGAAGTGATATTCATCGATCATCCGGAGCCCCGGGATCTGTTCTGGATGAGTCCCTCACGGTTTCTGATTGCCGGTTCCCGGAGAATTGAATTAGTGAATACCGACGGAAGCGGCCGGGAGCTGCTCTGTCTCTCTCAGGTGGAGAAAAGCGGATTTGATGCCCGGGGGAAGCTGAGAGCTTCAAGTTCCGGGAAAATTTATGACTGGGATTTCAATCTCCGGCATTGGACTTCTTCCGGGGAGGGAAACGGGGAGGTTTTCCGGGAACCGGTTTTTGAAACCAGGGAAAACAGGGTCTATCTTGAAGAAAATGTCATAGTTGTCAGAACTGTCCTGGGTTTCGGAAACCGCAGAATCCTCCATAGAGAAGAAACAGAACCTCTGTCATTACCTGAATCCGCCGATTTTCAGGAAGAAGCCGATAACAGAATACTTTTTCACGGTTCCAGGACCGGAAAGAAAAGAGTGGCTCTGGTTTTCAATGCCCCGGAGGGGAATGAGGGTCTGAATGATGTCCTGAGAACATTGAAGGACTACAGCCTCAGGGTTACATTTTTCATCGGAGGGGATTTCATTCGCCGGAATCCCGAGTCCACCCGGATCCTTGCGGAATCGGGTCATGAAACAGGTTCCCTGTTTTATACCTGTATTGATCTGACCGATATCCGTTACAGAATTGATAAAAACTTCATAGTAAGGGGGCTGGGCCGGAATGAAGACAGTTTCTTCCGGGAAACGGGTTCTGAGGTCTCCACTATATGGCATGCTCCGTGGTATGTTATCAGCCCGTCGATACTTGAAGCCACTGAGGATATGAATTATCTCTATATCGGGCGGGATGTGGATTCCCGGGACCGGCCTGTTCCGGGGGATTCTCAGAGGCATGTTCCGGAGCTGATTGAAAGTATTCTTGAACGGGTTCAACCGGGTTCGATTATTCCTGTGCAGATAGGGAGGTCCGGTGAAAGGGAAGATTATTTATTTCAGAATCTGGATCTTCTGATAAACGGATTGTTGAATGAAGGTTATGAGATTGTCACGGTTCATGAATTGAGGGAACCTGACAGATAAATTGATTTTTCGGATTGAAATGGAAGTCCGTGTCATCAAGTCGTCTCCGGGGTGAGCCGACATTAATATAAAGAGGGAGCAAGGCCTAATGAATACAGATCCACTTCGAGCATACAGGCAGACCAGAGTGAAAACCGCTTCTCAGGGACAATTG
>Ga0256913_10001599_pt1 | contig 11652 bp, 9 predicted proteins | sample Axial_MatmetaG_FD_185970 | JGI IMG/M metagenome (GOLD analysis project Ga0256913, IMG submission 185970) | Deep-sea worm associated microbial mat communities from Axial Seamount, Juan de Fuca Ridge, Pacific Ocean - Axial_Mat | ecosystem: Environmental > Aquatic > Marine > Oceanic > Microbial...
TGACCCCTGCGAGTACGAGATAAGAATGATGAAAAAGGCAGTGGGATGGTTTCTCCCTTTCTTACTATTGTTCATGGGATTCTATAGAATGTCGCTGCGCTCCAGGGACGATCTCGATACTCTTGCTGAAAAACTGTCGAATCAATTTGATCTTGCGAAGTAATAGTGAGATACTGAAATAACCACTATTGGTTCAGTTCGAGAGCTGCTGTGCCTGAAACACAGAGATCAGGAATATCACAATTGAGTTTAAGCCGGCAACCTGGCAAAATGGATATACGTTTAATTTCAGAAACTGGAATACTGTCAGATCGGCGCGTGTTCCACTCTTCTTCTTTTCGTCAGCAGAACGAGATCTCTCAGTTCATTAATGTTGACACATTTCAGCCACTTAGAGTCAAAATCGGGTGAATTGGTAATTTCAGCGATCGCCATCAAAGCACGAAGATGGAAATTTCTTTCGTCTTTGGAACCGGTAAGCACAAAGATCATTTTTACTGGTGAGTTCTCGCCACCGAAATCGATTCCATCTCTGCATCTTGCTAAAAGGACAGAGAACCTGCCCGACCCGGGTACAATGATATGTGGTATGGCAAGGCCTTTGCGCAAAGCTGTTGAAGAGTCTATTTCCCTTTCGATCAAAAGTCTTTCAATCTCACTTTTCTCAAGGGAAAGCGAGTCTTCAAGAATTTCTGATGCCATTCTGAAGAATTCTTTCATATCAGTAGATTCGTTGATATCCAGTATTGCAGCTTTTTCAATCAATTCATCAAATCTGTCCTCGGTTATGTTATCCCGATCGCGAAGAATCTGTGCCAATTCCCTTACCAGGTCATCTCCAACGAGTTCTTTGGGAAAAATTCTGGCAGCAAGGTGCAGCAATGCGTACTGCCTTTGAGAACGTTTCCGGGAGTAGACGAAATACCAGAATATCCCGCTAATCATCACAATTAAACATGCTGCAAGCGCTGACTGTCCAAGTTTTGTTAAAAGGACGATCATGCCGATAATTCCGGCCGATTGAATCCATGGGTACCCGGGGCTTCTGAATGTTGGTCTATAGGTATGTATCCGGCTTTCCCGCATTACTATCACAGAGACGTTCACAAGCATAAAGAGAATAAGCATCATTGTTGAAGCAAGCTTTACCAGATGTGTGAAATCAATAAAGAGAAAGAGGATTATTATTGTACCGGTGAGAACCAGCGAAACCCATGGAACTCCCTTTTTCCTTGAAATTCTGGATAATCCTGCTGGAAGCAGATCGTCTCTGCTCATAGCGAATGGAAATCTTGAGGAAGCAAGTATACCGGCGTTCGCGGTTGAAAGAAAAGCAAGCACAGCAGCAATACTCATTACTGTCATGCCGGTACTGCCTGCAATTGCACTTGCCGCTTGTGATATAGGCATTCCGGACGAAGAGAGAAGTGAAGGGTCAAGAACTCCTACACAGATAAATACGGATACAAAATAGAAAGCTGTTACTACGCCAAGAGCAAGAAACATGCTGACGGGCAGGTCTCGCCCCGGGTTCTTTACTTCCTCTGATACGCTTGTAACTTTTGTAAGCCCTCCGAAAGCCACGAAAACAAGAGCAGCTGCTTCCAGGATGCCGTTGAATCCATTTGGCGCAATGGGTTTGAAACGAATAGGAGAAAGGGAAGTAAAACCAAATCCGGCAAACAATGATAAAGAAATTAGAAGTCCGGCAACCAGTATTATCTGGGCTTTTCCAGCGTGTCCGGACCCGCGTAGATTCAGAACTGTAAACAGGACGCAGGCGATCATTGCGAAAAGTCTCCCATTTATCCCGGGAGATAGTGTCTCAATAAATATTCCAAGACCGACAAATGCGAAGGCGGTTTTAACGGACAGTGAGAACCACGCGGCCAGTCCGGACAGCGTTCCTGCCAGCGGTCCGAGAGATCTGTCAATGAAATAGTAGGTTCCACCCGCTCTGGGCATCGCGGTTGCAAGCTCAGCTTTGCTGAACATAGTTGGAATCGTAAGAATTCCCGCTATGAGATAGGAGAATATAACGCCCGGTCCCGCAACGGTAAAAGCAAACGCGGGAAGAACAAAAAGTCCGGAGCTAATCATTGCCCCTGTTGCAATAGAGAAAAGTGCGGGAATACCCAGGTTTCGGGGAAGCCTGTCATTCTTCATGCCATGATGAAGCATATCCCACCCCCTGACAGCATTATCATAGTTAACAAATAACAAGTCCACCTCATATATTGGTTCATGTATATTACAGTAAAGGGGGAACACTTGGATTTACGCCATTTTGTTGAAAGTGCATTCATTGAAACAGTCAAGTTCAGGGACCTTCTTCCTGAAGGGTCGAACATACTGGCAGCAGTTTCAGGTGGAAGTGATTCCGTTGCTTTACTGCGAATTCTCCACCGGTTTGCTAATCATATGAATTGGGATTTATCGGTTCTCCATATCGATCACAAGGCGAGACCCGAAAGCGCGAAAGATGCTGATTTTGTAAATGAGCTTTCAAACGGATTGGGTTTACTGTGCAGTGTGCGAACGGTTTCATATGCGGGGTCCGGATCCCCAGAAGGCTATTTCAGTAAAGAACGGAAAAGAATTTACACTGAATACGCTTCAGATGACGTTCTTATAGCTACGGGGCACACAGCCTCCGACCGGGCGGAAACATTATTAATGCGGTTGCTTGAAGGGGCAGGCCTGAGGGGTTTGGGTGGAATGGATTACTTTGGACAGGGACCGGTCCGAAGACCGATGCTTGATTTTACCCGCACCGAGCTGCGCGAATATCTTGAAGTAATTGGACAGAAATGGATTGAGGATTCCACGAATCAGGAAGATTCTTTTCTCAGAAACAGAATCCGTCATAAGATAATTCCTGTTCTGGAATCGATATCACCGGGGAGTACACCCGCTATTGCCAGATCTTCCGCGAATCTTTCGCTATGGAGAGATATAGCGGATGAAATTATTAATGATTCGCTGGGGAAAATACTTCATGAAGATACGTTCGGTAAAGAACAGTACGTAACCCTTCCCCGGGCGGTAAGATTGGGAATTCTGTGGGCTGTTTGCGGGAAACCAAGGAGCGGAAGGCTTGAGTTTGAGAAAACCGATAACTGGATTCTGGGAAACAAGGATGGATCGCATATTCTTCCAGGCGGAACAAGGCTTGTTTCGGAAGGAAACGCAATTCATATCGTAAATCCATATAAGGATATGGAAAGGAAAAATGATTTAAATTGAACAGTGATAACCTGGAAGTGCTGATTTCCTCAGAACGCATCAAGGATGGTATCCGTAAACTTGGAGCTAAGCTTACAGATCTCTATGCAGGAAAAAGAATCGTAGTTATTCCTCTTTTAAAAGGTGGTTTCATGTTTGCGGCCGATCTGGTGCGTTTCATGGATGTTGATCTGCAAATCGAGTTTCTTGGTGCCTCAAGTTACGGGGAACAGACAGAAACTTCGGGAGAAGTCCGACTTACCCTCGATACTGCGCTTCCTCTTTCGGGCAGGCATGTCCTGCTGGTGGAGGATATTATAGACACTGGACTTACACTGGCGTATATTCAAAAGCTGATTAAATCGAGAAATCCGGCCTCCCTCCGAACGGTAGTTCTGCTGGATAAAATAACCGGACGGAAGATTGATTCAGAAATTAACGAATGCATATTCAACATTCCTGACAGGTTCGTATTCGGATACGGGCTGGACAGTCCCGGAGGATTTAACAGGAATCTCTCCGATATTGTAGCACTTAAGGAATGAAAAACCGGGAGTTACATGAATAAGGACGATAAACGGCAACCAGGTAAGTTACCTTCTCAGCCATTCAATGCAGGATGTTCAATAAAAACACTTACAATGTGGATGCTTATGGCGTTAATAGCGTTCACGGTTTTTCAGTTTTTCGATACTGGTACTGACAGTATCAAGATTCCGTATTCGGGAGAAAACGGTCTGATGGATTACATCAGTAATAACAGGGTTGAATCAGTAGTCATAGAAACGGATGGAGCCGTAAAGGGTGAATTCTCTTTACCTGTGATAATGGACAGGGTTGAATACAGCAGCTTCACAAGCTTCATTCCCTTTGAAAACACCGGAGTGCTTGATTCTCTGGCCGCTCATGGAGTGCTTGTAACAGCTCAACCGCCAAATGAACTACTGGCGCAAATTCTATCCTTTATTCCTTTCCTGCTTCTTATCGGATTTTTCATTTATTTCATGAGAAAAGCCGGGGGCGGCGGTAAGGCATTTTCATTCGGGAAAAGCAGAGCCAAGTTGTTTTCAAGCGACAAACCTCAGGTCACTTTTGAGGATGTCGCCGGGGCGGACGAAGCAAAAGCTGAACTTGTTGAGGTGATAGAATTTCTCAGAAAACCCGATAAATTCCGCCGTCTTGGAGGTAAGGTTCCCAAGGGAGTTCTTCTTGTCGGAAGACCTGGAACCGGAAAAACTCTCCTGGCGAAAGCAGTTGCGGGAGAAGCAAAAGTTCCCTTTTATTCTATGAGTGGTTCCGATTTTGTTGAGATGTTTGTTGGAGTGGGCGCCAGCAGAGTCAGGGATCTTTTTGTCCAGGGTAAATCGAAGGCACCATGCATAATTTTCATCGATGAGATAGATGCTGTTGGAAGGCACCGTGGATCGGGGTTGGGTGGAGGGCATGATGAGAGAGAACAAACCCTCAATGCTCTTCTTGTAGAGATGGACGGATTTGAGGAAAATATCGGAGTCATAGTGATGGCAGCTACAAACCGTCCCGATGTACTTGATCCTGCTCTTCTCAGACCGGGTCGATTCGACCGTAGAATTGTTGTGAGCATGCCTGATGTAAAGGGACGGGAAGCAATACTCAAGGTTCATACCCGCAGGATGCCTGTTGATGAAAAAGTTAATCTTGAAAAAGTTGCACGAAGTACTCCGGGGTTTAGTGGTGCTGACCTTGAAAGTCTGGCTAACGAGGCCGCTCTGAGGGCAGCGAGACGGGGCGCAAAGAAAGTCGAGCAGGAGGATTTCGATTATGCTGTCGACCGCATTATACTTGGACTTGAACGTAAAAGTGTTGTCATCAGCCCAGATCAGAAAAAGTGTACGGCCTACCATGAAGGCGGACATGCTGTAGTTGGTATATTTGTTCCCGAATCCGACCCAATACACAAAATCACTATTGTACCCAGGGGTATGGCCATGGGGCTGACCAGTTTTCTTCCATCAGATGACAGGTATACTTATACCTATAAAAAGCTCAGCAGTATGCTCGCAACACTGATGGGAGGCAGAGCTTCCGAAATATATTTCCTGGATACACTTAGTACGGGCGCCGGAAATGATCTTGAAAAGGCTACAGAACTAGCGCGAAAAATGGTCTGCGAATGGGGGATGAGTGAAGAACTTGGACCTGTCACCCATGCGGAATCGGGAGATTTGATCTTTCTTGGGAGGGAACTGAACAAGACCAGAGATTACAGTGAGCATACCGCCCAGGTAATAGATTCTGAAATCAAGAGAATAATTGAGGAATCATACAACACAGCCCTTAATATACTTAAAGATAACCGGGATATTGTAGAGAAAATTGCCGAGGAACTGCTTGAAAAAGAAACGATCACAAGCACAGAGATCAATGACATATTCCGTGAGTTCCGTCCTGATATGGGTCCTTTACCTTCCATTCAACCCGCTTCAGAGGTTTTAAAAAATGTTGATTCTTCCGATGATGACCCTGAACCAGAAGAGGAAGTCGAAAAGAATGATGGATCTGAAGAAAATAGCTCGGGGAGTGAGACTGATACTGGAGGGCGTAGGGGAGGACCCTGACAGAGAAGGCCTGAAGGAAACTCCATATCGTGTATCCAGATCAATGGCCGAATTGTGCAGAGGGTTGGATCCGGAGAATATTAAGCCTGTGCAAACGATGTCCTGTAAAGGACAGAACGAGATGATAATCGTAAAGGATATCAGTTTCTCTTCAATGTGTGAACATCATCTTCTTCCATTTATCGGCAGGTGTGATATAATCTATCTCCCTGCAAACGATCGTATTGCAGGTCTGGGATCTATCGTTGAAACTGTTGAATCCATGGCAGCCAGACCAACTATCCAGGAAAGGCTCACAACAGAAATCGCGGACAGGTTGATGACTGAGCTATCTGCAAAAGGTGTCATGGTTGTCATGGAAGCGGAGCACATGTGTCTTGCTATCCGTGGGGTAAAAAAGCGTGATTCAAGGATAGTCACATCGGCGATGCGTGGTTACCTGAAAAAGCTCGAAACAAGAAACGAAGCGCTGTCTCTTATTGGAAGAGGAATAAGGATTACCTGATGAAAATCAGGAAGCTTCATATATCAAGCGATGAACAATGGCTCAGGGAACTGGAACTCATCGGAGCTGATTCTGTAACATGGGACAGGCTTTCAAGAAAAAACAGCATCCTGGTTTTCTCCACTGGAAAAATATCCACAACAGCAGCTAATATTCTGAAACAATGCATGCTTTCAGGCGGGGCGGATGCGATTGTATCCAGGCTTTCGGTGTCCAGCGGAGTCAGAGAAACCAAAGCTTTAATTGTCGGCACACCGAAACAGATAAAACGAGGGTGCGAATCGCTCACCGGTCAGCCATTTGAACTCACAGGGCTTGCGGAAGAACTTGAGAGCGCATTAATCAGCTCTCCCGAGTTACCTGAAAAGATAACTACTCACGGTAAAGTGCTTGATTTCAGCAGAAGACCACTCATAATGGGAATTCTCAACGTCACCTCAGATTCGTTCAGTGACGGTGGTATCTATTTGAACACTGAAGCTGCTATTGAACATGCAATATCAATGAAAAGTAATGGTGCCGATATAATAGATATCGGAGCTGAATCCACAAGACCTGGTTCGCTGCCCGTTCCTCCCGCTCTTCAACTTGAACGATTGCTGCCTGTGGTAAAAGAACTATCGACTGGCTGTAATGCTGTTATTTCAGTTGATACCGCGAGTGCAGAAGTTGCGGATGCCGTACTTTCCGCCGGGGCTGAGATGATTAACGATACTACTGCTCTATCTGACCGGGCAATGCCGGAAGTACTTGCTTCAACAGGAGTCCCGGTAGTTATTATGCATATGCAGGGAACACCCGATTCCATGCAGGAAAATCCCGAATATACTGATGTAGTGGAAGAGGTTTACAGTTTTCTGGAAGAACGAATTCATTCAGCAGTTGAGTCCGGGATATCCAAAGATAGGATCATCATTGATCCGGGCATAGGTTTTGGCAAGAGGGTCAAAGATAATATTGAGCTTATAGCACGAATAGCGGAATTCAAATGGTTGGGTTGCAGGGTTCTTCTTGGACATTCCCGAAAGAGTTTTCTGGGTACACTGACTGGCATTAACAATCCTTCTGACCGGGAAGCTGGTACGCATGCGGTAACTGCACTATCTTCAAACAATGTTGATATCCTGAGAGTGCATGATGTTGAAGGAACCATGCAGGTCCTTCGTGTTGCGAGAGAGTTTGGAAACAGATTATGATGATTCAGCCGCTTGGACATTCCATATTAAGTGGTTTCTGGCTTGCCCAGCTGGCAAACATTCTGATAATCGCTATTCTAATTAAGTTGCTTCTGAAGTACCTTTGGAGAACACCTGCGATGCCAGTAATTTTGATGTTCATGATAATTATCCTGTTTGGGAATATTCTTGGCAAGCTTGGGTTCTTTACAGTGAGCTATCTGTTCCAGAACCTGACCCCGATTCTTTTCATTGCAGTGGTAGTAATATTTCATGAAGAAATAAAGGATTTACTGGGGACGATGGGTCGTAATCTCAGGAGGTTTTTTGGTCATGCTGATATCATTGAGCTAAGCGAGATAGAATCTCTGGTAGAATCCTGTGTACTGTTAAGGAAGCTCCGGCTGGGAGGACTCTTTGTAATGGAAAGAGAAGAGTCACTTGAAAATATCTACGGTGATCCTGTAATACTGGACAAGCTCAGGATAAACCCGCCCGTTATTGCTTCACTGCTTCAGCCACCCGGAGTTCTCCATGATGGTGCTATCATCATAAGTAACGGACGTATAGTTGGAGCCAGAGCAATTCTTCCGCTTTCCCGCAGGACATTCATTGGAAGGTCTCGGGCAGATAGACCGCGTCCCGCCCTTGGAACACGCCACAGAGCAGCCATTGGAGTTACAGAAGTTTCTGATGCAATAGCTGTTGTTGTAAGCGAGGAAAATGGTAATTTCAGTATTGCTCATGATGGTATTCTCGAAGAAGCTATTGCGCTGGATGAATTCAGCAAAAGACTTATTGAGCTAACTTCTGAAAGAGAGTAACCTTGCTGGATAAACTCAAGAAGGAGCTTGAAGATACCGCACATAAGGTAATAAGTGATTCGACACAGGGAATGCCATCAGGATTTAATAATGGGCTGCAATCATGTGTTGAGCACAATTGCAATCTTGAATTGAGTCTTCTCGCCTGTGCCTCTTCAATGTGGTGTGGTTCTTCAGAAAATGCAGGAATGCCTGTTGCGGTTAGTGCTCTCATGCTTCGTGCAGGTATCACTGTCCATCTGGAGCTTAGTGATTTTGCAGGTATTTTCAATGGATTGCCTCCGCTGCTTGGAAAGGCTGATGATACACTGGCAATTCTTGTCGGTGATGGGCTTATAGCTCTTGCAATAGAATACATAGCCGGTTATGGCGGCAGACATTCCACAAGACTGGTGTCTGAAGCTGTAAGGGCTGTAGGAGCAGGTGGGATGCTTTCAGGCTTTTCCCTTGCCGTTGATAACTCTGATGGTAATGAAACAGTGGTTTCAGACGGTCGATCTCCCGTGGAGTTATACAGTGGCCAGCTTGCGAGATTCGCTTCTCATGGAGGGGCTCTTATTGCAGGAGCCTCAGAAATGATGCTTGACGACGCAGCTCAGATAGGTGTTCTCACTGGACAGGCGATGTTCTTATCAAGGGAATCGAAATTTACTGCAGACAGGTACAAGAAAAATAGTTTAGTATTCCAGGCTCGTACACTGATTGAACAGGCAGAATCAATCGTTGGCAACAAACCGAACGCAACATTATTCAAGTCATTAATGTATTTATCAGATTTCATTTAGGGGACGGACCACATTTCTTCAACCTATTTCGCTAAATAATTGTCAAATTGTATGCATATTTACTATAAACAGATATTTATATTAATATAATACAATAATAGTTTTCCGCCCTTGAAACATACTGAAATAGTGTGTACACTCTAAGTACTATGGCTAGATCAAGCAGATTAGATTGGAAAAGCGCGGTACACCATGTCATGGCGAGGGGTATCGAGAAAAAAGCCATATTCAAAGACGATAGTGATAGAGCTAAGTTCGTTTCCCGAATTGAAAGATGTGTCGCTGAAACAGGAGTATCAATATATGCATGGTCATTGATGCCCAACCATATACACATGCTTATTAGAACGTGTAATAAACCCCTTGCGAAATTCATGCAGAAACTTCTTACCGGTCATGCTAACTATTTCAACAAGAAGTACGATCGAGTCGGATATCTCTTCCAGAATCGCTACAAATCAATTCTCGTACAAGCTGAAAAATACCTTCTTAAACTTGTACGTTACATTCATTTAAATCCAGTGAAAGCATCAATAGTCGGTAATTTAGAGATGCTTAAAAGATATCCATGGACAGGTCATCCAGGATTACTTTTTCCCGGTTACTATCCATGGCAAGAAACTGGTCCAGTTTTGAATACATTTATCGGTAATAAAATGGATAAAATTCGACAGTACGAGCGATTCATCGAAGATCCAGAAGAAATTAGTTATCAGGACGGAAGATTCGATGAAGGGTCATATTTTCTTGGTGCTAATGGACTAATTGACATTGATGATTCAAATGAAGAAGAAATACGAGCGTACTTTCACTATAGAGTACTTGGAGAAAGCGAGTTTGCGCAGGAAATTTACAAAAAGATTCAGCGAAAGGGCAAAGGACAGCTTCGAAATCGTGGGTTTGAACATGATTCAGTAATTAAGATTCTAGAGTACGTTTCAGAAAAGTGGAAAATCCCCAAAACCGCACTTACTTCGAAAGGACGAACACGATCTGTATCAGGAGCAAGAGAATATCTCTGCTATGTGTTTGTGAACATCCTGGGCATGACACTCGTTGATTCTGGGAGAATTCTTAATCTCAGTAGCCAGGGAGTTCATGCCGCTGCAGAAAGATTTCTTCCTGACTATAACTTTGACAAAGAGATAAAAGACATCCTCAGCAGGGTATAATATTATATCATATTTCACATTTATTTATATTCTTTAATAGATATTATTTCTATAAATGAACCCACAAGTTGAAGAAGTTTGGTCCGTCCCCTAAAGGACTAAAGGAGATTGTATGGGTCTACATCGATTTCAAGCCTGACACCCCTGTGGGGAATACTGTTGAATTTATGTCTTATTCTGTCAGAAATTCCGGCAAGTATTTTTCTGGAAGGTGATTTTGCTATTGCACTCCATCTCCATTTTCTGTTGATTCTCGGGAATGCTGCCTCGAGAGGGTCTGACAGGTATGCATCCTCTGATAGTATACCTCTGACGCAGGCGTTTGCCGCGTTCCGAACCCGGCTTTTATCAAGTCCGCTCCAGACAAATCGAACGAGATATCCATAGGGAGGATACGCGAAGGCTTTTCTGACCTTGCTCTCATGCTTCCAGAATTTCGCAAAATCATGATTTGCCGCGTACTTTATAGTGCTGTCAGTTCTGTTGTGAGTCTGGATTATTACTTCTCCTGGAGTTTTACCTCTGCCCGCTCTGCCGGCAACCTGGAGTATCAACTGAAAAGTTCTTTCAGCCGCCCTGAAATCAGGGAAAGCAAGACCCATGTCAGCAGAAATGATACCGACAAGAGTCACATTTGGGAAGTCATGTCCTTTTGCAACCATCTGTGTACCAAGAAGAACATCTCCATCACCCTTTTCAAACCTTCTCAGGATATCCCAGTGCGCATCCTTGCCTCTGGTTGTATCCGCATCCATTCTTATGACCCTGGTTTCAGGGAGAAGCCTGCTCAGAAATTCCTCAACCTTCTGTATACCGGGACCCATATGCGCGAATTCATCGAACCCGCATTCAGGACATCTGGTCATCGCCGGTTTCCAGTATTTGCAGTAGTGACACCTGAGAACCTGTCCTTTTTTGTGGTATGTCAGTGTTACCCCGCAATTGGGGCACTCTTCCCTGAATCCGCAGTTTCTGCACATCTGGGTTGGTGAAAACCCTCTACGGTTAATAAGTACGATACACTGCTCCCCATTTGCTGTTCTCCGTCCGATACCGCTGATCAATTCATCTGATAGGACAGGATTATCCATGCTGCCCTCATCGACAAGGGTTGTCGAAGGCATCGGAATGCCATCAATTCTGCTGTCAAGTTTAAGAAGATTGTATTTCCCCTGAATCGCATTTCCATACGATTCCATTGATGGGCTTGCAGAGCCAAGAATTACGGGAATATTTTCCAATGTTCCCCGCATGACAGCAATATCCCTGGAATTGTATCTCGGCAGTTCGTTTTGCTTGTAACTGCTGTCATGCTCTTCATCGATAACAATTATCCCCAGGTCAGGAAGTGGAGCAAAGATTGCGCTTC
>Ga0256913_10001600_pt1 | contig 11651 bp, 22 predicted proteins | sample Axial_MatmetaG_FD_185970 | JGI IMG/M metagenome (GOLD analysis project Ga0256913, IMG submission 185970) | Deep-sea worm associated microbial mat communities from Axial Seamount, Juan de Fuca Ridge, Pacific Ocean - Axial_Mat | ecosystem: Environmental > Aquatic > Marine > Oceanic > Microbial...
ATCCAGAAGAAAGTAGAAGGTGAGGTAATATTTGGGTCGAAAGGCGATATTGCCTGAGGAGGAAGTTGAGAAATTAAGTTGGTAATATAGGCAGGAGCTTGAAAAGCTGTAATAGCCACTGTTAACCAACGGGTAATTTGATTAATTTTATTTCTACCACTTTCTCCTTCTTTTTGTAGTTTTTGAAAATAAGGGATGGCCATTCCTAACAGCTGAATCACAATAGAAGCAGAGATATAAGGCATGATTCCAAGGGCAAAAATAGATGCATTAGAAAAAGCACCCCCTGAGAACATATTTAACAAGCCTAATAGTCCACCATTTGTTTGGCTCTTAAGAGCCGCTAATTGTGTTGGGTCAACACCTGGCAAAACCACGTAAGATCCCAGTCTGTATATCAGAATAACACCAATAGTGTAGAGAATCCTCTTTCGAAGATCCTCTATTTTAAAGATATTTCTAATAGTTTCGATTAGTTTTTTCATGAAAACGAGTTTTAAATGGTAGTAGCGGTACCACCTTGAGCTTCGATTATTTTAATTGCTGATTTTGAGAAAGCATTAGCAGTCACTTCCAGTTTGGCTTTTAACTCGCCATTACCCAAAATTTTCACTAATTCATTTTTCTTAGCCAGCCCATTATCTATTAATACAGCGATATCAATAACATTGAGTTTTTTCTCATCAGCTAATTTCTGAAGAGCTTCCACATTTACGCCATGATAATCTTTTCTATTAATATTTTTAAATCCAAACTTTGGCACCCGTCTAAACAAAGGCATTTGACCACCTTCAAAACCTCTTTTACTTTTGTAACCGGAGCGAGATTTTGCTCCTTTATGACCTCTGGTAGCTGTACCACCTTTACCAGATCCTTGACCGCGACCAATTCTCTTATCGGAATGAGTAGCGCCTTCTGCCGGTTTTAAATTACTTAAATCCATGTTTATATAATTTAAATTTCTTCGATTTGTAATAAATGTTTCACTTTGTTAATCATACCCTCTAATTGAGGATTAAGGGATAACTCTTTAACCTGATGCATTTTTGTCAGGCCAAGTGCGTCCAAGGTTCTTTTTTGATCAATAGGACGACCAATTCTACTTTTCACCTGTTCTATTCTAACTTTCTTTTCCATTGCACTTGATTTTAAAATTATCCGTTAAAAACTGTATCTAGACTAACACCTCTTAGTTGCGCAATTGTTTTAGCATCTCTTAATTGAGTTAATGCGTCAATTGTAGCTTTTACTACAGAGTGAGGGTTTGATGAACCTTTAGACTTCGCTAATACGTCTCTTACTCCAACACTTTCCAGTACGGCACGCATGGCACCACCGGCAATAACACCAGTACCAGGAGAAGCAGGTTTAATAAAGACGCGAGCTCCGCTATATCTTCCTGTTCGTGAGGCAGGGTGCCTTTCAAAATAGGAACACGAATCAAATGCTTTTTAGCATCATCAATACCTTTTGCAATTGCAGAGGTCACTTCATTAGCTTTACCTAAACCATAACCAACTACTCCATTTTCGTCTCCAACTACCACGATAGCTGAGAAACTAAAAGTTCTACCCCCTTTGGTAACCTTAGTTACTCTTTGGATACTCACCAATCTATCTTTAAACTCGATATCACTGGATTTTACTCTTTTTATGTTTTTGTCTGTCATGTGATTATATTTTTAGTCCACCTTTTCTGGCAGCATCAGCCAATGATTTAATACGACCGTGATACAAATATCCGTTACGATCAAAAACAACCTCGTTGATTCCGGCATCTTTTGCTTTTTCGGCAATTAATTTACCTACTAAAGCAGCTTGTTCAACTTTTGTTACTTTCTGTGTAGCAATACTTTCTTCTAGCGAAGAAGCGGCAGCCAAAGTATGTCCTTTTGAGTCATCAACTAATTGGACATAAATCTGCTTATTACTTCTAAACACATTCATTCTAGGACGTTCGGATGTACCTTGGATAATTCTTCTTATCCGTCCTTTAATTTTGAGTCTTCTATACTCTTTTCTGTTCTTTACTTTCATTTTCTAAAGACATTAATAATCCCGGCTAACCACCGGGCAAGTACTTTATTTACTATTTTGCAGCTGTTTTTCCAGCTTTTTTTCTCAATTCTTCACCTTTGAATCTGACACCTTTTCCTTTGTATGGCTCAGGTTTACGCAAAGATCTAATTTTAGCGGCTACTTGTCCCAACAATTGTTTGTCGTGAGAAGTCATTGTGAGTGTAGGTTTTTTACCTCTTTCAGCAACAGCTTCTGCTTTTATTTCTGGGGGTAATACAAAGAAAACATGGTGCGAAAAGCCAAGTGCTAAGTCTAATACCTGACCTTTTATTTCTGCTTTATAACCCACACCTACTAATTCTTGCACTGTTTTAAAACCCACAGAGACGCCTTCTATCATATTTGAAATTAAAGACCTATATAGACCATGTTTGGAACGGTGATCTTTAGATTCGCTGGCACGATTAACAGTAATAGTACCATCTTCAATTTTAATAGTGATTGCAGGATCTAGTTGTTGTTGTAACTCGCCTAATTTTCCCTTAACAGTAACCAAATTACTTTTTGAAACTTCTACAGTAACGCCAGCAGGCACTGAAATGGGTAATTTTCCGATTCTTGACATTTATTTATCTCCTATAATTAACTTACGTAACATAAAATTTCACCACCGATATGAAGTTTACGAGCTTCTTTATCAGTCATTACACCTTGAGATGTAGAGATGATTGCTACACCAAGACCATTAATGACTCTTGGCAACTCATCAGCATTTTTATAAACCCTTAAGCCCGGTTTACTAATACGCTTTAATTCTCTCAGGGCACTCATCTTTGTTTGTGGGTGATATTTCAACGCAATTTTTATTTTGCTATCAATTGTCCCTTCGTTCTCCACTTTATATTGAAGAATATATCCTTTCTCAAAAAGAATCTTAGTCATTGCTAACTTGATTTTAGAAGTTGGTATTTCTACTAATCTATGATTGGCAGCAATAGCATTTCTTAATCTTGTTAAATAATCTGCAATTGGATCTGTATTCATTATTATCCTCTTTTTATATATTACAAATTTACCAGCTGGCCTTTTTAATACCAGGTATCAAACCATTATTTGCCATTTCACGGAAGTTGATACGGGAGACACCAAATTGTCTCATATAACCTTTAGGTCTTCCGGTAAGTTTACACCTATTGTGCATTCTTATAGGCATGGAGTTTCTGGGTAACTTTTGTAGTCCTACCCAATCGCCTGCAGCTTTCAATTCAGCTCTTTTCTTAGCATATTTGTCAACGAGTTTTGCTCTTTTGACTTCTCTTGCTTTCATTGATTCTTTAGCCATACTAACTCTTTTTTTTGTTTTTGAATGGGAAACCGAATTCTCTAAGAAGGGCGTAACATTCTTTATCTGTCTTAGCGGTGGTCACAATAGTAATATTCATACCATTGATTTTAGCAATTTTATCCATATCTATCTCTGGAAAGATGATTTGTTCCGGAACGCCGAAGGTAAAGTTACCGCGGCCATCGAAACCTTTTTCATTAATTCCACGGAAGTCACGTATACGTGGGATAGCCACAGAAATTAAACGATCTAAGAATTCATACATATTCTGTCTTCTTAGTGTTACTCTCACACCGATAGGAACATGTTTTCTAACTTTAAAATTAGAAATATCCTTTTTAGATCTGGTTGGCACAGCTCTTTGACCGGCAATTAGTGTCATTTCTTCTAATCCTAGGTCAATTCTCTTCTTATCGGTGATGGCTTCACCTAATCCCTGATTGATTGAAATCTTCACAATCTTGGGTATTTGCATACTGCTTTTATAGCCAAACTCTTTTACTAAAGCAGGTGCAACTTCATTCGCGTATTGTTCGCGTAGTCTTGGTGTATACATTACTTGATCACCTCCCCTGATTTTTTAGAAAATCTTACAGACTTTCCTGTTTTTTCATCTATTCTTTTGCCAATTTTTGTGGCATTACCTTTGCTATCGACAATCATCAGGTTTGACATATGGATAGCAGCTTCCTGCTCTATGATTCCACCTTGTGGGTTGTCGGCATTAGGTTTTGTGTGCTTCTTAATAAGATTGGCACCTTCCACAACAGCTCTACCTTTTTCGGCATCAATTCTTAGTACGCGTCCTTGTTTTCCTTTGGACTCGCCAGAAATGACCTTCACGGTATCACCTTTTTTAATGTTTAACTTCATATTATTTATCTTTTTTTATAACACCTCAGGTGCAAGAGAAACAATTTTCATAAAATCTTTTTCACGCAATTCGCGAGCCACAGGGCCAAAAATACGTGTTCCAGACATTTCACCTGCTGTATTTAATAATACTACTGCATTATCATCGAAGCGGATATAGGAGCCATCACTACGGCGTACTTCTTTTTTAGTACGTACAACAACAGCTTTAATTACAGTTCCTTTTTTCATTCCGCTACTAGGGACTGAAGACTTCACAGTAACTACTACTTTGTCGCCAAGTGAGGCATATCTTCTACCTGTACCACCCAAGACTTTAATAACAAGTACTTCTTTAGCACCACTGTTATCTGCTACTCCAACTCTACTTTCTTGTTGTATCATGATTACTTAGCTCTTTCTAAAATTTCTACTAATCTCCAGCGTTTGTTTTTACTCAGAGGACGAACTTCCATAATGCGAACAGTGTCACCAATGTTACATTCATTTTTTTCGTCATGAGCCATTAGCTTATTGGTTTGCTTGACAAATTTTCCATAAATAGGGTGTTTCTTTTTTATTTCGATTTCCACGACTATAGAACGATCCATTTTATCGCTAACCACAAGACCTGTACGCTCTTTTCTTAAATTTCTTTCCATGCTTCCTAACATTATTTATCTGCAAGTTTTCTCTTACGTAATTCTGTAAGTAATCTTGCAATAGTTTTCTTATAACCACTTAAAACATTTGGATTCTCCAGAGGAGAAACAGCATGATTCAAACGGGCTTTAGTCAAAACCATTTTTTGGTCTTCTAATCTCTCTTGAATATCTTTTGTAGATAGTTCTTTTATTTCTGAATTCTTCATATTTACAAATTTTATTCTTCTACGTAATCTCTTCTAACTACAAATTTTGTAAGAACAGGCAATTTTTGTGCTCCCAAACGCATCGATTCTTTTGCGATTTCTAAGCTCACTCCTGCTGATTCAAAAATTATTCTACCTGGAGATATCCGAGCAACAAATAATTCTGGAGCACCTTTACCTTTACCCATACGAACTTCGGCAGGTTTTTTTGTTACGGGTTTATCTGGAAAGATTCGAATCCATAACTGACCTTGACGTTTCATTTTACGGGTTATAGCCTGACGAGCTGCTTCTATTTGTCTACCTGTCATCCATGCCTCTTCCAAGGACTTAATTCCAAAAGCTCCAAAAGCCAGTTGATGACCACGCTGTGCGTTGCCCTTCATTCTGCCTTTTTGCATCTTTCTGAATTTTGTTTTTCTAGGCTGTAACATATCTATAATTATTTACTTATTCCTAAATTATTTTCTTCTTCTATCGTGATGACGCTTACCACCTTTTTCGGGAGCACCAGTAGCAACCAATTCAGGTTTGCCATAAATTTCTCCTTTCATGATCCACACTTTAATACCTATTCTACCATAGGTAGTATGAGCTTCTGCAAGCGAGTAATCGATGTTTGCTCTTAGTGTATGCAATGGAATACGACCATCTTTATACATCTCAGACCGTGCCATTTCGGCACCACCTACACGACCACTAATCAAAATTTTGATTCCTTCAGCACCCGCTCTCATGGTTGATGCAATAGAAGTTTTGATAGCACGACGGAAGGATATTCTTCCTTCTATCTGATTGGCAACATTTCTTGCTACCAAGCTAGCTTCTAATTCAGGGCGTTTTATCTCAGAAATATTGATCTGAACTTCTTTCTTAGTGAGTTTTTTCAACTCTTCTTTTAGCTTATCTACTTCTGAACCACCTTTTCCGATAATGATACCGGGACGAGCAGTATGTATAGTAATAGTAACTAATTTTAGAGTACGTTCGATGGCAATTTTGGCAACGCTGGCTTTCATTAAACGAGCAGTAAGATAAGTTCTAATCTTTTTATCTTCTACTAATTTATCAGCAAAATTCTTACCACCGAACCAATTAGAATCCCATCCTTTGATGATACCTAATCTTAAACCGATTGGATTTGTTTTTTGTCCCATAGTGTTATTAACTCTTAATTAGTTTTCTACTTTAATTACTCTACTATCTACTATCAATGTCACGTGGTTTGAACGCTTACGCACGCGGTGTGCACGTCCTTGTGGAGCTGGTTGAATTCTCTTTAACATTCTAGCGCTATCAACGAAGACTTCTTTGATATATAGATTTGCATCTTCCATGCGCTGACCTTCATTTTTTGCTTGCCAATTTGCTATGGCAGAAAGCAAAAGTTTATATAGTCTATTTGAGGCCTCCTTTGGGGAGTGCTTCAACATGTATAAAGATTTCTCAACACTTTCACCTCTGACCATATCTGCTACCAATCTCATTTTTCGGGGAGATGTGGGGCAGTTATTCAATTTAGCAATAGCGATCTGCTTTTTTGCCTCTTTGTTTTTTTCTGCGGTATTATGTTTTCTTGATCCCATAGTGTCTCAATCTTTCTTATTTTTTACCTTTATTCTTGCTTCCTGCATGACCACGAAATATACGTGTTGGAGAAAACTCGCCTAATTTATGTCCTACCATATTCTCGGTAACATAAACAGGTATAAATTTATTTCCGTTATGAACTGCAATAGTTTGACCCACAAAGTCTGGAGAAATCATTGATGCTCTGGAATATGTTTTAATCACGGTTTTTTTACCTGACTCCACATTATCCAAAACCCTTTTCTCGAGTTTGTAATGTATAAACGGACCTTTTTTCAGTGAACGACTCATATTTTTGAGGTATTTAATTCCTTACTTCTTTCTTCTTTCAATAATATACTTATTGCTATCCTTTTTCTTATCACGAGTTCTGTATCCTTTTGCAGGAATACCATTACGTGATCTTGGATGGCCACCAGACTGACGACCTTCACCACCACCCATTGGATGATCTACAGGATTCATTACAACACCACGCACACGTGGACGACGACCTTGCCAACGAGTTCTTCCCGCTTTTCCGGAACGCTCCAAGTTATGCTCGGTGTTAGATACCATACCAATAGTCGCTTTACAAGTTTGAAGAATCATTCTTGTCTCACCACTAGGCATTTTGATAATAGCGAATTTACCATCTCTGGTCATCAATTGGGCAAAACTACCAGCAGAACGTGCCATTTTTGCTCCTTGACCAGGGCGTAATTCAATATTATGAATAATAGAACCAAAAGGAATTTCACTTAAATACAAGGCGTTTCCAACGTCGGGAGAAGCTCCTTTTCCGCTGATTACTTCCTGACCAACTTCCAAACCATGAGGAGCCACAATATATCTCTTCTCACCATCGGCATATACTACCAATGAAATACGTGCAGATCTATTAGGATCGTACTCTATAGTTTTTACTTTTGCAGGAACACCATCTTTATCTCTTTTGAAATCGATAATCCTATACTTTTTCTTATGACCACCACCGATATATCGCATGGTCATCTTCCCTTTGCTGTTTCTTCCACCAGATTTACTTTTACCTTCCAGTAAACTCTTCTCCGGAGTAGAAGCAGTGATATCGTCAAACGTGCTAATTTGCTTAAAACGTTGACCAGGGGTAGTTGGTTTGAATTTTTTTAAAGCCATCTATTTTAAATATTGCTATAAAAATCAATTGTTTCACCTTCGGCTAGTGTTACCACAGCCTTCTTATATGCATTCTCTTTACCTGAAATAAATCCAGCCTTTGTATAACGGCTTTTAGTTTTTCCAAGATAATTCATCGTATTTACAGAAACAGCTTCTTTGCCGTAAAGCTCTTTGATCGCATTTTTGATCTCAATCTTATTGGCATCTCTGTTCACAATAAAGCCATAACGATTCGGAAACTTTTCGGTTACCGCGGTCATTTTTTCTGTAATGATTGGCTTAACTATAATACCCATTGTTTTAGCTATTTTTATTTGTCTTCCTAAATTTTTTCACTTAGTCTGCTACAGTAAATTCTGAGAAACCCGCTAATGAACTTTCAGTAACTAAAATAGTTTTAGCCTTTAAAATTTCATAAGTGTTTAAATCAGAAACTCTTAGTACAGTAACTCCCTGTAAATTTCGAGTCGACAAATATACATTATTATTTATATCATTCAACACAATAAGTGTCTTTTTTCCGCTCACTTCCAGATTCTTAAGAATCTCGGCCATTTGTGAGGTTTTTGGAGCATCAAGATTGATATCTTCTATCACTTTGACAGCAGATTCTTGTGCCTTGTATGTAAGGGCAGAAAGACGAGCTAAACGCTTCAATTTTTTATTCAATTTGAAGTTATAGACTCTGGGTTCTGGACCAAAAACACGCGCACCACCTCTAAAAATAGGTGATTTGATACTACCTGCACGGGCAGTACCAGTTCCTTTTTGGCGTTTGATCTTTCTAGTACTACCAGAAAGCATGCTGACTTCTTTTGAGCTATGTGTACCTTGCCTTTGATTGGCAGAATACTGTTTCACAGCTAAGTAGATAGCATGGTCGTTTGGTTCAATACCAAACACCTTCTCGTCAAGAACAACTTTTTTTCCTGACTCTTTTCCTTTGATGTTATATACTGCTACTTCCATCTCTCAATAATTAAATAGGAGCCTTTTGATCCAGGGACAGATCCTTTTACAACTAAAAGATTCTTTTCAGCATCCACTCTTAACACTTGCAAATTAATTGCCTTCACTCTCTTACCGCCCATTTGACCGGCCATTCTCATTCCTTTGAATACTCTAGAAGGATAAGATGAAGCACCCACAGAACCGGGAGCTCTTAATCTATTGTGCTGACCGTGTGTGGCATCATTCACACCACGGAATCCATGACGCTTTACAACGCCCTGAAAACCTTTACCCTTAGAGGTACCGGCAACATCAATATATTCACCTTCTTTAAAGACATCCACAGTGATTACCTCACCATGTGTTCTTCTTTCTTCAAACCTAGAGAATTCAACTAAGATTCTCTTTGGTGTAGTATTAGCTTTTTCAAAATGACCACGCAACGCTTTAGAGGTGTTCTTCTCTTTTTTGTCGTCATAGCCAAGCTGAATAGCCTCATATCCATCTTTCTCGAGGGTACGAACTTGGGTAACTACACATGGACCAGCTTCAATGACTGTACATGGAATGTTTTTTCCATTCTCGTCGTACAGACTGGTCATACCTACTTTTTTTCCAATAATTCCTGACATTTCTTTGAAAAGCCTTTATAATTATACCTTGATTTCTACTTCAACTCCACTTGGCAACTCAAGACGCATTAAGGAATCTATAGTTTTTGCATTACTACTATAAATATCCAGCAATCTTTTGTAAGAGTTCAATTGGAATTGTTCTCTTGCTTTCTTGTTCACAAAAGTTGATTTATTAACAGTGTAGATCTTTTTGTGTGTTGGCAATGGAATTGGTCCATTCACGACAGCACCTGTAATTTTTACAGTTTTCACGATCTTAGCAGCTGATTTATCAACTAGATTGTGATCATACGATTTTAATTTTATTCTAATCCTTTGACTCACGATACTTGTTTTTTATATGATGATTGTCAACTTTTTATTTTCCTACTACATCTTCTACCACTGACTTAGGAGCCTCGGCAAAATGACTAAATTCCATACTTGATGAAGCACGACCTGATGTGATAGTACGTAGCGATGTTACATACCCAAACATCTCGCGCAAGGGCACTTTAGCCTTTACAATTTGAGAGCCTGATTTGGCATCAATACCTTCTAACTGTCCACGTCTTCTATTTAAGTCACCACTAACTTCTCCTAAATAATCATCAGGAGTAGTGATTTCCACTTTCATGATAGGCTCTAGCAATACGGTTCCAGCTCCTTTAGCAGCATTTCTGAATCCTAGTTTGGCAGCCAACTCAAAACTAAGCTGGTCGGAATCTACAGCATGATATGAACCATCTAAGACAGTTACTTTCATACTATCAATAGCAAATCCGGCCAAAGCTCCATTTTTCATAGCTTCTGTAAAACCTTTTTCAATGGAAGGGATATACTCTTTTGGAATATTACCGCCTTTAACCTTATCAATAAATTCGAGACCTTCTTTACCTTCGTCAGCAGGACCCATTTCAAAAATGATATCTGCAAATTTACCACGACCACCGGATTGCTTTTTATAAACCTCACGATGTTTCACAGTTTTTGTAATAGCCTCTTTATAGGCTACCATAGGTTGTCCTTGAGAACACTCTACTTTAAATTCACGTTTTAATCTATCAATTAAAATATCTAGGTGTAATTCGCCCATTCCACTAATGATAGTCTGTCCTGAATCTTCGTCGGTTCTCACTCTAAAGGTAGGATCTTCCTCAGCTAATTTTTGAAGAGCCAATCCCATTTTATCTATGTCTTTTTGCGTCTTAGGCTCAACAGCAACATTGATAACAGGATCAGGGAACTTCATAGATTCAAGCACAATAGGATTGCTTAAATCAGTAAGGGTATCTCCAGTACGAATAGTCTTAAATCCAACAGCAGCACCAATATCGCCAACGCCAATTTCGTCAAGAGGCTCTTGTTTATTGGAGTGCATTTGCATGATTCTTGAAATTCTCTCTTTTTTACCTGTAGTAGCATTCAAGACATAAGAACCAGCTTTTAAAGTTCCACTATAGACACGGAAGAAACAAATTCTACCCACGAATGGATCGGTGGCAATTTTAAATGCCAATGCCGAGAATTTTGTATCTTCCACGCTTCTTGTTTCTTCTTCATCTGTCTTAGGATGAATTCCGGTAACGGCAGGTTGATCCAATGGGCTAGGTAAAAAGTCGATCACGGCATCCAATAACATTTGAACACCTTTATTTTTAAATGCAGAACCACACATCATAGGTGTAATTCTCATTTCTATAGTCGCTTTTCTAATAGCCTCATTCATTTCATCTTCGGAGATACTTTCAGGATCTTCCATGAATTTTTCCAAAAGCTCATCACTTTCTTCTGCGATACCTTCAATAAGGTTCATTCTATATTCATGGGCTGTATCTACCAAATCTTCAGGAATAGGAATCTCTCTAATTTCAACTCCTTTAGAATTTTCATCCCATACAAAAGCCTTATTAGTAATCAAATCCACTACACCTTCAAAAGAATCTTCCGCTCCAATAGGTATTTGAAGAGGAACAGGGTTAGCTTTCAGTTTTTCTTTCACTTGACCAACCACATCAAAAAAGTCAGCACCTGTACGATCCATTTTGTTAACGAATCCTATACGAGGAACATTATATTTATCAGCTTGGCGCCACACTGTTTCTGATTGAGGTTCTACACCACCAACTGCACAAAATAAAGCCACAGCTCCATCAAGCACCCTTAAGGATCTTTCCACTTCTACAGTAAAGTCAACGTGACCGGGAGTATCAATAATGTTAATCTTATGATTCACATTATGGCGTTTCCAATGTACGGTAGTAGCAGCA
>Ga0256913_10001601_pt1 | contig 11644 bp, 15 predicted proteins | sample Axial_MatmetaG_FD_185970 | JGI IMG/M metagenome (GOLD analysis project Ga0256913, IMG submission 185970) | Deep-sea worm associated microbial mat communities from Axial Seamount, Juan de Fuca Ridge, Pacific Ocean - Axial_Mat | ecosystem: Environmental > Aquatic > Marine > Oceanic > Microbial...
CAGAGCTGTAGTACTGCCCGGGCTGGATAGCTCCAGACCTGAGGAGAGGGCAGGGCTTACTCTGATACCCGGGGAGAATGATGTAACAGCCGGTTACTGGCAGGCAGCTAAAAAAAACCCGGCAGTTAAAATATATGTAGCTGCAGGTATCATAGTAGAGCAGGGAGAGGGTAAAGCTGTACCTCTTAATAAGGGGCTGGACGGGCTTACAGTTAAAGAAGCTCTGGCTAAAATAGCTAAGATAGACAGCGTACAGATGCTTAAAGACCTGAGGGAGGCTACTACTAAAAAGGGTATTATCTCAGAGCTGGATAAGCGTATAGACGCTTTAGTAGCAGAGGTATAACCATGGCTGAGCCGGTAGTATCTGTAGAGAGGTTTAGAGTAATGTTCCCTGAGTTTAGGGGTACAGCTTACAGCCTTACGCTGCAGATGCTAACAGCAGCTGAGAGCAGGACAGCCGCTAAAGTCTGGGGTAAACAGAGGGAGCTAGGTATTATGTATCTGGCAGCTCACTTACTTTCAGTAGCCCCGGAGGGGCAGCTGGCTAGACTTAAAAAAGAAAATAGAGTTACTACTTACCAGCTGGAGCTGGAGCGTATGAGGGCTGCTATAACTATGGGCTCTGGGAGGGTTATATAATGGCTGCCAGAGTTAAGATTATAGATAGAGATTTAGGCTATAAAAAGATATACAGAGCGTTAAAAAGCTTAAACGGTATAGAGGTAGTAGTAGGTATAACGGCTAAAAAAGCAGACCGCTCTACCGGCTCTGGGATAAATAACGCTACCTTAGGCTTAATACATGAGTACGGGCTGGGCAGAGTCCCGGAGAGGTCTTTTATACGCTCTACTGTAGAAAATAACCTAAAGGAGTATAAAAAGCTGCTCTCTGGGGCTGTTAAGGATATAACTGTTAACGGCATTAAACCGGGTAAAGCTTTAGGCTTAGTAGGGTTAAAAGTACAGGGGGATATTAAAGATAAGATACAGAGCTCTATACCTCCGGCTAATGCAGAGGCTACCATTAAGGCTAAAGGCTCCAGCGTAACCCTGATAGATACAGGGCAGCTTATAGGCTCTATATCTTACAGAGTGGAGGGGTAACCATGAGAATGAGAGCCCCAGACCTCCCTGAGCAGCTTACAGCTATATCTGAGCTTTTTACATGGGCTACAGGGGCAGACTGTATATACATAGATACTAATCACGGGGGAGATGTTAGAGAGGCTAATAGAGTCTGGGGAGAGCTCAGGCTTAGAAGTATTAAGCCGGTAGGTACAGACCAGCTCTTATATACTGACTCAGATACCCCTGAGGCTCCTATGGCTGTAGTAATATCAGGTTTAAGGTTACTGGGGATACAGTTAACGCTTAAAAGCAGGTCTCAGGAGTTTACAGACGCTGCCTATTATGCAGCGTTAAAGGCTCAAACAAAAATAAAATACCCTTATGCAATAGAGAAGTATTTAAAGCCTTATCAGCTCTCATTAGCCTCAGCCGCTGAGGTTATAAATATGAGCGATATGACTATTTTTGATGACCGGCAGGAGGATAACTCAGTTATAGAGGTTACTTTTAACGCTGTAGTAACTGATACAGACGCTGCAGCCTACGGTTATTATATAGAGCAAGCTGAGTTAAGCTCAGACTACAAAAAATTAACCGGGGTAAGTTTACCCCCGGTACTACAGGTTAATAGTGAGGTTATACCATGAGTAATTTAGAAAAAATTGTTAATGTAACTATAACTACAGATAGCCGGGGAGTCAGCCAAAAGTCTTTTGGTATCCCTCTGGTACTTGGTTATACAGAGGCTTTTACTGAGCTATATAGGGTTTACTCTCTTGGCTCAGCGGCTGAGGACTTGGTAGCAGACGGTATACCGGCAGGCAGCCCTATATATAAAGCAGTAACAGCTTTAGCTAGTAATACCCCTAAGGCTACTACTGTAGTAGTAGGCAGGCTTACGACTAAGCCCAGCCAGCAGGGTACTCTATCAGTTAAGGCAGGCAGCGTTATACCAGATAAAGTATTTAGCATAGAAGTACAGGAGCCCTCAGGGGGTACAGTACATACTCTTAGTTATACCGCTCAGAGTGGGGATACTGGTACAGATGTAGCTACAGCTATGGCAGCTCTTATAGATGCCCTTACAGGCATTACTGCCAGCAGTGCAGCTGAGGTTATATCATGGGCTGCAGATACAGACGGGGATATATGGACTATAACCGGTTATAATGCAGATTTTAATTATATGGATTTAACCCCGGACTCTAATCTAGCTGCAGATTTAACAGCAATAAATACAGAGTATTCCGACTGGTATGGCTTGCTCTTGGCAGAGTGCCCCTCTACAGCCCGTAATAAAGCCTTAGCGGCTGCAGTGGAGGCTAAAGAGGCTATCTTTGCAGCCCTTACCCATGATGCTGACAACCTAGACGCAAGCTCTGTTACTTCACTGGGGGCTGAGCTTAAAGCTGCTGGATATTTTAGGACTTTTAGCATATACTCAGGGGATACTGCAGCTAATGCTGCTGCTACTTGGCTGGGTAACAGATTGCCCATAGACCCCGGCTCTAGTACATGGGCTTATAAGCCTCTGGCAGGGGTTAAGGTAGATACTCTTACAGGCTCAGAGACTGCTGCTCTGGAGGGTAATAACGTTAACTATTATGTAGAGATAGCCGGGGCTAATGTAACTATTGACGGTAAAATGGCTGCCGGAGAGTGGATAGACGTGATAAGATTTAGGGACTGGCTTACAGCCCGTATCAGAGAGAGAGTTTTTAGCGTACTCATTAACTCCCCTAAAGTGCCCTATACAGATGCAGGGGTAGCAGTGATAACTGCTCAGGTTAAAGCTCAGCTGCAGGAGGGCATTAACAAGGGGGGATTATCAGCAGACCCTGAGCCGGTAGTTACAGCTCCCAGAGTCTCAGAGATTGATAAAGCAGATAAAGTAGCCCGGCTGCTGCCGGATGTATATTTTGAGGCTACATTAGCAGGGGCTATACATACAATTAAAATTATAGGAGTGCTAAAGGCATAAGGGAGTAAAAGCTATGGGTATTAAAAACACTTTTTTAAAAGTTTATAATGCAGATGAGGTTATAGTAACAGTAGGTACAGTTATTATAGACTCCGGGCTGGCAGACGGGGAGTTTTTAACTATTGAGCAGGATACTGAGGATACTGAGGACGTAGTAGGTACAGACGGGGAGGTAGCAGTTAGCCGCACTAATGACCGGAGGGCTACAGCTACTATTAAGCTGCTGCAGACTAGCTCAGCTAATGACGGGCTCTCAGCCCTATCTGCTCTGGTTAAAGAGTCTCCTAGTATGGCTGGGGCTTTTGTGCCCTTTCATGTACAAGACTTAAACGGTAGGAGCCTTTTTACTGCTTCTCAGTGCTGGGTACGTAAAGCCCCGGATAGGACTTTTGACCGTACAGCCCAGAGTACAGAGTGGGAGATTAGGATAGCTCATTTAAAACGAGTAGACGGGGGTAATAATCTGGCTATCTGATAGCCATTAAAAAAGAGGTGGATAATATGATAGAGAAAAAAACTAAAGAGCTAGGGGGCATAGAGTTTACTTTTAGCCCTCTCATGGCTGGGCAAGCCCGGTTAATGCTGGATAAGTTAATCAAAACTTTTGGAGGGGTACTAGCTGCTACTGTATCAGGGGCAGACGGGGTTAACATAGAGGAGGTTAAGGCTCTGGATTTAGATAAATCGCAAGAGCCTGAGCTGATTAAAGTTTTTGCCTCTGCCATAGGTGGAGGTCTGGGGGCTTTTAGCCAAGCTATAACCCCGGAGTTCCATACAGAGCTGGTAGATACTTTTTTAAAGCAGGTTACCTTTATAGACCCTGATACGAGGGAGAGCCGGGGGCTTACTAAAAACGTAAGGGAGGTTATGTTTAGTACCCGGCTGGCTCTGGAGACTAGGGTACTGTTATGGTGTATAACTGAGCAGTACGGGGATTTTTTAGAGCCAGTGAGGAGATTGATAAACTCAGCTCCTCAGGTGAGTCTGGCAGTAAAGGAATAGCCCTTAAAATAGCTCACTGTATAGACTGGGCTATATGGAGGCTGGTAACTTCGGAGCGTATTAGCAGCTCTTTAATAGAGATAGAGACCAGCTGGACTTTAACAGATATTCTAAAGGCTAATCATGTATTAGACGCTTTAGAGGCAGCAGAGGCTAAGGCTATGGAGGCTAAAAGGTAAATGGTTATCAGAGAGCTCCTTACCCGTATGGGCATATTATATGACCCTAAAGGGCAGAAAAAAGCGGATAAAGGCTTAAATAAAACAGCCTCTCTGCTTAAAAAAGTAGCTGCCCTAGCTGCTACCAGTTATGCCGTTAAAGGTCTCTTTAATATTGCTGAGGCAGCCTCAGACGCTGCTGAGAACGTTAACGTTTTAAACTCTGCTTTTGGGGACAGTAAAGCCGGGGTAGAGAGCTGGGCTCAGAGCTTTAGCGACTCTGCAGGCAGGTCTGTTAATGATTTATTACAGACTGCCGGAGGGCTGGGCTCTCTACTGGCTCCTATGCTGGACGGAGATAGTAAAGCTGCTGCTGATATGTCTACTAAGCTGGCAGAGCTCTCTGTGGATTTAGGCTCTTTTTATAATGTAGCTGAGTCTGATACTCTCACTGCTCTTAAAGCCGCTCTGGTAGGCTCCTCTGAGCCTATGAGAAAACTAGGGGTTAATATGACTCAGGGGGCTCTGCAGGCTTATGCTTTAGAGCATGGAGTTAAAAAACAGGTCTCTGCTATGAGTGAGGCAGAGGTAACTACCCTGAGATATAATTTTTTACTGGATAAAACCAAGATAGCTCAGGGGGACGCTACTAAAACCTCCGGGGGCTATGCTAATCAGATTAAAAGAGCTAAGGGAGTACTTAAAGATTTAAAGGTTACGATAGGTAAAGAGCTGTTACCAGCTTTTACAGACCTGTTAAAGTCTTTTAGCGGCTCTAAAGCCCAGATTAAAGCAGTAGCTAAAGCTGCCGGAGTCTTGGCTAAAGCTTTTGGTAAGTTTATTATGTTTATTGTTAAGCATAATAAAGTAGTATTATCTTTTTTAGCTGCTCTGGGAGCTGTACAGGCTGTACAGGGTATTATGGGTTTAGTCTCCAGTATTATAGCTTTAGGAGTAGCTACAGAGGGGGCAGCGTTTAGCTTTAGTACTCTCTGGATAGCTTTAGCCCCCATAGCAGCAATAGTAGCCGCTGTTATTGCTCTGGGAGCTCTTATATACCTAGTTTACTCAGATATAACCTCAGAAAATAGTTTTTTAGTAGCTGTATGGGAGGTTTTAAAAGATGCTTGGCAGGCTACAGTAGACGGCATAGCTACCGGTATAGAGTGGGTAGTAAATGGTTTTAAGTTTTTATATGCTGCTGTATCATCAGGGATAAGCAGTATTATTACTTGGTTTAGTAAGATGTATAATGCCATGCGTAATTATTTAGTTAATGGCATTAAAAAAGTCTGGGGATTTTACAAGTCAATTTTCTCTACCATGTTTGGATTTATCATTAAATGGATAAAAAAGGGCATGGATTTTATATTAAAGTTTGCTAATAAATTTGAGTTTTTAAAGGCTGTAATTAACAGCGTCAAAGATACTCTAAAAGGAGCTCTGGACTGGATATTATCTAAGGCTGACTGGCTGGGTAAAGTACTTGGGTTTACAATTACTAAAAAGGAGGAGTACGATAAAACAGAGGGTAAAAAGACTAATAAGCCGGCTGCTACTACTCCTCCAGAGCCTAAATTAGCAGGGGCAGCAGCAGGGGCAGCAGGGGCAGGCTCAGTTAATACTGAGATTAAGCAGGATTTAACTATAAATATAGCAGGTAACCCAGATAAAGAGACTATAAATAAAGTAGTCTCTGAGGTTAATAAAGCTAACAATAACGGAGCAAAAGCCCTAAGCAGGGCTACTACTCAGGCAGCTCCAGCTTAGGTTTAGCATATGGATTTTAATAAAAATTTTAACCGGGTTAAGATAGGGGATATATACTTAGATGCCTCTATAAGAGAGGGGCATAAGCTATCTGGTAAAATTACCTCGCACCCGGTAGAGACCGGTATAGACGTAACAGATAATTACAGAGTAGACCCCCGGGCTATATCTATATCCGGCATAATAACTAATACCCCCTTAGAGCCGCTGCCGGGCTCTACAGACCGGGTAGCTGATACATGGGCTACCCTCCAGAGTTACTTTGATAACTCAGAGGTAATAAATATAGTTACCAGCTTAAAAGTATATGAGAGCATGGTTTTAACAAGTTTATCAGTAACCAGAGATGCTAAAAGCTCTCAGGTACTTAACTTTACTGCAGATGCTAAAGAGCTTAGATTTGTAAGTACTGAGTATACCCGGGCAGTCAGGGTTAAAAAAGTTAAAAAGCCTAAACCCAGTAAGCCTACTAAAGGAGACCAGACGGCAGAGACTCCTGCAGCTCAGGAGCCAGCTAATAAAGGTAACAGACCAGTTAAGCCGGCTAATACTACTCAGAAAAAAACAGCAGCTAAAAAAATGGGGGATTTAAGATTTAACCCCCGGGCTACTTTTGTACCGGATTAAGTATTATGGATTATGACAGATTTAACAATTTACAGATAATAGATACCCTTGCGGACGGTACAGCTCATTATATACAGCGTACTCAGCTGGACGGCTCAGAATACATTTTAATTTTTAATTATAACTCCATAGCTGAGGGCTGGTATTTAAGTATACAGACTGCAGACGGGGAGGATATAGAGGGTTATACCGGGGTACGCTTAACTCAGAACTGGGAGCCCTTTAAGCTGGCTACTGCCTTGGCTGCCCCTCCGGGGGACTGGCTAGTAAGCTCAGAGACTCAGGGGGAGCCGGGGTTATTTGATTTAGGGGACGGTACTAATTTATATTATATACCGCTGGGGACTGAGGGCTAAATATGTTATTATATGAGCAGGCATATAGGCTTAAAGTACATGATATAGAGTTTACGGAGCTGGATATAGAGTTTACTGTAACTAAGACGCTTAAAAAAACTCCTAATACACTGGAGCTCACTATATATAATTTGACTGAGGAGCATAGGAGGAGACTAGAAAAGGCTGTTAATCCTGTAGTTACCTTGGAGGCTGGTTATAAAAATAATATAGCTCTTATATTCCAAGGAATAATGAGAGATGTACATAGTAGCTACAGACCCCCGGACTGGGTTACAGAGCTGGGAGGGGGAGACGGGGAGCGTACCCTAAGGATAGCCCGTATTAACAAGAGTTACAGTCCCGGAGTAGAGGTTAGCTCTGTTATGAGTGATTTAGTAAAGAGTATGGGCTTAAAACCGGGTAACCTGAGGCAGCAGCTAAAGGGGGCTAAGTTACTGGGGGGCTCCAGTCAGTTTTTAAATGGGGCTGTACTCAGTGGGCAAGCAGCTAAGGAGCTAGATAGGTTAGCTACGTCTCTGGGGTTTACGTGGAGTATACAGAACGAGAGTTTACAGCTGCTAAAACTGGGGGCTGCTCTTAATAAAGCAGCTGTAGTACTTAGCCCCAGTACCGGACTGTTAGGCTCCCCCTCTATGGGAGACGGGGGAGTAGTAACCATAGAGGCTTTACTTAACCCGGATATAACCCCGGGCAAGCAGATAGCCCTGAGGAGTAAAACTTTAAATGGCTATTTTATCGCTAATAAGGTAGAGTATAAAGGTACATACGGGGGCAGTTGGCTCTGCAGTATAGAGGCTAAGGAGGCAAGGACGTGATTACTCCAGATATGGCAGATATAATCTTAGATGCAATAGACTCTAAACTCATAGACCTGCATACAGCTATGCCGGGTAAGGTACAGAGCTTCAATAGTACTACCCATACTGCAGAAATAGAGCCCCAGATTAAACGTATGATACAATCTGAGACCGGGCAGCCATATTATGAGAGCTTGCCAGTACTGCCAGCTGTACCTGTACTATTTTTACGTACTAAAGATTTTTATCTGTACCTGCCTGTATCTGAGGGAGATACGGGGTTATTAGTATTTAATGAGACCTCCATAGACCAGTGGAGAGACCGGGGCTCTGTTTCTAATCCCTGTGATACTGGCAGACACACTTTAACCGCTGCTGTATTTATACCGGGGCTTTTTAGCTCCGGTAATGAGTTAACGGACGCTGCAGGCTCAGGGCTAAAATTAGGAGAGCAGGGTAAGGGCTTTATAGAGATTAAATCAGGAGGGCAGGTTAATATAAATAATAATCTGACAGTGGATAAATGAGCCTTAAATATATAGCCAATACAGACCTTACAGTATCTTTTATATCTGTAGCAGTACCCCCGGGGGCTACGTACGCAGGAGACCCCGGCATAGACGCTGTTAAAATTAAACCTACTATATCAGATACGAGTAAAGCAGGGGGTAGTTATATTACTACTGATAAGATAGTTATAAAATTTACTGCTGCTACCGGGGGCTGCCCCTACTCAGCCTCCGGTTATACTTTCGTATCTGGGGGGACTACTATAACTGCCTCAGCTGATAAAGTTAAAGTAGACGGGCTGCCAGTACTGAGAGTAGAGGATAAATCATTATTAGGCTGTACAGGCTCATGGACTGTAGACTCAGGGGGTACTTTTGCCTGTAGCTGTAAGGCTAAAATAGCCTCAGCAGGGCAGGATAAGGTTAAGGGGCAGTAATGAGAGACTATACTCTTATACAGGGAGAGGCTTTAGCTACCATGGATAAACTGATAGAGCAGGGCTTAAAAGTAGACGCTGTTATATGTGACCCTCCCTATGGTACTACAGCCTGTAAATGGGACTCCATTATACCTCTGCCGGATATGTGGAATAGATTAAACAAGCTAATTAAATCCCGGGGGGCTATTGTACTTTTTGGCAGTGAGCCTTTTAGCAGCCAGCTTAGAGTAAGTAATATTAAAAAATATAAGTATGAGTGGATATGGGTTAAGGAGCAGGGCACTAACCAGTTTTTAGCTAAAAAGAGACCGTTAAAACAGCATGAGAATATTTCAGTTTTTTATAATACTTTGCCTGTTTATAATCCTCAGATGAGTAAAGGTAGTTTTATAAGTACTATACGGGATAAAAAAGAGCGTATAGACCCTATAAATAATGCTAAGTTAAAGCCTACAGCTTATAACAGCAACGGGGAGCGGTATCCTACCTCTGTACTCCGTTTTAACCGGGATTTAACCGGACGGTTACACCCTACTCAAAAGCCAGAGGCTCTTATGGAGTATCTGATTAAAACATATACAGATGAGTCTGAGCTGGTACTAGATTTTACTATGGGCTCAGGTACTACAGGGGTAGCTGCTGTTAACTCCGGCAGACGCTTTATAGGCATAGAGCTAGATAAAGATTATTTTAAAGTAGCTGAGAGCCGTATTAAAGCTAAACTCAGGGCTAAAATAGGGGGGCAGCAGTGAAAGACTTATTGTTAAACAAGTGCGGAGACCTTAAAGTAACAGACGGGGATTTTAATATTATAGAGGGGGTAGACCAGATAAGGCAAAAATTTTTAATACTGGTTAAAACCTTTAAGGGGGAGTGGCTTTTAGATGTTAATGTAGGGCTGCCTTATTTTCAGGAGATTTTTACTAAGACCATGACCCCCCGGAGGCTGGAGGAGATATACTCAGAGCTTACCTCCAGTATAGAGGGGGTTATAAGAGTAGAGTCTGTATCTGTTACTGAGTATGACAGGCAAGCTAGGTATTTATCAGTAACAGTAGAGGCTTTACTGGAGGGTAATGAGCGGTCTACTTTTACTTTTAACGGTAACTTACCTCTAGATGCCTGCCCCCTAGACCCAGATAAGGAGTACCCAGCTACCATAGAGGGGCTTAGTATCTGGGTAGACGCTCAGGATTTAAGCAGCTTATCTGTTATAGGTAGCTCTGTTACTCTGGCTAATAAAGCAGGAACAGGGCAGGCTACAGGGCAGGCTGCAGTTATAGGAGTCTCAGAGATAGGTAACCATAGAGCTATACTGCTGGATACCGCTGAGAGTTTAGTACTCACTGATACCCCGGCTATAAGGACTCCAGACGGCTTTACAGCCTTTATAGTTTTTAAAAATAAAGAAACTGCAGCCGGGCAGGGTAATCTGTTAAAGCTGCAGGGTAACGATAATACAGGTAACCCTGAGGGCTATATAATTAAGCTTAATACTGGAGCAGCAGGCAGCTTAGAGCTTAGCTCAGGGGATTTATCAGTAACAGCAGGCAGTAGTAGTTTTAATAACTCAGATAGCTCCATAGCTGTAATAGCAGCTAAAACTGCCCCCCGTTTTATTGTTAATGAGCAGGACTTAGCAGTTACGGGTAACTTTAGCTTATCACTGCTGGACGGCTCGGGAGATATAGGGTATAATTATAAAGGGCTTATAGGAGAGGTTTTAGTCTATAACAGGGAGCTAACAGATACTGAGATAGTTAATTTATCAGGGTATCTTAAAGTTAAATGGGGCTTAGATTTTAGTATACAGCCCGGCTCTGGTTATGGGTTTTTTGCTTATGGGCTTAGTGCCTATGGGTTATAGGAGTTAACAGTATGACAGAACCCCAGATATATACTAAATTTAAAAATTGGGCTTTAGTACGTAAAGCCTCAGACCCCTCAGAGGCTAGGGACTGGTATAATGAGTATACCAGTCTTTTTAGTGAGGTGGATAAAGCTGTTAACGATATTAGCCCGGAGGGCATAGTAATACAGGTAGCAGCCTCAGGGGATACCCCGGAGGATAACGGTACTGCTCTGCTGGCAGCTCTGGTTAAGGCTAAGGCTTCTAATCCTACTGAGGCTAAACAGGTTACTATTAAGCTCTCTGCCGGTACTTACGATTTAGGCACAGACTTTTTAGACTGGGATACGGACTATATTAACATAGTAGGGGCTACTCCTGCCAGCCGGTCTCAGTGGGTTAAAAAACCCCTCTGGACTGAGGTACTCAGAGCCAGCAGCCGGATAATAGGAGGTAACTCTAATAGCGTACTCAGGGTATCATCGGCTAAATGTATCTTTTTAAATATAGATATATCCGGTACTGCTACCCCGGAGCCTTTAGTACTTAACTGCCCTGTATCTGCCTCAGAGGGAGCAGCGTTTAAGGGCTGCTCAATAGACGGGGGAGTAGGGGCAATAACAGCAGCTCAGTATATTTTATAACTGCCACAGTAAGAGTTATTTTTATGGGGCAGGCTCTGCCGGGGGAGCTGGGGTACTTTATCACTGCTCAGCCGCTGGGGGAGATAGTTTTTATAAGGTAGGGTTATCCGGCTCTACTCTGCTGGTAGACTCCTGCCTGATTAACTATACCAGTATGGGCTCAGAGGCTGAGCTGGATACTGTTATATTTTTAGATACTACTTTTTACAGCTCAGGACTGCTGCTTAACCAGAGCTCCGGGGGCAGTGATACTGTTAACACTTTTTTTAAGGGCTGTACTCTTAATATAGGGGGCTATGGTACAGACTCTCCCGGAGCCTCCGTTAAAGCTAATTTTACTGATTGTAAAATTACTACCTCAGAGGCTCTTTATTTAGGAGCTGGCTCAGGGCTGGAGCATTGTAAGATAGATGCCTCAGGGATAACTGCTAATAGTAT
>Ga0256913_10001602_pt1 | contig 11639 bp, 9 predicted proteins | sample Axial_MatmetaG_FD_185970 | JGI IMG/M metagenome (GOLD analysis project Ga0256913, IMG submission 185970) | Deep-sea worm associated microbial mat communities from Axial Seamount, Juan de Fuca Ridge, Pacific Ocean - Axial_Mat | ecosystem: Environmental > Aquatic > Marine > Oceanic > Microbial...
ATTAGCGATTTACAACATTTTACTACTTCCGACGAAACTGACCCTGTATTTACCGACTGGGATAAAAGTACAGGGATAAGTATAACCGAAAGTCAGATTAGCGATTTACAACATTTTACCACTGCCGACGAAACTGACCCTGTATTTACCGACTGGGATAAAAGTACAGGAATAAGTATAACCGAAAGTCAAATCAGCGATTTACAACATTTTACAAATGCTGACGAAACTGACCCTGTATTTACCGACTGGGACAAAAGTACAGGAATAAGTATAACCGAAAGTCAGATTAGCGATTTACAACATTTTACAAATGCTGACGAAACTGACCCTGTATTTACCGACTGGGACAAAAGTACAGGAATAAGTATAACCGAAAGTCAGATTAGCGACTTACAACATTTTACAAATGCTGACGAAACTGATCCTATATTTACTGCCTGGGATAAATCGTATACCGATTTAACCCAAAAACCTGCAATTGCCGATACAGTAAACGATATACTCGATACCACAACACAATTTGTTAGAACAGAAGTTGATGGTGATATAACTAATGAGATACAAACCATATCACGTACTGGGTTAACAGTAACGCTTAGCAACGGAGGAGGTGTATATCAAGATAGTATTAATGCATACACAGCAGGCACAGGTATTAAAATTAAAAATAATGTTATAAGTGTAACAGGAATAATACAGATCGATTCTTCATACGTAGTTGAAATGGACAAAAGTGATAAAGACTTTGTTAATTTTGGGGCTTTTGCAAATTTTACCAATAATTCAAGTTGGTCGGTGATAGAGCGTGTAAAGATGCCGATTGGAACAGGAGCAGACGGTGGCTGGCATTTTTTTAGAGGATATGCGTGGGGAGATAAAGAAGGAGATATTGCTATTCAAATAAGGTCAGACAATATTTATACTTGGCTGCGAAAAGGTGGATGGCAGAATATATCATACAATCATTCATTTAATGAAGATCAATGGTATAACATTTGTTTCCAATACAATGCTTCAACACAAACTCTGGAGCTTTATGTTGATGGGGAATTAGTTGGTCAGCATGGGGGCATTGCACCTCAGAACGATTCAGGTAATACAAATAATATGTTATGGGGCGGACAGGAACATTCCGGAAGTCTTTATGCCGAAGCAAGTATTATTATCGCGAATCAGGTATGGTTGCAAAGAGTTCTTACACCCGAGGAGATACAAAGTTATGATGGTCATATGGATGCAGATCCTGCTATATTCTTCTCTTCTGAAATCAATTCCAATTCAGTAACCGATGCTTCCGGTAACGGTCATGACGGAACAAATGGAGCTTCTCCTGAGTATTTTATTCAAACAAGTCAATCATCCGAATCTAACACTCCTTTAGTTGTTAATGATGTTAATTTAAGTAATAACTTAAAGATAAAATCTAAAATTGACTCCAACAGCTCATCAAGTGGATTAACAACAATGGGACAGGTTGATATAAACGGGACAGGATTTGGAGCCGCATTGTTTTTAGCAAGTGATGGTAATTATGAAGAAGCAGATGCAGATGCCGTTGCTACAATGCCTTGTGTTGCACTTGCTATAGAAACGGGTACAGGAGAAAAAGAAATTCTACTTCAAGGTTATATTCGAAATGACAATTGGAACTGGACAATAGGACAAACGATTTATGTTTCACCAACAACAGGCCTAATTACTCAAGTCAGACCTTCTTTATCCGGCCAACAGGTTCAAACAATAGGCTATGCTGTTTCTGCCAATACTATTTATTTTACTCCTAACCTGATGTTAATTGAAATTAATTAGAATAATGAAACGAGCATGATAATATTAATCACACAACTTGTCCCGACTTGGCGGGAGGGGGATGATTATGGGCAAGTTCCATATGATACCTTTGAAAATAAACAATTATAATCATATGAAAAAGATAATAGTTACAAATATAATACTCTTTCTAACTGTGGCTTTATTTGCTCAAACAGTCAGGAAAATTGGTGGAGTAGAAGATCCTGCGCGTATCGGTTCTGTTAAAATTGACTCTGTTCAATCTATTTTGGGCATAAACATAAACATAAATATTACTGTTAAAGATATTGATGGTAATATTTATAAAACTGTAACCATTGGTAATCAAATATGGATGGCTGAAAACCTTCGTGTAACACATTATCCTGATGGAACAGAAATCTTACTTGTGACAGATAATACAGCCTGGGCTAATTTAGCTGATAATAATACCGATGAAGCTTATTGCTTTTACGGTAACGATAATACATCAGATTACGGTTTATTGTATACTTTTGCCGCAACAATTGCTGTTAATTGGGGAAAAGATAATGCAGTAAATCAGGGAGTATGCCCCGATGGTTGGCACATTCCAAATAATGCAGAATGGGATGAATTAAACAATTACCTTGGAGGATCAACTGTGGCAGGAGGCAAATTAAAAGAGACAGGCACAACACATTGGAATAGCCCAAATACAGGAGCAACTAATGAGAGTGGTTTTACTGCTATCGGGAATGGTTATCGCAGATATAGTGATGGTAATTTTTATAGTTTAAAACAAATTAATAATATATGGAGCGCCACTGAGTTGAATAGTACTATAGCTTATTACTATCAATTTAGAGATAATAATTCTCAGTTTATTCGTGAGGAAAATGGCACTAAGTCACACGGCTTCTCAGTCCGTTGTTTAAAGGATTAGATATTACCGAATGACGACATAAAATTTTAAAAAGTTTTTAGTGAAAATTTTATTACTGTCCAACAAACTTATAAATATAGTTACTACTCAGCAGGTTTAAAATGCTGATTATCAATTGCCCTCCCGCCATGCGGGACAGGCAGTGCTTTAGCTCGGGGTCGAAAGTTGAAAATGATGATAGTTTTGGCGGCATTTTTGTTTTTCTTAAACAAAAATTATGACAAAACGGATTAATAATTAGAGCACTTTATGTTTTTGCTGTACTGCTGAGTAGTAACACAATATCTATAAGCTCAAAAAACCCCTAAAAATTTAAAACCCCTTTTAAAGTTTTATAGCCTGTTTTGCTTACTTTTAGTTTCGATTTATCGTGCAAAATTACCACGTACGACTCTTTTTCGTATTGCTGAAGTTGGTTAATCTCGTCAACTTTAACAATGTACGACCGGTGAATCCGTGTAAACTCTTTTGGGTTGAGTGACGCTTCAAAATATTTCATTGTTTTCTGTTTCATATGGCGACCGGTTTTGGTATAAATCATCACATAATCGTCCATCGACTCGATGTAGCGGATTTGATCAACCGGAATGATATGAATTTTATGGCGGTCTTTTACCACAATCCTGTCGAGATATTCGGCACGCGGGAAATCACTTATTCGCTCGGCAACATCAGAAGCTTTCCCCTCTTTTTCAATTTTTGCCGCAACTTTATCCACCGCTTCAAACAACCGCTCTTTCGAATACGGTTTTAGCAGATAATCAGCAGCGTTAAAATCGAAAGCTTTTAGCGCGTACTCGTCGTAAGCAGTTGCAAAAATAATTTGTGGTTTATGTTCGAGCAGCTCTAGCATTTCGAAACCTGTAATTTTTGGCATCTGAATATCGAGAAAAACCAAATCGGGTTTTAGCTCGTTAATTTTTTTAATTCCCTCGAAACCATTTTCGCACTCGGCAACTACTTCTACTTTTTCATTGTCGTTCAGAAACGATTTCATTAATTTCCGGGCTAACTCTTCGTCTTCAACTATTACTGTTCTCAATTTCTCGCTCATGATCTTTCAATTTTTGCGGTATGGTTAAAGTTACGGTAAATTCGTTATTGTTACTGTTAATTTGTAAAAAATGCGGGTTGCCATAAATAATTTGCATCCGTTCGCGAATGTTTCGTAAACCAATTCCTTCGCCTTTTTTACTTCTTGTATTTGGGTCGAATGTGTTGCTGATGGTAACAATCAGCGTATCGTTTCCGCACCGGCAATGTGTAATAATATCAACCGTTTCGGTGGCTTCGTAAACACCATATTTAATAGCATTTTCGTACAGGGGTTGTAAAATCATATTCGGTATTTCTGCTTTAAAACAGTCGTCTTCGATGGCAAAAACCGGATTCAGTTTTTTCCCAAACCGAACTTTTTCGATACTCAGATAGAGCTTGTTATTTTCGAGTTCCTGTTTAAACGAAACCGTTTCCTGCTGGTCGTGTTTCAACGAATAACGCATCAGTTGCGAAAGGTTAATTACCATCTCCTGTGCTCTTCCGGGGTCGGTCATTGTAAGCGACGAAATACTGTTTAAACTATTAAACAGAAAGTGCGGATTGATTTGCGATTTTAACGCATGTAATTCGGCCTCTTTTACCAACGATTTTAATTTTACCTCGTTTTGTACTTTCTCCTTAAATCCGTGGTAATAATTTACGGCATAAAAGAAAACCATATAAATAAGGTAGATAAAATATCCCGAAAAAAGCTGTGCAACAAGCGTGCTCTCTTTACTTTTATCAGCATCGGGGTGAATTATTTTTGAAATAACAGCACCAAAATAGAGCCAGATAAAAACAATAATTGATGCTGCAATTATGTGGGCAAATAAAATATTCGGGATGCTGTGGTCTTCGAGTGTGGCAAATTTAATAACGTACCAGATTGAAGAACCCACCAACGCATAAAAAATTACAAAGGTGAAGATATCGACAATGGCAACTTCTACAGCTGTACCGTTTGCAAACACTGCAATTAAAACCATTATGGTAGCTGCTACAAGCCAAAATATACTGTAATAAATTGCAAGTCGCGGATTAGTTATAAATGGGTGCCGAAAGTCCATTTTAGAAATGTTTTATTTCAATTCCGCCAAAAGCGGTAAACCCCTTAATAATCAAAACCTTCGACGGATCGGTAACAATATGGTTAATTGTTGAGCCGCGTTTGTCTGAAAAAGCACCAAAAATTGCCGTTACTTCGTTTTTAACTGTCCAGTCGGGGGGCACTTTAAAACCACACCCGCCAAAAATACTGACACAATCTACCACTGCACCATTTTCAGAAAGTTGTGTCTGTCTGAAATCGTATTCGGTACCGCCAAACATCGATGTTGTTTTACCACCATAAAAATTCTGCGAATTCACAAAAACCTCGCGTCCGCCAAAAATTACAAAATCGTCGAAATAATCAATTGCCGGTTTCCCGTTTGCATCGGTTGGTGCGGCAGCCTGTTTTTTGCGCCCGTGCGTAACCAAAAGCACAACTCCAATGGCAATAATAAACAGCGGCCATGCAATTTGCCTGATTTGGTACGGGATATGAATGATGTCGGGAATCAGGAAAAAACTACCGATAACTATTAAAACCGTTCCCGATGTTTTATTCCCTCCGGCAAGCGAAAAAATACCAATAACAATTAATATCATTTGCCACGATATTAAAATATCGTTCACCGAACCGGGAACAATATCCAACTTTTCTAATACCAGAAGCGCCCCGAAAACAATGAGCCCTACTCCAAAATATAGTCTTTTATTCGATGGAATGTGATGTTCCATCTCTTTCGGTTTTTCAGTTTCCATGCTGATATTTCTTTTATCTTAATTTTTATTAAATCTTTTTCGCCACAATTGCCACACCAATACCAATTAACAGCACCGGCAAAAATAGCGACATTGTTAACCCGGGAACAAAAAATATTTTAGGCAGGATAAAAATACCTCCCACAATTAAAAACACCAACCCCGATGAACGTTTCCCGGCAAGCAAAACTATACCAATAATAATAAGAATCATTGGCCAGGAGAATAAAAAGTGGCTAATTCTAAAGAAGAAATCGCGAAGCGGATAGATAATATTTTCCCAGAAAATATCAGGAAATTCGAAATAGATACCCAATTTCCGTAATGCCCAAAAAATACCTACTGCAATTAATACAAATGCGAAAATTATTCTTCCATTACCTTTATCATGCGATTCGCCACTCATAATACGATTTTTATTTTGCTCAACAAATGTAAAGAAACCCTAAACAAAAGTTCAGTAAACTTTCGGCTAACAAGTGATTTAAATCGGTAAAAAAAGTTTTTCCACGATTTTATTGAAAAGGGGAAGGCCTTAAACTTTATGATTCAACAAAAAAATCCGGGATATTGTAATTATCAAATTTCAAACAAACATTTGAGATTTGGTAATTGAAGTTTAAGAATTTAATTAGAAGTTGTTTAAAGTCAAATTGAAAATCCCTTTTAACTTTAAACAACTTCTTTGTTACTATTTACCTTTTTTCTGTGCTTTTGCCCACGAATCACGCAACGGAACTGTACGGTTAAAAACAGGTTTTTCGTCGGTCGAATCTAAATCAACATTAAAATAGCCCAGTCTTTCAAACTGAAAATGGTCGAGTGGTTGCGCCTCTTTAACAAAAGGTTCAATAAAGCACTCCGGCAATATTTTTAACGAATCGGGATTCATAAATTCTTTAAAATCAACATCTTTGTGTCCCAATGGGTTTTCATCGCTAAACAACCTGTCGTACAATCGTACTTCCGATTTAACGGCATGCTCAACCGAAACCCAATGCAATGTTGCTTTTACTTTTCGTCCATCGGGCGAATTTCCTCCTTTTGTTGCCGGGTCGTAGGTACAATGCAGTTCTGTAATTTCTCCGTTTTCGTCTTTTATAACATCGTTGCAGGTAATATAATAGGCATACCGCAAACGTACTTCGCGACCGGGACCCAACCTGAAAAATTTCCGTGGCGGGTCTTCCATAAAGTCGTCGCGCTCAATATAAAGCTCGCGCGAAAATGGCACTTTCCGTTTTCCCATGGTTTCGTCTTCGGGATTATTTACGGCATCCAGCTCCTCCGATTCTCCTTCGGGGTAGTTGGTAATTACTACTTTTAGCGGGTTTAAAACACCCATCACACGCTGTGCGGTTTTGTTCAGGTGCTCTTTTACACTGAACTCCAGAAGCGAAACATCAATTACTCCGTCAACTTTTGTCACACCCACTTTATCGGCAAAATTCCGAATCGACTCGGGCGTGTAACCTCTGCGGCGCAACCCTGAAATTGTTGGCATACGTGGGTCGTCCCAACCATTTACATGGCCGTCTTTTACCAGCTCGAGCAATTTCCGCTTGCTCATTACCGTGTAATTCAGGTTTAAACGGGCAAACTCAATTTGTCGCGGACGGTAATCGGTCTCCTGCAACTGGTCGATAAACCAGTTGTATAACGGGCGGTGAACTTCAAATTCCAAAGTACATATTGAATGTGTTATTCCTTCCCAGAAATCGCTCTGTCCGTGTGCAAAATCGTACATCGGATAAACTTTCCATTTGTCACCCGTTCGGTGGTGGTGTGCTTTTATTATGCGATAAATAAACGGGTCGCGCAGGTGCATATTTGGCGAAGCCATATCGATTTTAGCGCGCAAAACACGCGTTCCCTCGTCGAATTCTCCGGCGGCCATCCGTTTAAACAGGTCTAAATTCTCTTCAACCGAACGGTTACGAAACGGACTTTCGGTACCGGGACGGGTTGGCGTACCTTTTTGTCCGGCAATGGTTTCGGCATCCTGATCGTCGACATACGCTTTCCCGTCTTTTATCAATTGAATGGCAAACTCGTACAGTTTATCGAAATAATCGGACGTAAAATACAAACGGTCGCCCCAATCGAATCCCAACCAGCGAATATCTTCCATAATCGATTCTACATACTCGGTCTCCTCTTTCGATGGATTTGTATCGTCGAAACGCAGGTTGGTTTTACCTGAAAACTTCTCACCAATTCCGAAATTCAGACAGATTGATTTCGCGTGTCCGATATGTAAATATCCGTTAGGTTCGGGCGGGAACCGTGTATGTACCCGGCTACTATTTTTGCCCGCTTTTAAATCCTCCTCTATCTGAAGATCGATAAAATTTGTCTTTTTTACAATCTCCGAATTATCGGTAATATTATTCTTTTCAGCCATTTTAACTTTTTTTATCCCACGTTTGAAGCGGCAAAATTAAGAAATGATTTGTGAGAACGTTAAACCGTGCGATTTTTTATCGGCATTAATGACTTATTTTTAATTTCGTACACTTATAGATTGTGAAACACAAGATTGAAAGATGCAAGATTTTCGTTTTTTGTACTGACTATTTTTTATAAAAAGATACACTATGGGATTAATTGAAATTGAAGGAATGCACTTTTACGCCTTTCACGGGCATTTCGAAACGGAACAAATTGTTGGCAACGATTTTATTGTAGATTTACAAATGAATGCCGACTGCGACAAAGCTGCCGCATCGGACAATTTAGACGATGCACTGAATTACCAGGCAGTTTACTTACTTGTAAAAAAGGAGATGGCAATAAAATCGCGATTGCTCGAAAATGTTGCCAAACGAATTTTAGATGCACTGTTTGACGAATTCCCAAATCTTGAAAAGGCAAAAGTTAAAGTCTCGAAAATGAATCCGCCAATGGGCGGAGAGATTGATAAAGTGAGTGTTACGCTTTCAAGATAACCGAAGAATTATAAATAAATTCAAAGAAACTTCGCGGATAAAAGCTTTTAACTTTAATTTAAGAAAATAGTTTTTTCACGTTTTAAACCATAGTTTCTTTTCAAATAGTATTGCGGGAAATACAAATTTTCTTAGCTTTGCCCTCCGAAAACGTACAAGGTTCCTTGGCCGAGTGGCTAGGCAGCGGTCTGCAAAACCGTGTACGGCGGTTCGACTCCGCCAGGAACCTCACAAAAAATAGATCCGACTGTTCAATTATTTGTTACAGTCGGATTTTATTTTTTATGGGCATAACAAACAGATTTTGGGCACTCTCTCTTGTAGCAAAAAGTAACCTAAATATTGTAGCTCCCGTTATATTCTTACTGCATTTATCCCCAAGCTTTCCTTTGGAATCCCTTCGGAAAAGCATGGGGTTGTTGATAATCATTACTTTAAATCTGCTGAGTAGTAACAATCCATCGATTGACAGACTATGCTTAATTTATGTGCATTTAAAAAAAATAGCATTTTCAAAATTACTCTGAATTGATTTCGTCTATCTCCCTAAAATCAGGGCTTTTGATTGTTTTTTTGTTTTAGCAAATTTTATTGGATAGCGATAGATGAATGTTGGATTTGTTTTATTTTAATAAAGGATGTTGCTTTATAAGCAGCGGTTTAGGCAACTTTTAAAAGTGGGTTAATATTTTATGTATTAAAAACAAAAAGCTTGAAATTAATTTCTGTTTACTAATTTATATTTGTCGGGTTAATTTTACCTGATAATCAGAAAATATAAAGCATTTGGTTGTTGTGGTAAGATTAACGTTTTTAATCTTTTTTAGTTTTACGTTTTAACAAAAATATACCGATGAAGAGAATTGGAAATATAAGAAAAGAGGGATTGGTTGCGTCGGGTGCAATTTTATTAATTATTATTATCTCTTCCGTTTTTAGCTATCCCATCCGTATTGTCGATGCACTTACGTTGCAAACTGCTACCGGGTTCGATGTTCACATTCCTGTTTTGCGAATTTTGTTTGAACCGTTTTTGGGGCCGGTATTGTTTTTTATCCGGAGGTTTTATCCTGTTGATGAGGTGATGCAACTGCTTTGGCTGGTGCTACTGCTTTATGTCGTCTATTCTGTCGTTCAGCTAATTTTAATAAAAAACAGGCGGGACAATTATCGTTTTTTACTGTCGCAGGCGGTAAATCTGCCATTTGTTATTGGCTTGTGGTTTACGTTTTTACTTATTATCGTATTTGTTAGTGTGCGGCTGCCCAATAATACCATTGAAAATAATACCCGGGATAAAGTTTTGGTAACGACACATTCGCACAGCGAGTTTAGCCACGACGGTTTAATTAGCCAGACCGATTTATGGGAGTGGCATAAGTATAATAATTTCGATGCATTTTTTATAACCGACCACAACACCCATAAAAAAACACTTGAATTTGCGCAAAAGCAGCGTGCCGGTAATTTCCCTTCCGAGCCGCTTGTTATGTGCGGTGAAGAGTTTTCCGGTTCAAATCATTTGAGTTTGCTGGGTTTAAAAAGAGATTTTAAAACACGTGGTTATACCGATGAACAGGCAATCGATTCGGCCCGGGCAAGCGGTGGTGCGGTAATTGTAAACCATTGGTTCGACGGCGAACATAAAACACCCGACTATTATAAAAATCTGGGTGTCGATGGTTTTGAGATTGAAAATACTGCTACTGAGATTACCTACAACAGAGATGTTTATAAAAGAATAAAGAGTTTTTGTACCGCTAATAATTTAATTATGAACGGTGGTCTCGATTTTCATGGTTACCTGAATGTGTGTTCGTTATGGAATGCAATGGAAATTCCGGGGTGGAACAAGTTGTCGCAAACCGAAAAAGAGAGTGCAATTCTCGATATTATAAAGTCGCGCGACCAGAGTAAACTGGAAGTTTTGCTCTATTCCGACAGACCTTATTATACCCGTAAACATCTGTTTTTAATGCCGGTGGTACATCTGTTTAACTATTTCAGAACACTTAATTTTGCTCAGGTTTTATCGTGGGTTGTGTGGATTGCAATTTTTGCTTTTGCAAAGATTACTCTTTCAGAAAATAAAAAACTGAACGAAAAATTTACGGCGAATAATCTGGTTGCAATTATTGGTTTAATTGGTTCCGTTGGTATTCTTTTGGTGGGTGCCGACTATTTTTTGCGGATAAGCAGGGTTGCAGGAAGCGATAATGATATTTATATTGAATACAGCCATTTGCTCTTTTATGTGGGCGGCGCATTGTTTATCTATTCGGGCATTGTAGTATTTTTCAGGATGATAAAAAAGCATTCAAAAAAATAACAGTAATGACAAAATTTATTTTAAAAGTATCACTATTTCTGATTACTATTTTAGCTGTGCAGTCGTGTGTGAATTCGAAAAAAGTGGAACCGGCAACGCAGGCCGAGAAACTGGGGTTCGAAAAGGGGAAAAAGGTTTTGATTATTCATGCCGATGATGCGGGAATGTGTCCCGAGGCAAACCGGGCGATTGAGAAATATCTGGAAAAAGGAGAGATAAAATCCACTTCGGTGATGATGCCTTGTCCTGCTGCAGAACCGATGGTTGAGTGGGCTAAAAAACAGAGCGATATCGATTTGGGAATTCACCTGACACTAACAAGCGAATGGAAATCGTATCGGTGGGGGCCGGTTAGCGATTCTGCCAAAGTTCCCGGACTGATTGATCCCGACGGAAAATTCTGGCACGAAGTACCCGGAGTGGTAGCGCATGCAAGTGCCGGTGAGGTGGAGACTGAAATTCGTGCGCAAATCGAAAAAGCTAAATCGTTGGGCTGGCAACCTACGCATCTCGATTCGCATATGGGAACTTTGTTTGGTAGCCCCGACTATATCGAGGTTTACCTGAAAGTGTCGGAAGAGTATAATATTCCGGCGGCGATTGTCGATTTCTCGGATAAAAAAATTGTGGAGTTTTATCAAAAAATGGGGTACCCCATAAACGATGAAGTGGTAAAACTGGTTGAAAATTATAAATTGCCCAAACTCGATTTTTATACGTATGTTCCGAAAGGAGCGACTTACGAAGAGCTGAAAAAGAGCTTTTTTAAAATGGTTAAGTCGTTAAAGCCCGGGCT
>Ga0256913_10001603_pt1 | contig 11634 bp, 11 predicted proteins | sample Axial_MatmetaG_FD_185970 | JGI IMG/M metagenome (GOLD analysis project Ga0256913, IMG submission 185970) | Deep-sea worm associated microbial mat communities from Axial Seamount, Juan de Fuca Ridge, Pacific Ocean - Axial_Mat | ecosystem: Environmental > Aquatic > Marine > Oceanic > Microbial...
TATTTATGACTTGGGATTGATTTATGAAATTAAAATTGATGATAATTTCAATGCACATATTTTGATGACACTCACCGCTCCCAACTGCCCTGTTGCCGAATCGCTTCCCGCTGAGGTAAAAGAACGCGTAAAAGGAGTGGCTGGAATTAACGATGCTGATGTTGAAATCACCTTTGATCCGCCCTGGACACAGGATTATCTTTCCGAAGAAGCCAAACTCGAACTTGGATTGCTTTAGGTTAGCATAAGTACATATTTATTTGTAATCAATCTATTTTCTTTTCTACCTTTGCCCGAAATTTTCATTTATGGGGCAGCCTTGTGTACATTGCGGTGAAGATTGCGGCAGACATCCGGTAATGTGGAACGACAAACCGTTCTGCTGCAACGGATGTAAAACAGTATATCAGATTCTCAATCAGAATGAGATGAAACAGTACTATGAGATTGAGAAGATGCCCGGAATCAGGGTTGAAACACACGATGTCGGTGACAAATATGCGTTTCTCGACCTTGATGAAGTAAAAGAAAAACTCCTTGATTTCTCCGACAGCGGAACAGGTAAAGTTACTTTTTTTGTTCCCGGAATACATTGTGCCTCCTGTATCTGGCTGCTCGAAAATCTAAACACACTACACCCCGGAATAATACATTCATCGGTAAACTTTCCGAAAAAGGAGGTTTATATAACATTTAAAGAGGATGAAATTACCCTGAGGCAACTTGCCGAATTACTTGCTTCAATTCATTATGTACCGGAGATTACTCTTGATAGTCTTGACAAAGATAAAAAAGGAAAAAGCAATAAGACATTAATAATTAAAATCGGAATAACAGGCTTTGTCCTGATGAACGTAATGTTTTACAACATTCCCGAATATCTTCCCGGAGGAGAATTTCTTGGTGAAAAATTTACACGCTTTTTTGGCTGGATGAGTCTGATACTATCAATTCCCGTTGTTGTTTATTGCAGCAATGATTATTTTCTTTCGGCAATTAAGAGTCTGAAACACAAAATCATAAGTATTGACCTGCCAATTGCACTTGGGATTACCACTCTTTTCCTGCAAAGTGCCTCTGATGTAATTACAGGTACCGGAATAGGCTATCTGGATTCGCTGGCAGGATTGGTTTTTTTCCTTTTGGTTGGAAAGTGGTATCAGGGAAAAACTTATCAGGCACTTTCATTTGAAAGAGATTACAAATCGTATTTCCCTATTGCCGTTACTAAAATAGAAAACGGCAAAGAAAAGGTTATTCTGCTTGAGAAACTTCAGGCGGGCGATCATATTCTCGTTCGGAATATGGAGCTTATTCCGGCTGATTCCATCTTAACAAAAGGAGACGGAAATATTGATTACAGTTTTGTCACAGGGGAAGCTCTGCCCGTTTTAAAGCATCGGGGGGATGCCGTGTTTGCCGGAGGAAGGCAGATTGGGAGTGCTATTGAACTGGAGATAAACAAGGAAGTAGAACAAAGTTATCTTACACAGCTGTGGAATCAGGAAGGTATCTCTAAAAAATCAAAATCCAGACTTAATGATCTTGTAAATAAAGTAAGTCAGTATTTTACGGTAGTTGTTCTTTCAATTGCTACAGTTGCAGGAATTTTCTGGTTGTTAAACGACCCGGCTGTTGCGCTGTTTGCATTCACCTCGGTATTAATCGTAGCATGTCCATGTGCTTTGGCACTAACTGTTCCATTCACATTCGGTAGTACTATGAGGCAATTCGGCAGAAAAGGTTTTTATCTGAAAAAAACGGAAGTGATTGAAAAACTACATAAGATCACAACAATTGTTTTTGATAAAACAGGAACAATTACCCACAGTAAAGCAATGAAAATTGAGTTTATAGGTGATGGTCTGGACGAAGAGAAAATACTTATGATAAAATCACTGGTTCGTCATTCCACTCACCCACTAAGTGCAGCCCTTTTTCAAAACCTAACAGGTGATACATTTTATGAAGTTGAAAATTATATAGAAATTCCTGCGATGGGAATCTCAGGTGAAGTCAACGGAGTTAAAATCAATGTCGGGTCACGAAAATTTGTTACCGGAAAAGATGATGTTATCGAAAGTTTGAAAACCGAAGTTTATATTTTTTTTAAAGACAGGATTCTCGGTAAATTTGAAATGGAAAACAAATATCGCGAAGGACTACCCGAAGTCCTTGAGAGTCTGAAAGGCAAATATGACCTTCACCTTGTTACAGGGGACAACGAATCGGAAAAAGCAAATCTTGAAAAGCTTTTTAGCCCGGATACAACTCTAAGGTTTAACCAGTCGCCAACAGACAAACTTGAATACATTCAACAGTTAAAGAAGCAAGGAAAGAGCGTTTTGATGATTGGAGACGGATTAAACGATGCCGGGGCATTAAATGAAAGTGATATTGGAATTACTATCGCCGACGACATTTACCACTTTTCACCGGCCTGTGACGCAATCCTCGAATCCGGTAGGTTTAAGGAGCTTCATAAGTTTATAAAATTCACAAATACAAGCTTTAATATTGTAAAGATAAGCTTCATGATTTCTTTCCTGTATAATGTATTCGGGATATACTTTGCTGTTTCAGGAATGTTAACTCCAGTATTCGCAGCGATATTAATGCCTATAAGTTCTATCTCTGTCGTAGCCTTTGCTACATTTTGTATTTCTTCATTCTCAAAAATAACTTTTAAAGATTAGATTAAAATTTGTTAAAAATATTTTTACCAAATATTTGCTAATATAAAAAAAATAGATATTTTTGTATCGAATTACCTAAATTAAAATTTGATGTCTATTGTATTTCTTTTGGTAATCATTGGAGTTATTATTGCAGGAATATTTCTGATGGGGTTTATTTGGTCTGTAAAATCAGGACAATATGAAGACAGCTATTCTCCCTCAGTTAGAATTTTATTTGATGATTACAAATCCGATAAAGAGATGGAAGATAAGCCAAAAGATAAAGAACCAGAAAGTAATAAAAACAATAATAAAGTCACGAATTAATAACAAAAACAAAATTTTATGGCACTTGAAAAATTTACTTATGACAACAGGCTTACAAAATATTTCGCCAATGCAACAATTTCATGGGGAATAGTAGCCTTTATCGTTGGGCTTACTGCTGCCTTCGAGTTGCTCTACCCGTCAGTAAATCTGGGATTACAATATTTAACATTCGGAAGGTTGCGGCCATTGCACACTAATGCGGCAATATTTGCATTTGTGGGGAATGGTATTTTTACTGCCGTTTACTATTCTACGCCACGGCTTTTAAAAACCCCAATGTGGAGTAAAACACTGGGAAAGATAAATTTTTGGGGATGGCAATTTATAATTGTTCTGGCAGCAATAACGCTCCCTATGGGCTTTACAACCTCTAAAGAGTATGCTGAACTTGAATGGCCTATTGACATTCTCATAGCTCTGGTTTGGGTTGCCTTTGGTGCAAACCTTATCGGAACAATGATCAAAAGGAGGACAAAACACATTTATGTTGCTATCTGGTTCTACATAGCAACATTTGTAACAATTGCCGTTCTTCATATTTTTAACTCTTTTGAAATACCTGTAAGTTTGACAAAGAGTTATTCATTTTTCCACGGCTCTCAAGACGCAATGGTTCAGTGGTGGTATGGTCATAATGCCGTTGCATTCTTCCTGACAACCCCTATGCTTGGTTTGATGTACTACTTTATACCAAAAGCGGCAAATCGACCTATTTACTCTTACAAACTGTCAATCATACACTTTTGGACTCTTATCTTTTTATATATATGGGCAGGTCCTCACCATTTGCTATATCAGGCTTTACCCAACTGGGTACAAGCACTCGGAACAGTTATGTCAATTGCCTTAATCGCTCCTTCCTGGGGAGGTATGATTAACGGACTCCTCACCCTAAGAGGTGCCTGGGATAAAGTAAGGCAGGACCCTGTTTTAAAACTTTTTGTTGTCGGTGTTACAGCTTACGGTATGTCAACATTTGAAGGGCCGATGCTTTCGCTGAAAACGGTTAATGCTATAAGCCACTTTACCGACTGGACAATTGCACACGTTCACATCGGAACACTCGGTTGGAACGGAATGCTTATCTTTGGAATGCTCTATTGGATGTTCCCCAAACTTTACGGAGTGAAGCTATATTCCCGCTCACTTGCAAACACACATTTCTGGCTTGCAACACTTGGAATGCTTTTCTTCGCAATACCACTATATTTTGCAGGATTTACCCAGGCCTTAATGTGGAAACAATTCACTGTTGATGGATATTTAAAGTATCCCAACTTCCTTGAGACTTATGTACAGATCAGACCTATGCATATGCTCAGAGCACTTGGTGGAACACTTTATCTCACCGGGGCTCTATTTGCTGTATATAACCTGATAATGACAGCAAAAGCAGGTAAATTCATCAGGTTTCAGGAAGCTGAAGCAGAACGTGAAGTTGCAGAAAGTACTCATAAAGGATGGTTGAACCACAGAAAGATCGAAAGTAAACCAATCACTTTTACAATTTGGGCTCTAATCGTTATTTTAGTAGGTGGTCTGGTAGAATTTATACCTATGTTTATAGGCCCGTTTAATAATCATCCTGAAATGACTATAAATGTTGAACCTTACTCTCCTCTTGAATTACAAGGACGAGATATATACATCAGGGAAGGTTGTGTCGGTTGTCATTCGCAACAAATTCGTCCATTCCGTTCAGAAGTTGAACGCTATGGTGAGTATTCTAAAACAGGAGAGTTCGTCTATAACCATCCATTCCTTTGGGGATCAAAACGTACTGGTCCCGATTTGGCTCGTGAAGGAGTAAAGGGAGGTAAGCTTCACAAACCTGACTCATGGCATTATGAGCACCTTATTAATCCGCAAAAAACGAATATTCAATCAATTATGCCGCCTTATCCATGGTTGGCAACGCAGGATTTAGATATAAATTCAACTCCGGCTAAAATCAGAGCTATGCAAACACTTGGAATCCCTTATCCTGAAGGATATGACCAAACAGCTAATGAAGACCTGCAAAAACAGGCCCATTCTATTGCTGAAGGATTGAGAAAAAATGGTATTGATGTTGAAGATCAAAAGGAAATTATTGCTTTGATTGCATATCTTCAACGACTGGGAAATAAAGAGTCTGAATCTGTTAAATATTAAGCGATGTCGAAAATAGCAGCAGAATTAGCAAATAAAATTCCATGGTTGTCTGATTTGTCGACCATCAATACAATAATTTTTTTTATATTACTTGTTATCATTATTATTGGCGTTTTAAGGATAAAAAAGGAAGATATTGATAAATTTAAAAATATACCACTTAATGATGGTGAGGAAGAAAATTCAAAAACTAATTAAAGAAAATCGTTATGGCAAATAATGAAAATAAAAATAAAACGGAAGGAGTAAATTATGAGATTGATACTCTGACAAATGACCGGCTTCTTGCCGATCACGAATATGATGGTATTCAAGAACTTGACAACGACCTCCCTCCTTGGTGGAAATGGCTGTTCTATATAACAATAGTATTCGGAATTATATACCTGATCAAGCTTTGGGTATTTAAGTCAGATGATATGAACCAAAACAAAGAGTTTGAGAAAGAAATGGCTGATGCAGCAAATTTACCTTCTCAGCAAGCACAATCTGCATCATTTGAGATAAAACAACTTACTGATGCTACGTCAATAGCATCCGGTAAAGAGATTTTTAACAAGAATTGCGCTGTTTGCCACTTAGCAGATGGCGGTGGTTTGGTAGGCCCTAACTTTACTGATGACTATTGGATTCATGGCAACTCAATGGAACAAATGTATAATGTTGTCACAAACGGTGTTTTGGAAAAAGGGATGACACCTTTTAAAGACCAACTATCACCTAAAAAACGTCTTGAAGTATTGAGCTACATAATAACGTTGCACGGAACGACACCGGCTAATCCAAAGGCTCCCCAAGGAGAAAAAATGGACTGGCCGTATTAATTCCGCCGGCTAAATGAAGTTTATTTGGCTATGGAATAAGCTCCATAGCCAAATTTTTTGACTTCCTCGTTTTACATTGAATATAATTAAATATTTTAGATATGAGTGAGAATAACGGCGAAGGACATCATGGTTCTTTCAGAGATAAGCTAACAACCGTAAGTGAAGAGGGTAATAGAGTTTGGGTATATCCAAAAAAACCAAAAGGCAGATTTTATAACTACAGGAGATTATTGTCAATTATTCTGCTTGCATTCTTTTTCATCGGCCCTTTTCTAAAATACAAAGGTGATTCATTATTCCTTTTTAATGTTCTCGAACGTAAGTTTATTATTTTGGGCGCAATCTTTTGGCCTCAGGATTTCCACCTGGTTGTTCTGTCTTTGATAACATTTATAGTTTTTGTTATTCTGTTTACGGTTATTTATGGCAGGTTATGGTGTGGGTGGACATGCCCGCAAACGGTATTTATGGAATTCTTCTTTCGCCAGGTCGAGTATCTGATAGAAGGTGACTATAATAAACAAAAGAAATTAGACAGACAAAAATGGAATTTCGAAAAAATATGGAAGAAAACGCTTAAACACGTCGTCTTTTATATAATGGCTCTTGCTATCGGAAATACTCTTGCAAGCTATGTTCTTGGAATAAATCAGGTTATCGAAAACTATAAAGATTTTTCCGCACATATCCCATTCGTAATCGGAATGCTTATTTTCGGCGGGGTTATTTATTTCATTTTTGCATTTTTCCGCGAGCAGGTTTGTACTATTGCTTGCCCCTACGGGAGATTGCAGGGTACCCTACTTGATGATAAATCAATGATTGTTGCCTACGACTATATCAGAGGTGAGCCGCGCGGAAAACATAATCCGCTTGAAGACAGAGAAAATACTTCAAAAGGTGATTGTATTGATTGCAAAAGTTGCGTTGTTGCTTGTCCAACCGGGATAGATATTCGCAATGGCACTCAATTGGAATGTATTAACTGTACTGCTTGTATTGACGCCTGTGATGCCGTTATGGACAGAATAAAAAAACCCCGTGGCTTGATACGCTTTGATTCTGAAAAAGGGATTACCGAACATACCCATAAACTTTGGAATCCGAGAACCATTGCATATTCAGTTGTGCTTGTTATTCTGCTCGGTGTAGTCAGTACAATGATGTTTATGCGAACAGATTTTGAAACAACAATTCTTCGCCAGCGAGGAACCCTTTTTCAGAAATATGGAGAGAACAGTTACAGTAATATTTACGAAATTGAACTTGTAAATAAAACACGTAACAACCATAATGTTGATATTAAATTACTCAATCCGAAGGATGGAAAAATAGTTATGATGACTGATAAACTTTCGGTCAGAAAGGGAGAAATCGGAAAAGGTAAATTTTTAGTTGTTCTGAAAAAGTCTCAGATTACATCACCCAATATGGTCTTAACATTCGGCTTATATGCCGAAGGTAAATTGATTGAGGAGTATCAGGTGACATTTATTTCGCCAAGAAACCTGAAATAAAACATTTCACAGCATTTTTTTGTTAAATTGTTGTGACTAATTTGCTTATTATGAAAATAAAATGGAATTGGGGTACAAAGTTGTTTATAGCAATGGCTTTGTTCATAATTATGCTTCTTACATTTGTATATATGACAACTCTTCAGGAGCACCCCCTCGTAGAAGAAGAGTACTATCAAAAATCGCTTATATATCAGGAAAAACTTGATAAAATTGAAAATGCAAAAAAACTGAATGAGAATGTAAATGTTGAAATGGGAGAAAAGTATCTAATAATAGATTTTCAATCTTTCTTTAATCCTGACAGCCTTTCGGGAACAATACAAATATACAGGCCTTCAAATCCTGATTATGACATTAATATTACAATAAAGCCAGACACTTTAGGAAATGTTCACATTCCGGTTAGCAAATTACACAGAGGAAAATACATTGTAAAGATAGATTACAAATATGGGAGAAAAGTGTTCTATGAAGAAAAAAGTGTTTTCATTGAATAGTTTTAAGAGAATTGGTTGAATAGGGAAATTTGGTATATGGAATGATGAAATTATTAATATGACTGGAAACCTCGAATTTTATATCGCCGCACTTATATTTGGTTTTTTTACCAGTTTTCACTGCATAGGAATGTGCGGCCCAATTGCAATTGCTTTACCCTTAAAAAAAAACACATGGTACTCAAAAATCTTCAGCAGCCTGCTCTATAACTTCGGCAGAACAATAACTTATGGTTTTCTCGGAGCAGTTTTCGGATTACTCGGCAAAGGATTCAAAATGTCAGGATTTCAGTCATGGGTATCAATTATTGTCGGAGTACTTATGATTTTGTCGGTTGTATTTCCTGTTCTGTTTAAGCAAAAGCAATATTTTGACCGGCTCATGTATTCTTATGTCGGTAAAATGGTCTCTGCTTTTCGCAGACTTTTCCAAAAAAGTAGTTACTGGTCACTTTTTGTTATCGGACTGCTTAACGGATTGCTTCCCTGCGGCCCGGTATATGCTGCTATTGCCCTTGCCATCGTAGGTGGAGGTATTCTGTCAGGCTCTTTTTATATGTTACTTTTCGGAATAGGCACAATTCCTATTATGTTAAGTCTGAACCTAATAGGTCATACAATAAGTGTCGGAATGCGAAACAAAATCAGAAAAACAGTTCCGGTCTTTATTGTAATTATCGGAATCCTTTTTATCCTTCGCGGACTTCACCTCGGAATACCATACATCAGTCCACCTGAAAAAATGCTAGCTCCTCACGAAAAAATAATGATGCATTAAACTTTTATTTATAATTTAGCCCTGTTCAAAAAATTACTGATTGTATAACAAAAAATTATAAAATAATGGGAAATATAGACTGGGGCAACTTACCTTTCGGTTATTTCAAAACCGATTACAATGTAAGATGCTATTACCGAAACGGGAAATGGGGCAAGATAGAAATATCATCATCGGAATATGTTAATATTCACATCGCAGCCACTACATTGCATTATGGTCAGGAGGCCTTTGAAGGAATGAAAGTTTTCAGGGGTAAAGATGGAAAGGTAAGAGTATTCCGCTGGGAAGAGAATGCAAAAAGAATGCAAAATTCCTGCCGCGGGATTATGATGGCAGAACCACCTGTAGATCTTTTTAAAGAGATGATGATTAAGGCTATTAAACTAAATGAAAAGTATATTCCACCTCCGGGTCTGGGTGCTGCATTATATTTGCGCCCGCTGACTATAGGCACAGGACCTCAGGTTGGGGTAAAACCTGCTGAAGAGTATCTGTTTATGATTTTCGTTGGCCCGGTTGGCCCATATTTCAAACAGGGTTTTAGTCCCGTTGATGTTCAGATAATCCACGATTATGACAGAACAGCTCCACACGGCACCGGTCAGTACAAGGTCGGCGGAAACTATGCTGCAAGCCTCCGCCCTGCCGACAGAGCAAAAAAAGAGGGATTCTCAACTGTTCTGTTCCTCGATTCAAAAGAGAATAAATATATTGATGAGGCCGGCCCTGCCAATTTCTTTGGAATAAAGGGTAACAGCTACGTTACGCCAAACTCCACAACCATTCTTCCGTCAATAACAAATAAGAGTTTAAGACAGATTGCCGAAGACCTCGGAATGAAGGTTGAGTTGCGACCCGTTCCTGAAACCGAACTTGATGAGTTCGATGAAGTCGGAGCCTGTGGAACAGCTGCTGTTATATCACCGATAAAAAGAATTGTTGACCGCGATAGCGGAAAAGAATACAAATATTGTCCGGATGGTAAGCCCGGACCGGTATCAACTAAACTCTACCACACACTGAAAGGAATCCAGGAAGGAGAAATTGAAGACAAACATGGCTGGAATCTTATTATTGAATAAATAAAAAACCCCGGTGGTGACATCGGGGTTTTCTATTTTATCTTTCGTGCAATCCGCACTCCTTATGGCCTTCCATCTCCCACCACCAACGTCCGGAACGTATATCTTCGCCCGGCTTGACAGCACGTGTACAAGGCTGGCAGCCAATACTCGGAAATCCTTTCTTATGAAGTTCGTTGAAAGGTATGTTATGTTCCTTAATATAATCCCAAACCATTTTTTCACTCCAGTTAATTAACGGATTTAACTTAAGAAGTCCGTTATTATTCTCGTCCACTTCAATTAGTTTGCCATTTTCTCTTGTTGTTGACTGCTCTCTCCTTAAACCTGTAATCCACATCTTCAAACCTTTCATTGCACGATGCAACGGCTCTATCTTACGGATATAACAGCACAGTTTTCTGTTTTCAATGCTTTCATAAAAAAGATTAATACCTTTTTCCTTAACCATTTTCTCGACATGCACGGTATCAGGAAAATATACATCAATTTTTATCTTAAACCTGCTGTTTGTTTTATCAATAAGGTCATAAGTCTCGGGGAAAAGCCTTCCGGTATCAAGTGTAAATATCTTTGTATCGGGAGAAATTGATGTAATCATGTGAGTTAAAACCTGATCTTCAAGTCCAAGGCTTGTTGCAAATGCAACGCGCCCCTTAAACTCACTCACAAAAAACTCAATTACTTCCTGAGGAGTTGCATCCTTAAACCTGTCACAATATTCTTTAATCTCCACTTCCTTCATACAATCTGCAAATTTAAATCAAAAAATGATTCAAAAAAAAAGTTTTATTAACAGGTGCTTTCTATTCGGACTTATCCTGAAATAGGTTGGCAAATATATCAACAAAAAACAGGATACATAAGCGTGGCTATGAAAAAAGTTAAACTTTCTTATTGAAAAAATATCGTAGTATTGATAAACATATTCAAAATTTATTATTTTTGTAAAGTTATTATTTAGTTCAAAATCAAAATAATTATATGCCAAAACACAATATTTTAATAGTTGAAGATGAATGGATAATTTATGATGAACTCGCCTCTTTTCTACATGGAAAAGGTTTTGAAACCGCACCTTACATCAAAAGCTACGAAGAAGCATTAGCGCAAATAAAATTAAAATTACCCGATATGGTTTTGCTCGACATAAATTTACAGGGCGAAAAAGACGGTATTGACCTTGGGGAAAAACTGTATAAAGAGTTTAAAATTCCTTTTATTTATTTATCAGCATATTCCGACGAAGTAATTGTAAACCGTGCACGAAGAACAAACCCTGACACCTTTCTCATAAAAACAAAACCGAATATTGATAAGGAGCAATTGCTCATCACTATAAAAATGGCATTATCGAAACAAAATGCGGAACTCACTGTAAGTAAAGAAGGAATATTTGCTTACACCGATTATTACAGGGACACAACTGAAGCAGCTCATGATGAATTGAAAAAGATACTACTACGGTTTGATGATATTCTTTGGATAACAACAGACAATACAAAAAGAAATTATATTTCAATTCATACAAACGATTCTATTTCTTATTTAAGGAATTCTCTTTCGAAAATTAAAGAAATTTTACCGTTTCAATTTGTAAGGATAAATAACTCGGAAATAATAAATCTTAAAAAAGTCGAGGGTAAAATAAACCACTCCTCTTTCAAGATAAAAGATAAAAAATTAAATATTAACACAAACTATTCGGAAGAGGTGCATAGGATGTTGCATAGGTTGTATTATGAATAAAATGAGTTAATTAGGC
>Ga0256913_10001604_pt1 | contig 11632 bp, 8 predicted proteins | sample Axial_MatmetaG_FD_185970 | JGI IMG/M metagenome (GOLD analysis project Ga0256913, IMG submission 185970) | Deep-sea worm associated microbial mat communities from Axial Seamount, Juan de Fuca Ridge, Pacific Ocean - Axial_Mat | ecosystem: Environmental > Aquatic > Marine > Oceanic > Microbial...
CTTGATGACAGCCTAAGACCAAAACAACTGGACAAAGCAGAAACGGTATTAAAAGTTTATTTACAAGGAAATATCCCTATTGGAAAATTCGGAATTGACACAAGGCTTATGTACCAAGCCAGTAGTCAACCCAACATCATCCGTATGCCTGCCTTCCATGGTGCTTTAAATATCTATTTTAAATCGCCCATATTTAAAAAAGCGGCAACAATCCAAACAGGTTTTCAGCTCAGATACTTCACCTCCTATTATGCCAATGCTTACATGCCCGAGCTTCGTGCATTTTATCTGCAAAACAAAAAAGAGATTGGGAATTACTTGTGGGCAGATGTTTATATTACACTTAAAGTACAGCGAGCACGCCTTTTTGTAAAAATGTCAAACTTTACCAGTTATTTTGAAGGATACAAATACTGGCTTGCTCCTCACTACCCTGACCGTGATGCACGATTCTATTTTGGTGTTTCATGGAGGTTTCATGACTAAATGAGTGAATGGTTCCATGAATAAATAATTCATACAATACCTAACTTTTTCCACTCAGCCAATAAACAAATTTCACTATTTTAGCCCTCCTAAAAAATAAAGCATTATGGGAATGACAATCATTGAAAAAATAATAGCAAACCACTCGGGAAATGAAACTGTAAAACCGGGTAATATTGTTGACATCGTAATAGATGCAAGGGTAGCCAGAGATTTTGGTGGTCCCAACGTGGTTAAAAACATCGAAACCTACGGATTAAAAGTTAACGACCCGTCAAAAACTTTCTTCACATTCGACACTAACCCAACGGGTAGCGATCAAAAATATGCAACCAACCAACAATTGGTTCGGGTCTTTGCCCGCAAACATGGTATTAAAGTATATGACATCAATAACGGTATTGGAACACACACATTAATGTCGGAAGGCATTGCATGGCCGGGTTCAACAGCCGTAACAACCGATTCACATGCTAACATTATGGGAGCCATTGGTGCTTTTGGGCAAGGTATGGGCGACAAAGACATTGCTTCTGCTTTTCATCGTGGTAAAGTCTGGTTCAAAACACCCGAAACCGTTAAGATTAACCTTAATGGAAGAATACCTGAAAATGTTACTGCCAAAGACATTGTCCTTAATCTGCTTCATGAATTTGGTGCCAATAAGTTACTAGGTTATGCAGTAGAGTTTTATGGCGATGCTGTTGACCAACTCACCCTTGACCAAAGGATTACCATTGCATCTATGGGAACTGAGATGGGCGTGATTATCCTGCTCTTCCCTCCTAACGATGCCATCATGGAATATTGCGAAAGCAAAGCCGGCAGAAAACTGGATAAAATAGTTGCTGATGCAGATGCCGTTTACGCAAATACATTCGATATAGACATCAGTAAATTCGTTCCAATGGTAAGTCTTCCGGGTAAACCACACGATACCGTTGACATTCATGAAACACAAAAGGTAAAAATTGATTCGGCATTTATTGGCAGTTGTACCAACGGAAGAATGGAAGACATGAGAGCTGCTGCCGAAATTCTTAAAGATCGAAAAGTTGCACCGGGTGTTGTGCTTAAAATAGTTCCTTCAACCGATGATATATGGCAACAATGTCTTGATGAAGGTATTATGAAAATTTTCAAACAAGCCGGTGTTTTGGTTTCCAATGCAGGATGTGCAGGATGTGCAGCAGGTCAGGTTGGTCAAAACGGACCTGGCGAAATTACCGTAAGTACCGGAAACAGAAACTTCCCGGGAAAACAGGGAAAAGGTAGTGTTTATCTGGCTTCGCCGGCAACAGTGGCTGCATCAGCAGTAGCCGGTTATATTACCACTGAGTTTGAAATTCCTGATGAACCGGCTGTTTTTGATTTCGAAGAACAGGAAGAACGCATCAGAAAAGCTGTTGAGGCCGAAGCTAATAAACCTAAAGAAGAAAAACCAACCGTTGTTGAAGGTAAGGTATGGCTTATTGAAATAGATGATATCGACACCGATATGATATTCCATAACCGCTATCTTCAGATTACAGATATCGAACAAATGGGGCAATATATTTTCGACAACCTGGAAGGTTATGAAGACTTTGCAAAAAAAGTTCAAACCAACGATATTGTTGTAACAGGTAAGAATTTTGGTGCAGGAAGCTCACGCCAGCAGGCTGTTGATGGATTTAAAGCACTGGGAGTTTCAGCAATTTTAGCCGAATCGTTTGGTGCTATTTATGAGCGTAATGCTATTAATGCTGCCATGCCAATTTTAACTTATGATGATTTTAAAGATATTGAATTGGAAAATGGCGATACCATTCGTGTTAATTTTGAAACAGGAGAAACTCTGAATGTTACCAAAAATAAATCCGGCAATATTAATCCATTCTCCGAGGTTCAAATGGAGATATACAAAAATGGCGGATTGTTTTAAAAACTTTATTCGCAATACTAAATAGATAAAGAGGTTGTTTCAAAAGTAGTGCATAATGTCATTATGATTGTAGTCGAAGAATGTATTACACTTGTAATAAGTCCATTTCGTCTCCGCTCAATCTGACAGGTTTGTTATTAAAAACTTTTGAGACAGCCTCATTTTTTCGATAATTAAATTTCTAATCTATTTGAGCAATCCGAAATAAACAGCTTAAACAAAACGATTGTACCTTTTCAACGAGTGTGGTTATCCTCAAAAGGAAGCCGGTTCAGAATCGACCTACCCAGTGTTATTTCATCGGTATATTCAAGCTCATCACCGATAGCCACTCCTTTGGAAATGGTAGTCACCTTCACATCAAAGTTTTTAACCATCTTATAAATATAGAAGTTGGTTGTATCTCCTTCGACAGTTGCCGGTAACGCTAGAATTATTTCTCTTATATCTTCTTTATTAATGCGTTCTATCAAATGGCCAATGGCGATATCATTAGGACCAATTCCCTCCATCGGGTTAATTATGCCACCAAGCACATGATACAAACCATTAAATTGTGCTGTATTCTCAACAGCCATGACATCACGCGTATCCTCTACTATACAAATAGTATTTTCATCGCGTTTATGATTTGTACATATTTCGCAAAGGTTGCTGTCAGAAATATTATTACAACGCTCGCAAAAGCGAATATCGCGCCTCATCCTGATGATAGCATCCCCTAACTTTTCAGCATACAATTCATCATCCTTAAGAATATGCAATGCCAAACGAAGTGCTGTTTTCTTTCCGATCCCTGGCAAACGGGAAAGCTCGTTAACAGCATTCTCCAATAATTTTGATGAATAATCGTTCAATAGATATCAGTTTTAAAAACACAAAAGTAATTCAACATAAAATTACTACTTTCGTTTAATGAAAAATAATATGAACAAAATGCACACAATAATAAAATCTACACTTCTTCTCACTGTAATCCTCGTTTTTACATCTCTGTCAGCTATTGGACAAAACAAGTTTAACAAGCTGGATGAGAACGGTCTGAAGCAAGGAGTATGGATAAAAATGTGGAATAACGGTGTGGTAAAATATAAAGGTGAATTTATGGACGACAGCCCGGTTGGAACCTTTAAATATTACTATCCATCAGGAAAAGAAAAGTCAATAATGACTTTTTCAGAAAAGGGAACCAGAGCAAACAACATCTCTTTTCATGAAAATGGAAAAAAAATGGCTGAGGGAGTTTTCATCAATCAAAAAAAAGAGGGAACATGGAAGTATTTCAGTGATGTGGATGAAAAGCTTGTTTCGGAAGAGAATTACAAAGATGGTTTGTTAAACGGTGAAACCATTACCTATTACATTGACGATCAAAAACCTTTTGAAGTTATTGAATACAAGGAAGGAAACAAAGAGGGAAAATGGATCAAGTATTTTCCGGATGGTCAAAAAATGACAGAAACTACCTATAAGAATAATAAACTTGAAGGTATCTTTTTAAACTATGATCCGGATGGCAAACTCCTTGTTAAGGGGCAGTACAAAGAGGGTGAAATGGATGGCACCTGGTACTATTACGATGAAACCGGTAAGCTTTACCGGAAAGAGGTGTACAACAAAGGTTATCTTGTAAAATCAGATGATTTAGATGATGACAAGTAATTATTTCTTACCCAAAAACCTTTTTAATTCGGTTAAGAGCCTCCATCACGTTACTTCTCGGAGTTCCGAGGTTCATCCGCATAAAACCACTACCCCCCGCACCAAATATCCTGCCCGGGTTCAATCCTAATGAAGCTTCTTCAACAAGTTTCTTTTCCATCTCTTTATCAGAATAACCGGTTTTACTATAATCAATCCATGCTAGGAAAGTGGCTTCGGGCTTAATAAGTGAAAAAGCAGGTAGCTCATTTTTTAAATAATCATCAACCAATTCAAAGTTTCCCTGCACATATTGCATCAATGCATCCAACCATTTATCGCCATGAGTATAACCTGCCTCAGAAGCGATCATTCCGAAAATGTTACCATGAATCAAATGATAAGTATCCATCGAATTATAAAACTGCTTTCGTAGCTTTTCATTTTTAATAACAATCTGCGAAGTAAACAATCCGGCCACGTTGAAGGTCTTGCTCGGAGCCATACAGGTAATGGTAACTTCTGCCAACTCCGGGGAAAGCTTTGCCAGTGGAACATGTTTATAACCGGGAAGGGTTAAATCAGCATGAATCTCGTCCGAAAGAATCACTACTCCATTCTTAAGACAAATATTGCCAAGCCTTATTAATTCATCAGCACTCCAACACCGGCTAACCGGATTATGAGGAGATGATAACAGCAAAAGCTTAGCCTCTTTTGCTTTATCCTCCAAATCATCAAAATCAATTTTGTAACTATTCTCAAGATATAATAACTGGTTATTCAGCAATTTCCTTCCATTGTTCTTAACAGCATCAGAAAACGGGAAATAGACAGGTGTCTGTACAATAACCCCATCGCCCGGTTCGGTAAAAGCCAGCACCGCAGCATTAATGGCCGTAACAATTCCGGGTGAAAACACGATCCACTCTTTATCAATTTCCCATTGATGCCTGCGCTTAAGCCATCCGATAAAAGCATTGAAGTATGCATCCGTCATAAACGAATAGCCGTAAACAGGGTGTGAAGCCCGCTTCATAACTGCATCTCTGATACATTGAGGGGTTTCAAAATCCATATCGGCCACCCACATGGGTAATACATCCTTTTTGCCAAATATCTCCTGACGCAAATCAAACTTCACGCTTGCACTCCCGGCTCTGTCAACCAGCTTGTCAAAATCAAACATATTTTTCATTTTCTGTGAACATCAAAGAAAAGAAAAAGCCCGCTACATCACTGCAGCAGGCTTAAAAACTAATTAACAAAACGACATTAATTTGAATTAATGAATATCTTAGTTTGAGTTTTAATATTATCGGTAACCGGACATCTTTTTTCTGTTTCCTCGAGCCAACGGTCGCGTTGCTCCTGAGTAATCAATTCTTCAAACTCGGTCTCGATAAACACGTTAACCTGATCAAATCCGGCTCTGCTAAGCGTTGAATACCCCATGAAAGTGGCAGCATCCATATTTCCTTCAATTTTGATTTTCATTCGTTTAAGCTTCAACCCATGCTCGCGGGCTACTGTATGTCCGGTCATATTTAAACACCCGGCCAGTGCCATCAACAATACCTGAATAGGCGTTGGACCTTCATCTGTTCCACCCATATTAGCAGGTTCATCAATGGTTAAATTAAATTTTCCGGCATTGAGATTAATCTTTGTTGAAGACTCACTTACCCCTTCAATTTTAACTTCTATTGGTATAGATACTTCTTTTGTTTTTTGCATTACTGTTTACTGTTTAACATTTATAGTACAATAGTATAGTTTTATACAATTCCTTACACATTATTCTTTATGATATTTATTACACTTTCCGTTAAAACCGCAATAATTGTTCATGGAGGGTCTATTTTAATGAGCTTTAAGTAACTTTGCATATTAATGAACTTGCCACTGATTTATGAATAATATGGAAAAAGAGATCTTCATTATGCCGGATGGAACCAAAATCAAAGAGTTCACACTTCGAAACAAGCATGGTATTATTATAAAAATTCTGAACTTTGGTGGCATTATCACTTCGTTGATGATTCCTGATAAAAATGGGATAACTGATGATATTGTTTTGGGATACGACCATTTTGAACCTTACATTATGAACCCACCCTATTTTGGTTCAATCATTGGACGTGTTGCCAATCGTATTAGTAACTCAAGCTTTACTATTAATGGGGAAACATTCAATATCAATAGTAGGTTTAATGGTTATGCTCTTCACGGCGGCATTGAAGGATTCGACAAAAAGGTTTGGGAATCGAAACCTTATATCATAGATGGCGAGCAGGGAGTCGAGCTCAACTATTTTTCTCCGGATGGTGAAGAGGGCTTCCCAGGTAATTTGAATGTAAGGGTGATTTACAGATTAAATGATAACAATGAGTTTTTTACAGAGTATTTTGCTACAACCGATAAGGCAACGCATGTTAACTTAACCAACCACTCCTACTTCAACCTTTCGGGAAAGGACACCATACACGATCATGAATTATTAATCTTATCAGACAAAATTATTGAGACAGACAATAATTATCTGCCTACGGGAAAATATATCAATATAAAGGGGTCTCCTTTCGATTTTATAAAAATGCATGCTATTGGCAACCGCATAAATGAAACGGTTGTTGGGTATGATCACACCTACGTTTTTAACAAACTTGATAACGAGTTATCGCCGGCTGCCAAGATTTACGACCCAAATAGTGAAAGGGTAATGGAAGTCTTTACAACTTACCCCTCTATGCAATTTTATACAGCAAATTATATAGACGACATCAAAGGCAAGGATGGAAAAACTTACAAAAATCATGAAGCATTTTGCCTTGAAACACAAATGTTACCTGATGCTGCCAATCATTCGGAATTTCCAACTTCGCTTCTTAGCCCTGATGATTTTTACTCGCACGTAACCGTATTAAGGTTTGGCATTGCCAAATAATACTGCATGAAGAAAGAACGCTATACATACTACTTTTTTTTAGCGGCCGGTATTCTGCTTTACCTTTATAGTCTGTGGGAAAGAGTACCTGATATTGACGGAGCCTGGATTGGAGAAAATGCTTACTGGCTGGCCAAAGTTGGTTATGCCAAATCGGAGCTGATACGGGGTATTACCTCGCAGGAAACATTAACCATCATTCATCATAAGCTTTTTAACCTCACGGGGGCACTTATTATTAAGGCATTTGGCTTTTCTGTTTTTAAACTGAAAGCGATCAGCCTTTTCTTTTTTGCCGTTCTAATGTTCCTTTCCTATCAATACACTGTTAAATCACGACAGCTTTTCTCCAAAAAAGAGTGGATCCTTTTCTTTATTCTCATGCTCTACTTCCCATGGATGTTCAAATATTCATTTGTTTACCGTCCCGAAGTAATGATCACCACACTGGGTTTTGCATCGTTTATTCTGCTTGAACAATCAATAATTACAAAGAATAAAAGGGCTTACTCTGTTTGGTTTGCCGGGCTATTAATGGGGCTGGCCATTGCAACCCACTTAAACGGAATTGTTTTGGCAACATCAGGTTTTTTCCTTCTTATCCTGAACAAAAAACACAAAATGGCTCTCCTCTATTCTGTTGGCACTCTTATGGGGCTATCAATATATTTCTATGATTTTTATCAACCCGGTTATTTCGATTTCTGGTATTATCAGTTCTTCAATTCCCCTACCGTAAAAGATATGCACGAATACTCTGTTTGGCTTGAACCGATAATAAACCTGCTAAACGAACACATGCGGTATTTCCATAATTTTAAAATAATTGTTTTCTCGGCATTCATACTCTTCACGTTAATCATTGGTTTTAAATACCTTTACCGGAACCATAAGGTGCTGACTCAATTTGCACTTCTCATGTTTCTGTTTACCGGAATGCTTACCATCCACGATACGAGAAAGTATATTTTACTAAACCTTCCTTATATTTTTATACTGGTAGTTATAACCATGAAAGCATTGCGCGATGGCAGAATAAACCAAACCTTTAAGCTTAAAGCAAGAACCGCTTATCTTATCTCTTTTTCGCTGATGCTAATCTTCCTTATGGTCTCTTTTGGTTTTAACCTGAATTATTCGATGAAAAAGTTTTCCTCTGAACAGAACAGGGCACTTTCGTTAAAATATGCCGGAGAAAATACTTCAAGCATGAACATTGTAACACCTCTTACATTTATTTTCAATGAAATAGAATACTATAACCAGATACAGGGTGAGGTTTGTTACACTGAATTCCAAAAAGCAGAACCGAATCTTAAAGGGTTGAAGTTTTTAGAGAAAGCCGAATCTTTCGGGAATGAACTATTGATCATCACTCCCTATTACCAAAACAAGCTTGGTATAAACAACTTCGAAAAAGGGAAACAGTATGGCAATTTTTTGGTTGTTGAAAAGAATGATGATTTCATCATATTAAAAAAGCCTCACCGGGCAAACGACCAATGAGGCTATAGAAGTTGTTTAAAGTTAACAGCTTGAAAATATTAAAGATTCTACTGTAGAAGACAGCCCAAAAAGTAAAAAACGTGTCATTCTGAGCTTAGTCGCACTTCGACTACGCTCAGTGTGACAAGCCCTCTTAGGCTGATAGTCTCTTTTAAGAAGTCAGCATTACCGGCATGATAAGCATCAGAATATCTTCATGCTCATTTTCGTTATCATCGGGTTTGATGATTCCGGCACGGTTAGGAGCTGACATTTCCAGAGAAATATTTTCACAAGTCAGCGTACTCAACATCTCTTGCATAAACTTGGAGTTGAAGCCAATTTCAATATCTTCACCCTCATAACTACAGGTGAGTCGCTCTTTAGCTTCGCTTGAATAATCGATGTCTTCGGCTGAAAGCACCAATTCTTTACCGGAAATTTTAAACCGAACCTGATGGGTTGATTTACTTCCAAAAATAGAAACCCTTCGTAAAGCACTGAGCAAACTTAGTCTGCTAATGGTTAGTTTAAAAGGATTTTCGTTTGGAATAACAGCTTCGTAATTGGGATATTTTCCTTCGATCAGGCGGCAAACAATAACAATATCATCAAACTGAAAAGTAGCATTGGCTCTATTAAACTCAAGAATCACCTCTTCCTCGGCATCATCCGGAATAATATGACGAGCCAAACTCAATGTCTTCTTTGGAAGGATGAATGAATCGGCAGCTTCACTTTTAATTTCGGTACGGCGATAGCGAACCAGCTTATGAGCATCGGTAGCCACAAAAGTTAAATCTTCCTCATTCATTTCGCAGTAAACCCCCGACATAACCGGCCTGAGTTCATCGCTACCTGTAGCAAACAATGTATTATTAAAAGCATTCACAAGCAGTGCTCCGTTTACCGTTACTTTTTTGGTATCCTCTAAAACAGGCACCTGAGGAAACTCTTCATGACTTTGGCCAATCATCTTATATTTACCTTCGCCCGCCAAAATTTCCACATTTAATGATTCAGGATCAGAAATAATGGTTACAGGAATTTCAGGAAACGTTTTCATAATGTCGAGCAACTGCCTGGCCGGAATAGCAACAGCACCAGCATCATCAGCTTTTTCGGGCTTAACCATTATAGAAATTGTTGTTTCCAAATCGGAAGCGGTAATGGTTAATGTATCTTCTTTTAACTCAAAAAGAAAATCTTCGAGAATTGGCAATGTACTGCTGTTGGATAAAACACCACTAATTTTTTGCAAACTTCGCAATAGTGTTGTACTGGATATTATAAACTTCATAGTTTTTGGGTTTATTAATCTCGTATAAAAATATTGATGTAAAAATAGAAAATTAAAACAACAAAAAATAACCCGATTCAAAGAAATTATTCACAACGAGAAAGCACTAATTTGCCCTTTTCTTAATTCTTTCCATACGCCTTACAAAGTCAATCATCTTACGTTTGGTTGAAATAACATACTCGTAATACTCTTCTTCGCTATCAGGATTCTTCATGCGCTTCACATCCTTAATACCGGCAATACGCTCGTTATAATTCATATCGGATGAAATGGTTTGCATAATTCCATTTTGATAAGAGAAAAAATACCATGTATTGCGAGCTGTTTCCAAATAAAAATGGATGGCACTTCCGCCTCTGCCAACTTCCACCTGAAGATAACCATTCAATAGTTTATTAACTGCCTGGCCGTCAACAAATCCCACCCCTATCGGCCCTTGTGAAATATATGATCTGGTTTCATAATCCCAAACCAGGTTCAGGTCAGAAAAGATAACAGCACCCTGAATCTGCTTTGGCATCTTCTTAATGTTTCCATACAAACTCAGTGCCTGTCGCAGTTCCTTTGCATCCTCATTATTAAGCATGTTATGGATGGCAATATTAAACGGACTATGCTCCACATCAACCACGTTACCCGGTATCATTCGCAAGCTGTCCGCCATCATCCCGAGTGCTTTGTCATCAAAATAGAAGTCAAATATCAGTGATGTTTCAAAAAAAGTTGAATCAGGAATAATCAGGTGTTTGAATTTCCCCGCAGTAGTAAACTTTGTTTGCGTAAAATTGGTTCCCAAATCCAAAATTCCATCACCGCTTAATATACATCGCTGATTATCCAACTGAATGTAATTACCGCCAATATTTTCATCACCCCGCAAGCGCAACTCATTACCAACCCTGAAAGTATTATGGGCCGTATCATGCTCCATTTTACCATAACATTCGATTGTAACTATATCGTAGGGCGATTCTTTTTGCTGAAGTACCATTGGATAGAACTTATGTCGCTGAGGTGAAAGAGCAAGTCCGAACCTGGCACGAATGCTATCGGTAGTTGCTGTGGTAGTATCAATCACAAACTGAACATGCTTCGGGTTGATATTCCGGCTGAAAGCAACCCAGTTATCTTCCTGACCGATACACTCCTCGTTAAGCCTGTATCCTCCTGAGAACTTCAGATAAGGCTCGGTTGAAACCATGGTGATATCACCCTTAAAAAAGTAAACCGGACTTAAAAAGAAAAACTCATCGTTTGCCACTTTGCCTTCCGCAACTGTTCGTCCCCACTGGTCGGTTTCAATCTTCGGCATAAATATTTGTTGTGGCAAATCATTCATATCAACATAATCGAGAAATCCTTCTGCATCAAATTTATTACGCGAATGGATATGAACCTCTGCATCATAAATACGATGATATTTATCAACAGTATCAGTAATAATAGAAGCCTGATAGAGAGTATCCATCCTGGCTCCTTCGTACAATCTCACATCACCATTCCTTGGAAAAACTGCTGCATCACCGGTTTTAATGAACCGAACTCCCTCAACGTTAATGGTGTTATAATTCATGTCGTACAACCCTCTCTTGGCATAAAACCGCAATGAATCCTGACTTGGTTCAATAGAGATAAATTCAGGTCCGCTTTGAATACTGTTAATCACTTCGTAATCAGACAGCGAGTCCAGTTTTTGGTAAAAGTCACCATTATTATCCGACGATAACTCCAACTTTCGTTCACTCATCCTCCATTTAACCTGATCGAGAGTAGTAATGTATTTGTTAAAAGGCAACTCCACGAACGCCCCTTTATAAAGGTTATCAAACTCACCGATTTCTCTTTT
>Ga0256913_10001605_pt1 | contig 11627 bp, 12 predicted proteins | sample Axial_MatmetaG_FD_185970 | JGI IMG/M metagenome (GOLD analysis project Ga0256913, IMG submission 185970) | Deep-sea worm associated microbial mat communities from Axial Seamount, Juan de Fuca Ridge, Pacific Ocean - Axial_Mat | ecosystem: Environmental > Aquatic > Marine > Oceanic > Microbial...
AAAAAAAGAAAGATATATGCTATATAAATACAAAGGTATTACAAAACAGGGTAAAAGCGTTAGTGGAACAGTGGAGGCTTCGGGTGAAGATGAAGCTAAACAGAAACTAAAACATCAAGGTATATTTTATAAAGATATAACTCCCACAAAAGAGATAACTCTAAAAAACTTCTCTCAAAGAGAGATGCCTGGACCTCTACTTAGTTCTTTTGCCAAAGAGCTTTCTTCTTATCTCAACTCTGGTATGGCAATACTTACAGCTATTAGACTAATAGAGGACCAACACCAACATGAAAAGAAATATGCTTCCTTTTTAGCATCTCTAAGAACTATGATAGAAGAGGGGAAATCACTCTATCATGCTCTAAACTCTCAAAGTGTTTATGGTATGCCTGATTTTTTCTTGCAAAGTATTAATGTAGCAGGGCAGAGTGGTAAAATGGTACCTGTACTTATTCAAATGGGGAATTTTTTCTCTACACAAGCCAAAATAAAAAAACAGGTTGGTAACGCTTTGGCTTATCCTATGTTTATCTTTATAGTTGCTATTGGTATGGTTGGGTTTCTTATTACATTTGTTGTTCCTAAAATTACAGGAATATTTAAAGATACAGGACAGGAGTTACCAGAGATTACACAGTTTGTTTTGGCTATTAGTGATTTTTTGAGTAGCCATTATATTGTTTTATTACTAGGTATTGTCGGAACTATTATAGCTTTTAAACTATCGTATAAATATATTTACTCTTTTCAAAGATTTTATGATAGTTTAGTTTTGAAAGTACCAGTCATAGGTGCATTAATTCAAAATCATGAACTTGGTCGCTTCTCATATATATTATCATTGATGTTAGACTCTGGAGTATCTTATGCTCATGCTGTCAAACTTGCTACTTCCACTTTTAATAACTCTGCATTCAAAGAGTCATTTGAAGAGGCATCTAAACGAGTTATAGAGGGAAATAAACTCTCTCATGCACTCCAAAGAGGTAGAGGAGTAAAACCCAAACGAAACTTTATGCAGGCACTAGCATTAGGTGAAGAGTCTAGTGAAGTAGCACAGATATTAAGTAATATTGCCTCCCTTTATCAAGAAGAGAATGATGATAAGCTCAAACTTCTATTAAGTCTGCTAGAACCATTTATGATGCTTTTTATTGGTGGAGTTGTCGGAATTATCGTAGCCGCAATGTTATTACCTATATTTTCTATGAATTTAGGTGCTAAAATGTAATGAATACTAAATAGTTAATATGATAGAATTGGATAAATTTTAAGGAGGTTTTGGTGAAAAAAATACTTTTTATTACAGCAATTACTACTACGATAGGCATGGCTGATTTTATTGGTGGAGAGGTTGATTTAGGTTTTTATGCTCATAATCCTAGTGGAATGGCACAAAATGGAGGAGATAGTGTCGATATAGAGAAGGATTTAAATTGGAAAAATGAAAATGATATTTTTTTCAAAGCTTACTTTGAACACCCTATACCTATTCTTCCAAATATAAAAGTAGGTTATAGCAAATTTTCTCATGAGGGAAAGGGTAAGGCCTCAAAAACATTTTCTTGGAATGGAATTGACCTATTTAGAGTAAATGATGATATATATTCTAATTTAGATTTAGATATTTATGATTTTACTTTATATTATGAACTTCTTGATAATTGGTTAAATTTTGATATGGGATTAAATGTTAAATATTTAAATGGTTCTATAAAAGTAGATAATGATAATACAGATATAGATTTGCCAATTCCTATGTTATATGCAAAAGCAAAAGTGGATATACCATCTACAGATTTAAGCTTTCAAGCAGAAGGGAATTATATTAGTTATGATAAAAATAGTTTATATGATTTAGAAATTGGTGCTAGATACTCATTTACTTTAGGTTTTGGTATAGAGGCTGGATATAAAGCTATGAAAATCAAAATAGATGATATAGATGACTTTAGTATGGATGCAGATTTTAGTGGTGCTTATGGCAAAGTTATTTGGGATTTCTAATGGCAAAACAGAGATTTAGAGATGTCAAACAAGGTAGAGTTAAAAAGATTAAAAAAACTAAAAAATCTTCTAATCTAAAATTTGCTAAAAATTTTTCAAAAATCAAAGCAGCTATTACTGATAGTTTTATGCTTTTGATGCCAATAATGTATATTGTATTTTATCTAGTAATGGATGGAAGAGAAGGATTTGCACAACATAAATTAGAGGGCTGGATATATATATTAGTTCCTTTTATTATAGTTCAATCTCTTTTTATGTTTAAAGGAGATGGTCAAACCCCTGGTTACAAAAATTATCATCTAAAAGTAGTTGATATTAATACCAATCAAAGACCCCCTCTATTTTCTATATTTTTTAGGAATGTGGCTATGATTTTATCTATAGTTACTATATTTGGTTGGGCTATGATGTTTGTACGAAAAGACAAACGAGGGTTACATGATTTATTGAGTAATACAGCCATTGTTTCAGTAGAAAATGAGAATTAGTTTAGCTCTTTTTTATCTCTCCTATTTTGCAATGATTGGAGTTTATATTATATTTATGCCCAAAGTCCTTTTGGAGTTTGGGTATAATAGCATGCAGGTTGGAATTATATATTCTGCTGCTCCTTTTATGCGTTTTTTGCTTCCTTTTATATTTCAACATTTAGTTAAGCTTACAGCTAAGATTTATCTACTCTCTCTATTATTTACATTTATAGCTTCATTAATATTTTTGAATACAGTAGAAAATTTTACACTATATCTTATAGCTAATCTACTTTTTGGTGCATCTATGGGTATATCTTTACCTTTTGTAGAGACTATAGCACTAGGACAATTATCCAAAAAAGAGTACGGTCGAGTCAGACTTTGGGGTTCTATTGGGTTTATATTTATAGCATTATGGTTAGGTAAAATGCTCTCTACAAACAATGAAGCATTATATTATCTAACTGGTTCAGCATTTTTTACATTATTATTTGGTTTTATGGTTTCAAGATTTGATAATCATGATAAGTTAATATCACAAAATAGTGATAAATCTTTTTCACTTATGCGTTATTGGGCATTTTGGGTTAGTATATTTCTTATGCAATTAGCTTTTGGTGGATTTTATAACTTTTTTACGATATATGAGACTGCTCATGGTATTAGTTTGGAGATGACTAGTTGGATGTGGACATTTGGTGTAATATGCGAGATATTTATGCTATTTTTTCAAGGTAGCCTATTACAAAAAAATCTGCTTAATATTCTAAAGATTGCAATAGTTGTGACAACTATTAGATGGTTACTTTTATATCTATATCCTGATAGTATCACTATTCTGTTTGCTTCACAATCACTTCATGCAATTAGTTTTGCACTATATCATACAGCAACTATTACTTATGTATTTTCTCTATATTCTCAAAAGAGATTAGCTCAACAGTTCGTTTTGGGAATTGGATTTGGACTTGGTGGCTCTTTAGGTGCATTATTAGCTGGACAGATTTATGGAGAGTATCTATTCTTGATAGAAGCAATTATTACATTTGGAGCTTTTTTAATGTTAATGGTTCATAAAAGTCACTATCTTTGAGACTTCTAGCCTCTAAATTACGAGACTTCTTAAGTTCCATATCTATATATTTTAAATCTGCTAATATAGTTGGACTAGCAATAGTGTATGGACGAACTCTATCCCCCTTAGAGATAAAAATATTAAATCCATTCTCATATAATCCCATACGAACAGCAATAGCTATTGAGTATGTGGTTAGGATAGTATCCTTTTTACATAAAGCTTTTATATCAGCAAAATACTCTTTTGTCCATAATAATGGATTTCGCTTTGGACTAAAAGCATCTTGATATATTATATCAATTTTCTGTTTTATTTGTGGGATAGATACTCTTGCATCTCCTAATAGTATCTCTATTTTAAACTGTTCATCTTCATAATAGAAATTATGACTTAACTCTATAATAATATCTTTGAGATTATTAAACTCTTTTGGATACTCAAATGTGGATAGTGACTCTATAAGTTCTTTATCAAATTCTGGAGATAATATATGTACTTTGGTTTTTAAATTTTCTTTTTTTATATAGTAAATTGTAGCTAATGAGTTATACCCTAGACCAAAACATATATCCAAAATAGTTAACTCTTTTTTATCTTTTTGAAATGAGAAAGCAGGGATTACATGTTTATTTAAACTCTCATGTAAAGCACCATCATGAGTAGAGTGATATGACTCTTTAAACTCTTCAGAAAAGAGAGTAACAGAGCCATCTTCTGTAGGCATTAGTTTTTTATATTTTCGTAAATATTTATTATAACCCAACTTCATCTAACTCTTTGAATTTAAATGCTTCTATAATATCCTCGATACTCTCTTCTTGTCGAACAGATAGAACCATCATTCCCTCATTCATATAATCAATATAAGTCTCAAATTTATTCTCCAAGATAATAAAATCAACCCAATCACTATAATCTTCTCGTTTATCGAAAAAACGAATTGATTTAACCTCACCTTCATCAAAATCAACTAAAGCCCAATTAGTTGCATCTATAACTTTAGTAACTTTTGAGAGTTTTTTATCTTTTCCATCAACAGGTATCCAAATTAACATATTAGAGTCCTTTTAAAATCTCGTCACTTAGTTTTAATTTTTTATTACTCATAGTTCCAATTCCTTGGTTCAAAATTCTCTTGGCTATATCTTTAGCGTCATCTAGTGAGTGCATTTTATATGTTCCACATTGATAGATATTAAGTTCAGGAATATCTTTTTGAGATTTGACTTTGAGTACATCTTTCATAGATTTTTCCCAAGCTTTTGCAACCTCTTTTTTCTTCGGTTTTCCTAGTAGTGACATATAAAAACCTGTTCTACAACCCATAGGAGATATATCTATAATCTCTACACTATCACTATTGAGATGGTCACGCATAAATCCAGCAAATAGATGCTCTAGTGTATGAATTCCTTTGGTACTTAGTTTATCCTTATTTGGTTTGCAAAATCGTAAATCAAATACTGTAATATCATCACCACTTGGTGTTTTCATTCTCTTTGCAACTCGTACAGCAGGTGCTATCATTTTGGTATGGTCAACGGTAAAACTATCTAATAATGGCATAATCTATTCCTTCTATTATTTTTGTGATTATAGCGAAGTTAGATAAGAATATGTTAAATTATAAAAGCTTAGATTTGGTATAGATTTATTGAAATGGATTTTGAGAAGTGAAAAAATAAAATATGAGACCAAATGGAGTAAACTCCATTCGGATAAAGATATATTAAAGCTAAGTTTTTATACTCTAGCCTCTTCTCTTTTTTGTAGCATTGCCCAATAGTCATCAACACCTTTTTGAATTTTATCAATTACATGTCTATTTTCTGGTTTAAATAGATGTTTATATCTTCCTTGTGCGCCTAGATAATCTTCTACTTTTATAATATTTCTTGGTCTATAAAGAATATTAAGCTCATGACCATCAATAATCTCATAGATTGGGAACATCAAACTATCAGTTGCTAAGTCTGTTACTGAAATTGTATCTTTTGGGTCAAATTTCCACTCTGTAGTACATGCTGAGACTGTATTAATAAAACATGGTCCCTCTGTTTCAAGAGCTTTTTGAAAACCTTTTGCCATAATTTTCCATTTATTTGGAGCAAGTTGTGCAACATATGGAGCACCATGTGCAGCCATAATAGCAACTATATCTTTTTTCTTCTGTTTTTTACCATAAGATGTACTTCCAGCTTGTGCTGTTGAGGTGTGTGCTCCAATTGGAGTTGCTGAACTTCTCTGTCCACCTGTATTTGCATAATTTTCATTATCAAGACAAATATAAGTAAAGTCATGACCTCTCTCCATAGCACCACTTAGCCATTGGAAACCAATATCATAAGTTGAACCATCACCTCCAAATGCAACAAATTTAACTGGAGTATCAGCAGAGTTAGATGGTAGTGTACCTTTGTTTTTTCTAGCTTTGTACATAGACTCAGCACAACTGGCTGCTGTTGCAGAGTTTTCAAAACCAATATGTATCCATGATGTATCCCATGAAGTATATGGATAAACTGCTGTTGAAACCTCCAAACAACCTGTATTTGAAGCAAGAACCAAGTTGTAATCTGTACAATTCATTAGATTTCTAACAATCATAGAGTGAGCACATCCAGGGCAGAGAAGGTGCGCCCCTTCAAGTCTATCATTTGTGGTTGAAAACTCTTTTAAGTTTTTAATTGATGTAATTGCCATTTATTAATCCCTTCTTGTTGTAAAAAATCCAAGTTTAGGTCCACGAACACCACTAAACTGTTGAATTTCTGTTGTAATATGACCAGCATCAGCATGAGCTTTTTGCTCTCTCATAATTCTTTTTATCTCATTAATAGTAAAATCTCTACCACCAAGACCATAAATATAGTTTGTCATAATCGGTCTATTATTGGTACTATATGCTGCTGCTGAAACTTCATTAAACAATGCACCCATTGCACCACCTGGAGCTGATTTATCCATACATACTACAGCTTTTAAATTTGGAGACATATCAATACTATCTCTAATCAAATCATAAGGGAATGGTCTAAATACTCTAGGAGCTATAATTCCTACTTTTATACCCTCTTCTTCTCTAAGCTGTTGTGCTGAAAGGATAGCAGTCTCAACTGATGAACCAAGGACTACCATAGCCACTTCAGCATCTTCCATCATATATGTTTCAACTCTCTTATACTCTCTACCTGTAAGTTCTTTAAACTCTGCAAAGACTTCGTCAATAACTTTTGCTGAATCCATCAAGGCTTTGTGTTGTTTAGCTTTATGTTCATAATGCCAATCTTCTTCTGTTTGAGCCCCATGTGTTACAGGTCTGCTAAAGTCAAGCATATCATCAACGGGTACATATTTACCTACAAATTTATAAGCTACTTCATCTTGAAGAGGAGAAACATTTTGTGCTTTGTGAGATGTTGTAAATCCATCTTGATGAACCATAACAGGAAGTCTTACACCTAAATTTTCACCAATTCTAAATGCACATAGTGGTAAATCATAAGCCTCTTGAGCATTAAATGCATCAATATTAATCCAACCACTATCTCGTCCAAGGTACATATCAGAATGGTCACAACGAACATTAAGAGGAGATGCTAAAGATCTATTTACAACACATAATACGATAGGAAGTCTCATACCACTTGCCTGATATAAAACCTCTGCCATAAGTGCAAAACCTTGTGAAGAGGTAGCAGTAGCAACTCTTCCACCAGCAGCTGCTGCACCAACACAACCAGACATTGCTGCATGTTCTGACTCAACCATTACATATTCACCATCAATATAGCCATTGGCTTTATAAGCACCATAGCCTTCAACAATAGGAGTTGATGGAGTAATAGGATAAGCTGCAACAACATCTACTTGTGCTTGTCTTAATGCTTGAGATGAAGCATAGTTTCCATCCCAAACTTCCATTTCATTTAAATCAAATTTTTTTGCCATAATAGCCCCTTACTTTTTCGCTTTTTTCTTTTTCTCTGGCCAATTAGCTAGAGATTCATCATTATCTGTGGTTTCGCCAAACATAAGAAGTGATTTGGGATTAGTAGGACATACCTCAACACAAACACCACAACCTTTACAGTGGTCATAATCAATTCCCAACATCTGTTTATCTCTTGAAATAATAGAAGTATCTGGACACCATACCCAACAGTTTTGACAATCAATACAGATGTCTCTATTGTAAACAGGTTTAATTACACGCCAAGATGCAACACTTGCTATATAAGAGCTAAATTCACTATACTCTCTATCTTCTGGTTTTAATAATGCACTATTGCTAGTCTCTCCATCAAATGAGTGTAATACAACACCCTGTGGTACAGCATCCCAACCAATTTTCTCTTCAGCACCTAACTCTAGGATACCTCTTTTGTCTGTTCCTTGTAAACCTTTACTCATTATCTTTCCTTCCTACTTAACTTCGTTATAAGCTCTTGTAATTGCTTTCATATTGGCATCAATAATCTTTTGTGGGAACTTTGATAGAACTTTTTTCATTCTATCCAAAAAATAATCAAGCTCAAACATATTAGAAATCTTGACCAAAGCACCAAGCATAGGAGCATTTGGCATTGCTCTACCAATGGTACTAAGTGAAATCTCCATACAATCAACAACAAAAGTTCTATCTACCTTATCTTTAAGAGCAGGAATTTGTGCTATCAATTCATCTTTTGACATATGTGTTGTCAAAATATATTTGGTTGTTGGTTTATCATTTTTTGTAATATCATCAGAAAATGCTAAAGCTGGGTCAATAACCAATACAAAATCAGGAAACATTTTCGTTTCATGATTAATAATTGGTTTATCATCAATTCTATTATATGCGTTCATTGCCGCACCTCTTTTTGCAGAGCCATATAGTGCATAGGCTTGAACCTGTTTACCTGTTGTCGAAACAACATCACCTAGCCCTTTTGCACCTGTTACAGCACCTTGTCCAGCTCGACTATGCCATCTTATCTCAGTCATAACTACTCCTATTTATTTTCTATTATTGGGTATTGTATTCTGCACCCTCTTAAATGATGTTTCATACCTAACAAAAAAAACTATAATATTTACAAGATGTATAGAAACTATCCACTATTCATATTTTCTATCATAATTTTTAATATATTTTACAGTATCTAATGAATTAGTGCCTATTTTTAACGCATACTTATTATCTGTATAATAATAAAAGTATCCATAGGTAACAAAATAAGAAATATATTAGTATATCTTATAATCATATATTTATTATTTGTATCGGATTTTAACTTTGATAAAGCTTTTAATTAAAGTTATAGATATTCACCTCTCTCACATAATAGAGTATAATCACAATATTGACATCTACTTATATCTTCACATCGTTCACATATAACACTATCTAGCTCTTTGAGTTTTGATATATTTTCTCGTAGTAGTTCTGTTTTGACCTCTAGTTCTGTAATAGGCACTATCTTGCCATTAAATAATTCGACAAAAGCTAACTCTATATTTCTGTAACTATCTTTGAGTAGTTCATTATATATGCTCATCTGAAAATCGGTTAATTTTTCAAGATTTTTAGTACGATTAGCATCTGTAATTGAGCCACTTTTATAATCTAATATAAGTGTATGGGTAGAGTCTTGGTCAATACGGTCAACAACTCCTTTAAATTTAACCCCATTTATCTCTCCTACTATATGTCTCTCTCTTTCAATTACTCTCCAACCTGCTTTGAAATGAGATATTTGTTGTTCTATTAATTTAGTTAGTTTGGCTCTCCATAGGAGTTTGATATAATTTATTTTGGGTGTTTTGCTCTCTAATAATCTGTCCATTAGTTTATCCATTGATATTTTCATATCATCAAAACTCTCAAAATAGTTCTGTTCTTTAAATAAATTTTCCAATAGTTTATGTAAAAATGCACCCTCATTTAGTTCATCATCTTTTTTTGGTTTTAGTTTTTCTTCATAGATATAGTAATATTTACGGCGACATGTTAGAAAGGTATTAAGTCTAGTTGTTGACCAAGTTATTTTACTCATATCAAAATTTTCTATAATTGGGTCAGAGAGTTTTACTATTTTTGATGGTTCATTATACAATATTTCCAAATTTGGCTCTTGTGATTTGCCTAATCCTAATCCTAGTTCATATAGATATGATGCAGGAGATTTATTATTGCTTAGAGAGTATATTATGACTGATTTATCTGCTTGTTCTAATATCCTTTTATATATCTGTTTTTGCAATGCTTCTCTATCATTTTTGGTTGGTAAATTAGCAAATTTTCTCAATGATGAGTTGAGAAAGTTATCTTTAGCAGGTATAGCAGGAACTATTCCATCATTAAAATCAACCACTATCACTCCACGAAATGATACTCCTCTAGTCTCCAATGCACCCATAACTGTTACTTTACCACCTCTAATATCATCTATAGTTAAGCTATTTAGCTGTTTGAGCCATAGAAATAACCACTCTTTGATAGACATTTCATGAGTTGCAAAAACTCTCTGAAAATATAAATACCGTTTATAAACTATCTCCCTATCTAAATCCAAATCTATAAACATCATTAACTCAAAAAATATATCTACTCCTACTTTTTTATTTGGTGATATATTATTGAGCTTATCTCTATCTATATTGTAATGTTTGAGTAGAGTTATAGTCTCATCTGAAAAGCTTTGCCAATATCTATATATACCCTCTAACTGTTTATATAATCTAGTTTTACTATAGTCAAATCCCATAGCAAAGTTGAAATTATTAAAACTATCATATAATCTAATAGCATTTTTGAACTTCTCATCAGGTAATATTACAGCTATATTTTCTGGAGCAATTCCCTCTTCTACCATCTCTTGAATAGACTCGAAAAGTATTGGAATTTGAGCTAATCTCTCTTCTACACTAAATACTTTGGCATTAATATGTTCTTGAATAGGTTTAATATCTATAATCTCTTTGGTATATAAATCAAATGATACAAAACTATCATTGGGCAACTCTTTTATACCCATAGCTATAAATCTATCTTGCATCTTTTGATTAAATTTACTTGTTTGCATATGGATTATAAACTTTTTGGTTTGGGCGATATGCTCTATAATAGATAGTTCAAAATAGCTCATATAGCCCTCTAAAAATAGCTCCAACCTATCATAAGTTTCTATGAAACCACTATTTATCTGATAGTTATGAGGTAAAAAGGCTCTATCTGTTAATCCTTTGGAAGCTAGAAGATTACGATAATTTTCAAATAGCTCTTCTAATATTTCTATATGTTCAGCAAACTCTACATAAGCATCACCATTTATTAAATCATGAAAACTTACCTCTTCATGGCTCAACTCTTCAAAAAATTTGAGTATAGAGTCACTCTTGGTAAAAAATCGAATTAAATCACGATTTATTTTTAGTTTTTGAAAAGAGTTAAACTTGGAAGCATCTTTCAAAAGCAATATTCGTTGCAAAGAATTCACCATAATAAGTTCAGGTATTAAGATAGTTCGTTGTTCAAACTCATCTATACGCATAAGTGTAGGCAAAAATCCATTATGCTCTTTTAACTGCTCTCGTCTAACTCTAATAGCTCTGGATGTGGGATAAATTTCTACTGTTTTCATAGAGATATTATAGCTCAAAACATTAATTTAAGCAAATTTTAATATAGTTAATATAAATTGCCACTTTTTGTATTCACAGCTAAAAATACTTTAGTTTGGCTATAAATCAACTATCCAATCTATTAAATAGAACCTCTTGACACACTCTAAGCCCAAAACAGGTCGCCCTTTAAAATCTTTGAAATCACTATATGGCATCATAATAAAATAGATACTCCTCTGTCGAGAGTACTACCACCTCTAAGCGATTATTTTTCAAAATTCATATCTTTTCTAAACCATTATTTTTGATGGCTCTTAAGAAGCTACTAATCTGCTTTGTAAAAGTTGTGATAGAAAAAAGCTCATTTTCTGCATATTTTACCATGATATTTATCCTTTTATTTACTTGTTTATTTCACTGTAAATATTATATGATTTTTTTGTTAGAATAGA
>Ga0256913_10001606_pt1 | contig 11622 bp, 8 predicted proteins | sample Axial_MatmetaG_FD_185970 | JGI IMG/M metagenome (GOLD analysis project Ga0256913, IMG submission 185970) | Deep-sea worm associated microbial mat communities from Axial Seamount, Juan de Fuca Ridge, Pacific Ocean - Axial_Mat | ecosystem: Environmental > Aquatic > Marine > Oceanic > Microbial...
TCTTCCTGACATCGGACAGGCGCCCTTCGGAGATAAACCAGCTCGAGGACAGGCTGGTGTCAAGATTCGATTCCGGTCTCACCGTGGACGTCCAGCCACCCGGAGTCGAGACCCGTCTCGCCATACTCCGCAAAAAGCAGGATGGGCATTCGATAAAGCTGGACGACGACGTCCTCTATTTCGTCGCATCCAGAATCACGACCAACGTCCGACGGCTCGAGGGGGCGCTGGCTAGGCTAATAACCCACGTTTCGATCAAAGGTGGGGGGATGGATGTCGATTTGGCGGAAAGAATCCTCTCCGCCATGCTCGACGAGGAGACGGCCAGCAGCGTGATCTCCATAGAGGACATACAGAAACTGGTTGCCAGCCACTTCGACTTGAGGGTCTCCGACCTGACCGGCTCCAAACGTCCCCGCAACATCGCCGTCCCGCGGATGATCGCCATGTATCTCTCCCGGAAAATGACGCTGAAATCGCTTCCGGAAATAGGGGCGGCATTCGACCGGAACCACGCCACGGTTGTCCACGCGGTCAAGGAGATCGAGCGCAAACGCTCCGCGGACGACAATATCAAACGCGTCGTGTCGATGTTCGAAAGGCAGCTGGAAAACGCCTGATTCACACGGGATCCCACCGCGCGGCCGCCAACGTCTATCCGCCATTGTCTTGCCAAGCTCCCCCGAACAGGATATATTCCAAGCGCCATGAGACGCGAAACCGTTCAAAGAAGAGCTTTGAGGGCCGTTTTCCAACGGCATGACGCCCCGCTCGGGATAATGGAGATTCTCGACTTGGGGCGGGGTATCGTTCCATCGCTGAACATCGCCACCGTTTACAGGAACGTCAACGCTATGATAGAGGAGGGGCTTCTCCGCCGCGTGAACCACCCGGCGCTTGGAACCCTTTACGAAAGGACGGGAAAAGGACACCACCACCACTTCCATTGCCATTCCTGCGACAGGATATACGAGCTGCCCGGATGCTCCCTCAAGGAGGGGGCGGTGGCGCCGGAGGGGTTCGTTGTCGAGGAGCACGAGGTGTTTCTCGCCGGAGTGTGCCCGGAATGCGGAAGCGCCGGCGAGACTTGATCCCTCTTGGTTCTCCGTTCCCGGGAAACGTCCAATGCGTCTATGGAGGAGTGGGCCGTGCTTGCCAAAGGAGAGGAAAAAATGGAATGGGGGAGGGGGGCCTTCATCTATTTGGCGACAGCCTCCACCATCCTTTTGGCCACGTTGTGCTTCAGTGTCTTCGAGCCCGGCATGGCGGGATACGAGAAGAGTCTTTTCCGAAACGGATTGGATGGTTTTATTTCGCCCGCCTCGCTCCTGCAAGGAGTCTTGGCGTTGCTGTCGATAGGCCTTCTCCCGTTTCATGCCAAAAGATTCGGTTTCGGATGGTCTCTGACGGCTCTGGCCGCGCTTTCCATTATCTCGAACCTGGCGTTGTTCCATCCTTCAAAACGGGAGTCTTGGAGGCTGCGCGAGGTGTCCTTCTCTTCCGACATACAGAATCCCTTTTCCGGAGAATCGTTCGATATCCGCTCCTTCAGCCGCTATCCATCGGAGCACGTGGCGTTGGCGCGCCGCGGATACCGCGCCGCGACAGTTCCCCGGCGCAGATTGACGACCTATCCTCCCGGTTTGCCGATGTTTTATCTCGCCGTCTCGAGCGCCTCCGCGCCTGTCTCCGCCCCCCTCGAGCGGCTTTCGAAGCTGGATTTCGCGGACGACGCGGAATTCAACCGGATTCTTCCCTGGGAATACCGACGCAGGTTCCCGGCCGCCGCCGCCTTCTCCCTTCTTCATATAGCCGCTTTCGTGTTGAGCGTCATTCTGGCGGGATTGGCGGGGCGCGTCCTGTCGGAAGGCGACGATTCGAAAGGATTGATGGCGGCCGCCGCGGTCGCCGCGCTCCCGGCGTTGACCCTCTACAACGTCTCGGAGAGCGCGCTTTTCGTCCCCATTCCCCTGCTTGCCCTTTGGGCGAGCGCAAAATTCCCCGGCCGCCGCCGTTCCATCCCTTTCGGAATCGGGGTCCTTTACGGAACCGGCCTGTTATTCTCCCTGGTTTTTTTGCCTTTGATACTTTTCCACGCCCTCCAATTCATTCTGGACGAACGCGCCTGGAAGGGACGCTTCGAACGATTGGCCTTCTTCGCCTGTGGTGCTGGAGCGGCGTTCCTCCTCCAGTTTATCCTGTTTGGCTACAATCCCTTCGAAATGATACATCTGGCCATCTCCAACAACCGGGTTTTCTATGAAATGTCATCCCGCTCGCATTTCCTGTCCATCCCCTTGAACGCTTACGAGTTCCTCTTGATGTCAGGAATCGCCTGGGGGGTTTGGGCATCCATTCTCCCGTTCCATTTCAGACGGGGCGCTGCGGGACGGTGGTTGGCGGAGGCTCCGGATTTGCCGGAGGGCGAGAAAATCCTCCCTCTGTTCCTCGCGGTTCTCTCGCTCTTGATCCTTTCCGGAAGCGTGAGAGGGGAGGTGGGGCGGAACTGGATGTGCCTGATGCCATTCCTAGCGCTGGGCGTGGTGGCGAAAAAATCCTTCGATAAAAGATGGTTCGCGCTGTGTTACGGCGTCGCCGCCACCGCGTTCATCGCGGAATCGATCTTCCTGGAGGTGGTATTCAATTACTGGCTTTGACGCCCTGCTATGGGGGGCTATTTGTAAGTCACAGTCGTTCCGCCGTCCACATAGCCCACGACACTTTTGATAAGCCAGTCCTCATCAGAAATGGAGCGCCATTTCATGTATTTAACATGTCCATCGATAAACGCGTAATTGTCTCCCGGGGGATGGTAAAAGAAAGGGGCTCCGCCACCAGCGGTCACATCCCAGTTGAATTTTGCCGACAAGCTATCCATCGGGGTTCCTTCCCAGCATTTGGCGTTGCAATTCGATATTTCAATCAGCATCATGGTGTCGCCAGGCTTGCTTATGATGGAAAGGGGGGAGGTGGGGCTGCCTGTGTTCATTGGATTGTTGAATCCATGTTTCCCCGGCATATGGGTCGCTCCTTTATAGTAGTTGTACAGCCCGAAAGCCTCGTCGTGTCCATTGATTCTTATGCCTCCGTCGTATTGGGCGTCATTTGAGCGAGCCACCGCGTACGTGCGCGTGGTTTCGGGATGTCCGGGACGATACCTGCCCGACGGACATTTCAATATCTTGATATTCTCCTCCGTATGGTCGTTCAAATATACTCTAATCGATTCTTTGGCGTTTTTCTCTCCCCAAAATTTATTGTCGCCTTCGGAATCGACCGACCCGGAGGGGAACCAGGAATCGTGGTCGTTCGCGAATGTTATGAAGGCGAGCGATATTTGTTTTTCCTGACTTGCGCATAGCACCTGTTTGGCCGCGTCTTTCGCCTTGGCCAAGGCCGGCAAAAGCAATGCCGCGAGAATGGCGATAATCGCGATGACCACTAGAAGCTCGATTAGCGTGAACAAGGGAAGAAGACGGACACGGCGTTCACCCAACGTATGTTTTTCCGGCTCCCACATTTGAACCTCCTTCAAGAACGGCATCCAGTCCGCTCCATTAACTAACTCATTATAACGAATTTCCTCCCTGGAATCAAGGGTGCGGAGGCGGCTCGTGTTTTTTCCATCGTTTAATGGATGCCGTCCTTTCCTGTGCCCCCCGAATCGGATCCTCCCCGTCAACACGATGGATTCCGCCGCGTTGAGATCAAAATCAGCGTGCCCGGGTGATTTTCGGGAGGAGGAGGGTTCCGGAAGAATGGTTATATGGTGAAGTTCTCGAAGGCCTTGCGCAGCGCGTCGGCGTCCACTTTCTCGAAGGCGTTCCTGGCGTCCGTCTCGGCTATCGTGGACTTCGGAATGTCCGCCAGAAAGCTCGATGGCTCGCGCCTGAGATAGGTGCCGCGGTGCATACGCTCCTTCGCCCGGGTCAAAACGAGTTTCCGTTTCGCCCGGGTCATCGCCACGTAGAAAAGCCTGCGCTCCTCGTCCAACGCGTCGGCCATCTTGGCCTTCTCGTTGGGAAACGTGCCCTCCTCCATACCGATCACCATCACCATCGGAAACTCCAGCCCTTTCGCCGCGTGGACGGTCATAAGGGTTACCGCGTTGCCCGCTTCTTTCTCCTCCTTGACCTTGTCGTTGTCGTCGGAAAGGGAGTGCGCCTCCAAAAACTCCAGCAACGGCACGGGCTTCCCCTCTTTCGCCTCGTGCTCCGATATGGCGTTGACCAGCTCAAGCACGTTGTCGCGCCGCTTGAGATACTCGTCCGTGTTTTTATGTATCCTGGCGAGGCCGTCGAGATACCCCACGTCCTCGAGGTAGCGCCGAACCGTGTCGGCCAGACCTCCACGCGCCTCCGCGTCGGCGAACTCATGCCTGAATCTCCGCACGGTCTCGGCGAAGGTTCTGGCGCCAGCGGCGCCAGCGGCGGATATGGACGACTGGAACAGGGGATCCGCCAGAATGTCGGTCAACGGCTCCTTCGTCCTCTCTTTCGTCTCCCTGAGCTTCTCTATCGCCTTGTCTCCAAGGCCGCGGGGGGGGACGCCAAGTATCCTCAACAGGCTTTGGTCGTCCCTTTTGTTGACGATGATTTTGAGATAGGCCACGGCGTCCCGGATTTCTTTTCTGTCGTAGAACGATTTAGCGCCGACCAGGCGGTAGGGAATCCTGGCGAACCGGAAATACTCCTCCACGAGCCGGGAAAGGTGGTTGGAGCGGTACAGGACTGCGATATCGTTGTAGTCCAAACGCTCCCGGCCCGCGAGAGCGTCGACGACGAGATCGGCCAGCAGCTCGGCCTCCTTCTCCGCGTTGTCCGCGACGATTATCTTGATTGGCTCCCCTTCGCCCAGCTCGGACCAGAGTTTCTTCTCGTGCCGGTCGGCGTTTTTCGCGATAACCGCGTTCGACGCCTCCAGTATGGTGTTGGTCGAACGGTAGTTGCGCTCCAGCTTGATGGTCTTCGCCCCATTGAAGGTCGTGGCGAAATTCAGGATGTTCTCGATTCTTGCTCCGCGCCATCCATATATGCTCTGGTCGTCGTCACCCACCACGCATATATGCTTCTCCTCGCCGGCGAGAAGCTCCAAAAGCCTGAACTGAAGATAGTTCGTGTCCTGATACTCGTCCACCAACAGACGGGTCCTCTCCGAACGCTGCCTCTCCAAAACATCGGGGTTGTCCATCAAGATGCGCACGGTCACGAGGAGCAGATCGTCGAAATCGAGCATATTCTGGTTGAACAGCGTCTGGTTGTAGCGCTTGAACACCTTCGGAAACGCCTCCGCCATCGCGGTGTCCCTGAACGCCAGATCCTCTGGTTTGGACATCTCGCTCTTCACCTTGCTTATGTAATACTGGCAAGCTTGGGGGTTGACTATGTCCTTCCGTATCTCCAAGTCGCTGAACACCTGCCTTATTATCCCCGACTGGTCCGTGTCGTCGGCTATGGTGAAGTCTTTTCCGTATCCTTTCAAAGACGCGTGGCGCCGCAGGAACCTGGCGCAGAAGGAGTGGAACGTGCCGAGAAAAACCTTGCCGGCGGCGTCCGGTGGAACGATGGTGGCCAGCCTTTCGCGCATCTCGCGGGCCGCCTTGTTCGTGAACGTAAGACCGAGAATCTTGCCGGGAGAAATCCCGTTGGCGACCATATTCGCTATACGATAGGTTATAACCCTGGTTTTTCCCGTCCCGGCTCCGGCAAGCACCAAAAGCGGGCCGTCCAACGCGGAAACCGCCTCTATCTGGGATTCGTTCAATTCCTTGCGCAATTTCCGGGAAAGCTCCGCCACTTCGATATTCTCCACTGTTCGATTGTTGCAAATCGCTATTCGAGGCCTTAAGTTAAACTGGAAAACATTGGAGGCAATGATGAAAACCTCTTTTCTCGCAATGATATTGGCTGGCGCCGTCTTATCGACCGTCCCCGCCCTCTTCGCCGCCGAACCTTCGGAGGATGGAGCCGACGGCGCCGTCTTATCCGCGGGATCTGCGGATACGCGGACCGGGGAACTTTCCCTCCAGGACCGCGAGCGCCTGGAGGCCGCTGAGCTGGCCCGCGCGAAATGGATGGAATACCTCCAAAACTCCAAAACGGTCGACGAAACCATCAGGGCGAAGGAGGAACTCGACAAGATAAACCGCGAGATCCGCGCGATCCTTGAGGGGAAAGACTATCCAGGGGAGCGGTCCCTCTCCAAAGAGGAGCGCCAACACAAGTTCAAAAACGTCGAGGAGCGCGGCATACTCTACGGTCCCATCGGCATAGTATTGGAGCTTACCGAGTGGATACTGCGCAAACTCTACCTATGGCGCACCGATTGATCAAAGCCCGACGCCAACCGTGTCCCCCCCCACTTCGCCCGCGGCGTCCCGGTGCCATCTTGGCGATTCTCATCCTACTCCAAGCCCCCCCGATCGCCGCGGTTTACGCGGGCAACGGGTTGGATTCCCGCGCCGCCACCCTGGAACGCGCCTCGAAGGCCGGCGATTTGAAGGCGCGTCTGGATCTGGCCAACCTATATTTCAACGGCGCGGGCGGACTCCCGCGGAATCCGCGGAAGGCGTTCCTGCTTTACGAAAGCGCCGCCGAGGCGGGCAATCCCTCCGCCTGGTTCAACGTGGGACTCTGCTACGAGACCGGGATGGGGGTCGATAAGAATCCGGAAAAGGCGTTCGAATGCTATGGAAAGGCCGCCGAGGCGGGGGTTCCACAGGCCATATTCAACCTGGGGATATGCTACAAAATGGGCGTCCCCGACGGAAACGGAGGATGCGTCGTCCCTCCGGATCTTAAAATGGCGGAATCCTGCTTCGCCAGGCTATGCGAAAAAGCGTTCTTCCCCGCTTACAGGGAGATGGCGACAATTCTTTTCCTCAAGGGGGGGGCGGAAAACGAGAAAAAGGCCTTCGCCTTGCTGAAAAAATCCGTCGCGGGAGGCGACCCAACCGCGATGCGCCTGATGGCCGATTGCTTCAGATACGGAAAAGGATGCGAGCGCGACATACGCGAAAGCGTGGAATGGCTCAAAGCGGCCTCCAAGGCGGGCAGCGCCGAGGCGACGGCCAAACTCGCCTATTGCTACGAGCGGGGGGAGGGGACTCCGGTCGATTCATCCCGCGCGGCGCGTTACTGGAGGATGGCGGCGGAGGCGGGACTCCCCGCGGCGGAACACAAGATGGGCTCCCTCTACGCCGCCGGGGAACTGGGATTCCAACAGGATATGGCCGAAGCGAGAAAATGGTTCGAAAGAGCGGCCGCCCACGGCAACGCCAAAGGATTCTTCGCCCTGGGGCTCTTGGCCCTGGAGGGGATCGGAGAGGAGAAAAACCCGAAAAAGGCCGCCTCGTTGATTCTCTCCGCGGCGAAGTTGGGAGAGCCTCACGCCCAATTCAATATGGGGGCATTCTACTCCAACGGAACCGGCGTAGCCAAAGACCTCCAACGCGCGTTCTTCTGGTATGGACAGGCCGCCATCCAGGGAGACCCGAAGGGAATGCGCGAACTGGGGTTCTGCTATCTCGAGGGGAGGGGAACGGAAAAAGACTTCAAAAGAGGGATGGCCTGGCTCGCGAAAGCCGCGGAACGAGGCGACACCCCGGCGCGGCGATTCCTCCGCGACGTGACTCCCCCTAAATAGGGCTTGCTGAAAAAGTCGGAAACGTTCCAGGCATTAGGCGACAAGCCGAAGACGTTCGAGGCGCGGTCAACACCATGGACGGTTCGTTTCCAAAAAGGGGACAGGTTAAATGCGTCCAGCCTCACGCCTCACCTGTCACCGCCCCCGCGTCCTCTCCCACCGATCGCCGATTACAGCTCACCGAACACCGTTTATCATTGGATATTGGCTATTCATCGGTTGGATATTCAGCGTCGGCAATAATTAACCTGCCCCCTTTCTCCGTTCCCTCCGTCCGCCTCAAAACAACTTGACTTTTTATATACCCCCCTTATGTTCCGCCTCGCTCTGATGCGGGAAAACTATGTCGCTGGCGCGCAATCGACGCGGCGAAGCGTCTCCGGAACACGGGAAATAATACGGGAATCAAGGGAAAAAACTCCCGCTCTCCCCAAATACATCGGATATAACAACCATTCGCAGAACAATTGTTAGGAGAAAAGAGATGAATATAACAACGGAAGAAAAACTAAAACTTAAAAATCAAGGATTTATTCCACAGCGGGATGGAGAGTGTTTTGCGTGCCGAGTAATTACGGAAAACGGCTTTTTGGATTCTTCACATTTACGAAAAGTCTCTGAAATCGCTGAGAAATATGGTAGGGGAGAGGTTTGCTTCACAGTGAGGCTCACTGTGGAGATTCCTTGGATAAAGTATGGCGATATTGACAATGTGAAAAAGGAACTCGCCGCCGCGGGGCTTTATTCAGGAGGCACGGGGAATAGAGTTAGGCCAATTGTCGCCTGTAAAAGCCTTTACTGCAACTATGGATTTATTAACACCAAAGCATTGGCGGAGAAAATCCATAAGATGTTTTATCTTGATTTCTATAACAAAAAATTGCCACATAAATTCAAGATTGCGATCGGGGGGTGCCCCAATAACTGCATTAAGCCTGATCTTAATGATATTTCAATAGTGGGACAAAAGGTTCCAGCTATTCACGAATCGAATTGCAAAGGATGCAAAAAGTGCGATGTGATAGATTCGTGTAAAATTGGAGCATTGACGCTGATTAATGGAAAAATAAAGATAGACAGGAAAAAATGCAACAATTGCGGAGTTTGTATCAAAGCTAAATGCAACTTCAATGCGATAAGTTGCGCGAAAGAGGGCGTGAGTGTTTTTATTGGCGGAAAATGGGGAAAGGTTTCCCGCCGAGGAGACAAACTTCCAGGCTTGTACTCTATTGATGAATCTTTATCCATTATTGAAAAAGCGATTTCATACTATTCTGAAAACGGAAATACAAAAGAACGCTTTGGCGATATGATAGATCGTATAGGCAGGGATGTCGTTATTAAGAATTTGATTATCGCGCCTGATTCATAATTTCCTCGACTCACACTTTATCGCGCTCTGCTTACCGCTTACGGTCTCACGGAATGACTGAATCACGTTCTTTTCTCTTCCTTCCAAAACTTCGTGTCAAGAGCTGGGCGTCTCAGCTCTGTCTGTACAGCCGAAAGAAGCACAACGAACCGTTCATGGTGTTGACCGCGCCTCGAAGCGCGGAGCACGTCTTCGGCTTGTCGCCTAATGCCCGGAACGTTTCCGCCTTTTTCAGCAAGCCCTAGTTAACCGTCCCCTTTTTTCGGCATCACGGTATCACGGGGGGAGGGAGGTAAAAAAAGCGCCGTTCCGCGTAAACCGCGGTCCGGCGCTTCCATTCATCCCGACGAGGCGGGAGACGCGTTTTTTATCGAGCGTAGTACTCGATAACGCGCATTATCTCGACGTCGCAAGGCATCTCCTCGAGCATCGGCTCGCGGGTCAAGGTGGCCTTGCAGTTATCTCTGTCCGCCTCGATGTAGGAGGGGACTTCGCAGTTGACGTTTTTCGCGGCTTCCGCGATAGCGGGGGATTTCTCGGCGCTTATCGAGACGGTCTGTCCCGGTTTCAGCTTGTAGGACGACCTGTCCACGATTTTACCATCCACACGGACGTGGCGATGGTTGACGAATTGCTTCGCGGCGAAAATGGTTGGAGCCAATCCGGCGCGGTAAACGAACGCATCTAGTCTCTGCTCGAGGTTTTTGAAGAGCTTTTCGTTGGCCTGCCCTTCGCCCTTCTTCGCCTTTTGGTAGGCCAGGCGGAGTTGTTTCTCCGAGACCGCGTAGAAGGTTTTCAGTTTCTGTTTCGCCTGCAGCAACTCTCCGTAGGTGGACAGTTTGCGCTGGCGTCCTCTTGGCGACCCTCCCGCGGGGTAGGGACGCTTGGCGCTGGGGCATTTTGGGTTGCCCCAGACGCAGGAGCCGATCCTCCTGCACAACTTGTGCTTAGCCCGATCTTTCACATTCCTCTCCTTTTTTCGATTGACTCGAGCGGGGGGCGCCGGGATTTAGCGTGGGAACCCGTCCACTCCATAACGAGCCGCAAATCTAAAGGCTTATCGCGAAAAGTCAACCCCGGAACGCGGGGGAGGGGGGATTGGGGCTCGTCTCAGGCGGGACTCCGCCCCGATAGCTTCGCGGACAGGTCGTCCATAATAGTGTAGACGACGGGAATCACCACGATGGTGAGAATCGTTCCGGCGACCAGTCCGCTGGCAGCCACGATGCCGAGGGGGCTCATTCTCTCCAGGCCCACGGCCATCTCGAAAATGAGGGGGAGCAGTCCCACGACCGTGGATACGGTGGTCATCAGAATCGGCCTCATACGGAGTTTGACCGCCCGGATTATGGCGTCGTGGCGTCCCATTCCCTCGGAGCGGGCCTTGATTATGAAGTCCAAAAGGAGGATGCTGTTGTTCACTATCGTTCCGCCAAGGAATATGATTCCCATCATCGCCGGTTTGCACATGGGCTTGTTGAATATCAGCAATCCCCAGAACGCGCCCGCCACCGCCAACGGAATCGCGGCCATGATCGTGAACGGATGGGTGAAGGAGCGGAACATGGGGAGGAGAAGCACGAAAAGGAGGACCAGTCCGACTTTCAGTGCCTTGACCATCCGTTTGTTGCTCGCCGCCATATTCGATATCGTTCCGGATACCTCTATGGAATATCCGGCGGGGAGCTTCAAGTCGGCCAGACGCTTCTCCACGCGCTTCGCGGCGTGCCCTATCGTGATGACGTGGTTCACAGCCGTGACGTCTATCGTCTCGCGCTGGTTCTCCCTGGTGATAATCGGGCGCGTCGAGCGCTTCTCTATGGTCGCCAGAGTCCTGAGCTGCTTGTATCCCGATTTCGTCGGGATGTATATGTCTTCCAGCTTCCAAGGGGAGTCCACATCCCTCTCGTCGTATCGAACCCTGATTGGAATGGAAAGGTAGTTTTTCAGGTCGAACGAGCCGACGACGTATCCCTTCAGGGTGGCCTTGACCTCCTGTCCCACGCGTTTGGGCTCGACCCCGTAGGCGGCGCAGGTCAGATGGTCGGGCTCTATCCTGTATTGGGGCTTGTCGCGGCGCCAGCTTCTGCGTATGTCGCGCAATCCCTTGACAGTTTTCAATCTGGCGACCACCTCGTCTGCCAGCTTGTCGAGAACCTTTCCGGACGGACCGCTGATTATCACGTCCAGAGGGGCCTTCGTCGTGGATACCGGCGTGGCTCCGTATTCCGTCACCATCAGGTCGCGTATCCCCGGGACGCGGGCTATTTTTCTTCTCCATTCGCCGTTGACCTCCCAGATCGTCTCCTTCCGCTTGTTTCTTGGGATCATACGGGCGGTTATGGTCACGCTTTGAGCCGTTTTTCCGCCGCCTCCGAAGCTGATCTGTCCCGGCTCGGATCCGACCACCGTCGATATTTGGACGACATGCTTGTTGGACTTCACGATGGCCTCGACCTTGTCCACCACCTTCCCGACCTCCCGGATATTCATCGACGGTTGCGTGTTGAAGGATATGATCGATATTCCCGTGTCCATTGGCGGCATCATCTCCTTGCCGACCAGGGGAGGGACAAGGCGCATAGTGACGGCGAACGCTCCGATGG
>Ga0256913_10001607_pt1 | contig 11611 bp, 8 predicted proteins | sample Axial_MatmetaG_FD_185970 | JGI IMG/M metagenome (GOLD analysis project Ga0256913, IMG submission 185970) | Deep-sea worm associated microbial mat communities from Axial Seamount, Juan de Fuca Ridge, Pacific Ocean - Axial_Mat | ecosystem: Environmental > Aquatic > Marine > Oceanic > Microbial...
ATCCTTCCAAATACACATAATTTTATGAATCTGTGCTAAAAGCCCTAATCGCTCCTGCGGTTAGGGTAGATTTTTTTTAGATAACATCTAATTTGAAATTATATAGTATTTTTCCAAATCATCATCAATTTTAGTACTTTCGCCTCTTATGATAGCAAAGAAAATTCTAAATATTGCAATTATTGGAACGGGTAATGTGGCAACACATTTGGCCTATGCTATCAAAGATTCGTCACATAAATTGCAGTGGATTGTGACTAGAAATAAGCTTCAAGCACAAGCATTTGCTCAAAAAACTCAGACATCGCTTACCAATCATATTGATGAAGTAAAGGCTGTTGATATTGTTATTATCGCCATAAAAGATGAAGCTTTACAAAGTGATTATATTTCTCAACTGCCTGAAAATGCCATTATATGCCATACATCGGGTTCGGTGCCGATGAATGTGCTGAAGAACTATTCAAAACATGGAATATTTTACCCACTACAGACCTTTTCAAAACAGAAAAAACTAGACTTTTCTACTGTACCCATTTGTTTGGAAGCTAATAGTGATGAAGTATTTACAAAACTTGAATTATTAGCTAAAGACCTTAGTGATAAGGTGTATAAAGTTAATTCGGAACAAAGAAAAGCGCTTCATCTAGCGGCGGTCTTCGCCTGTAATTTTACTAATTTGATGTATGATATATCGGAAAATCTATGCCAAGAGTCGGGTTTAGATTTTGATATACTCAGACCATTAATTCATGAAACGGCAGAAAAAGTTCAATTTCATAAGCCATCAGAAGTACAAACAGGGCCTGCTGCACGAAACGATAAAAAAATTATTGATGCACATCTTCAACTTTTAGATCAACATCCTGATATTCAAAATATCTATAAAATATTAACTCAAGAAATAATTAAGAAATGAAAAACTATAAAGCCAAACTTGGAAAAGTAAATACATTTATTTTTGACTTTGATGGTGTGCTATCCGACGGAATGGTACTGCTTACTGAAGAGGGGCATTACCTTCGAAAAACTAGTGTGAAAGATGGATACGCATTGCAGCTTGCGGTCAAAAAGGGCTTTCGAATTATTATTATTTCAGGAGCTAAAGCCGAAGGAATGCATAAACGTCTTTACAATCTAAACATTAAGGATATTTTTCTTGGAGTAGAAAATAAACTTGAGAAATATAAAGAGGTAAAAGAAAAATATGGTTTTGAGGACGAGAATGTGGTTTATATGGGTGATGATATTCCTGATTTTGAAGTATTGAAATCGGTAGGAGTAGCAACATGTCCTGCCGATGCAGCCACGGAAATAAAAGAAATTGCAGATTATATTTCCGATAAAAAGGGAGGCGAAGGCTGTGCTCGCGATATCATTGAGCAAGTGCTAAAAATACATAAGCTTTGGATGAATAATGATGCCTACCATTGGTAAAAGATAAAAGAATGAAAAAATACTTATCCCTTTTCCGTTGGCCCAATATTTTAATTATTCTACTTCTTGAATACCTTCTAAAATACGGGTTGTTTGAAAAGCAATTGCATTTGCGAGGAATCGATTTCCCCATCAATGATATATGGTTTGGATTTTTTGCTATTTCCACTGTATTTGTTGCTATTGCGGGCTATATTGTAAATGATATTGAAGATATTGAAATTGACAAAATTAATCGGCCAGACCGTCCAATAAGTGCTGGTATTATAAGTATTTCGCAAGCTAGAACATTGCAATGGTTTTTCGAAATAGCTGCTGTAGTTTTAGGAGCAGCAGTTGCTTTTCATATTGGTCATATTAGCTTAGTTAGTATTCACCTATTCCTAATTTTACTTTTGAGAGCCTACGCTACAAAACTTAAGTGTAAGGGTTTGCTTGGTAATTTGGTGGTGGCTTTTAGTACTGCTTCAGTTCCTTATTGGGTTTGGATTTATGTTGCTTATGCCTTACAGAGTACAGGTTTATACTCCATAGTAGATCTATCAGTTGCCAATATAATTACCCTCTTTTATTGGAGTTTCGCTTTTATCTTTACGCTTATTCGCGAAATTGTAAAAGATTTAGAAGACTTAAAAGGGGATCAACAACAAAACTGTAAAACCTTAGCTGTAACGATGCCATTGCAAAAAGCTAAAAACCTAGTGATGATTCTTAATGGGCTTGCTATTAGTGCTATTCTTTGGTTCCAGTTTTTAATGTTTAGTAGTTTCAATTCTTTAGACCAAGTGGGTAAAGGGGCCACTTTATTTGTAGCAAATTTCGTATCCATTATAGTAATTGTACTAATACAAATTTTACCAAAAGTGATTAAGGCGAATAGCTCCTACGATTTTAATAAAATTGGTATTAGCCTAAAAATAATAATGTTAGCAGGAATACTTCAGTTATTATTTCTATTGTTTTAAAAATCGTTGATAAAATTTAGAAATAGATTTTAAATAATAGAAAATGCGCCGTATTTTTGTAAAAAGAATAATCGTTTATGAAAAATCGGCTCACTAAACTCAGAAGATATAACCTCATTTTAGCATCTCGTTCGCCTCGTCGGCAAATGTTGTTACAAGGTCTTGACCTGGTGTTTGAAATAAAGGTGAAGAATACAAAAGAGGTGTATCCTAAAGATTTGGGTTATAAAGAGGTGCCAGAGTATTTGGCAAAAGTAAAAGCTGCCGCATTTGATATTGAAGAATTAACTAAAAACGATATCATTATTACTGCTGATACTATTGTGGTATTGGATGGAGAGATTATAGGAAAGCCAAAAAATAAAGCAAATGCTAAAGAAATAATTGGACGACTGTCTGGCAGAGAGCATACTGTAATTACCGGAGTTTGTCTCACGAGTAAAGAAAGACAAGTAACTTTTTCATCCACTTCATTGGTGCAGTTTCGCAATATTAATACTCAAGATATCAATTACTATGTTGATGAATATTTACCTCTTGATAAGGCTGGAGCTTATGGAATTCAGGAATGGATTGGCTATGTAGCTATTGAGAAAATTACGGGGTCTTTTTATAATGTTATGGGTTTACCAACTCAGATTTTATTCGAAGAATTGGTTAAATTCACCAACAGCATGAAATATTAGTGATGAAGCAAGAGGAAGCTAAGAAATTTCAATTCAATCGGGTTTTTGACATTTCCATGGGGCACTTTTTGCATGATGTCTACTCCTCATTTTTAGCGCCACTACTTCCATTATTTATCGAGCGGTTTGGACTGTCTTATTTTTTAGCCACTTCGCTTTCGCTATACGGTCGAATTCCTTCACTTTTCAATCCTTTTATTGGCTTATTAGCCGACAAAGTTCGGATACGCTACTTTGTTATTATTATGCCTGCTGTTACTGCAATAAGTATGAGTTTATTGGGGCTTTCACAAAACTATTGGCAGCTTAGTATTCTGCTATTTATTATGGGTTGGTCAGCAGCTTTTTTCCATGTTCCTGCGCCAGTACTTATTCGTAGAGTCGCTGGAGATCAGAGTGGTAAAGGGATGAGTTTTTATATGGTAGGTGGCGAATTGGCGCGTACAATAGGTCCTTTATTTATTACCTCTGCAGTTTCATGGTGGGGGCTCGAAGGCAGTTGGCGTGTGATGCCCGTCGGAATTCTTGCTTCTATTATTTTGTTTTTTCGCCTTCGGAATTTGAAAAAAGTAGATTTTAAACCTAAAAAAACTAAGGGGCAAGGTGCTTGGAAAGAATTAGCTAAGCACAAAACGATTTTTATTGCACTTACGGGCTATACTTTTTCCAGAGGAATGGTGCGAGGGGTGTTCATTACGCTGTTGACAACCTATGTGGTGAGCAAAGGAGGTGATTTGTGGGATGGAACTTATGCGCTTATGATTATTCAATTTGCTGGAGCAGTAGGAACCTTTATTGCTGGTGGGCTCTCTGATCGATTTGGTCGTCGCAGATCACTTTTGATGATTGCTGTAATCTCTCCAATCTTACTTCTAATCTTTAATTATACCGACGGCTATTTGAATATGCTAGTCTTAGCATTAATAGGACTGTTTATTTTTGGCTCAAATCCTATATTATTAGCACTAGTTCAGGATATTAAAACAGATAGACCCTCGTTTAATAATGGAGTATTTATGGCTATTAGTTTTGCTTTTGGAGCAGTTGCTACACTTCTTGTTGGAAAAATTGCAGACTATACTAGCTTGGAAGCTATTTATCTGTATGCTCCACTTTTTGCTTTGATTGCTGTTCCATTTACTTTTATGATTCCCAAAAGTGTTAATTCATAAAACGCATTTCGTCAAAAATTAGTTCTAAATAGATTTATTGTATACTTCTGTTTATGGGATTGTTAGTGCAATAAATCATTAAAAGATGTTAAATGCACAATAATCAACAAGCTCAACAGTTTTTTTCCTAAATTCGTAGCCTTAAAAGTGGCTTCGAAATAGAGAAGTTGAATGACATTAAGAATTAACAATAAAACATATACAACAAACCTTACATTATAATTCATGAACCAATTTAAGAAATTAAATAATATCGTTGGATGGCTTGTATTTATCATAGCATCAACAGTATATATTGTTACGTCCGAGCCTACAGCTAGTTTGTGGGACTGTGGTGAGTATATTGCAACAGCATATAAACTACAAGTTGGTCACCCTCCAGGGGCCCCATTTTTTCAATTAGTTGGTAATTTCTTTTCCTTATTTGCGCCAAGTACAGCTTATGTTGCTCGTATGATTAACACCATGTCGGCATTAGCCAGTGGGTTTACCATATTGTTTATCTTTTGGACTATTACGCATTTTGCACGTAAGATTGTAATCAAGGGAGATGAGAAAAACTATAACACTGCTAATATCATAGCTATTTTAGCTTCAGGTGTTGTGGGAGCTTTAGCTTATACATTTTCCGATTCATTTTGGTTTTCAGCGGTTGAGGGCGAGGTTTACGCCATGTCTTCTTTCTTTACAGCCATTGTGTTTTGGGCTATGCTTAAATGGGAAGATGTCGCAGACAAACGCCACGGATTCCGTTGGTTAATTTTGATTTCATATCTTGTTGGTCTTTCTATTGGAGTTCACCTTTTGAATCTATTGACCATTCCAGCAATCATTTATATATACTATTTCAAAAAGTATAAGCCTACAACAAAAGGTATCATTATCTCTGGAATTCTTTCTGTAGTTATCTTGGCCTTAGTGATGTATGGTGTTATTCCATGGATTGTTATTCTTGCGGGTTGGTTCGAGCGCTTTTTCATTAATACTGTTGGACTTCCATTCCATTGGGGTACATTAGTATATTTCCTTGTAATAGCGGGAGGTATTGCGTATGGTATTTACTATACTCAAAAGAATAAAAAACTTGTAGCTAATACAATTTTGCTTGGATTTACTTTCTTAGTAATTGGATATTCTTCATTCTTTATTTTGGTTATTCGTTCCAATGCAAATACTCCAATTGATGAGAATAATCCTGAAGATGCAAATAGTTTGCTTGCGTATTTGAATCGTGAGCAATATGGAGATCGACCATTAATGTATGGCGAGAATTTCGTTGCTGCTAAAAATGGTTTATATGACCGAAATACTCCTCCAGGAGATAAAAGTCCAGTATATACCAAGTCGTATTGTGTGGTTGATAAAGATATTTTAGAATCAGGTCAACTGTATTTTACGGAGTCGAAAAAAACGAGAGGGTTAAAGAAAATTTTCCAATATAAACATCAAGCTCAAAATTATATTGATAGCCAAAAAGGAAATCTTTCTATAAAACAAGCTTATGTAATTACGTATGCGCGTAAGGGCTTAGTGCCTCATTACGATAATAGGTTTACCTCATTCTTCCCTCGGATGTATAGTGGTATTCGAAACCACCCATCGGTGTACAAACAATATATGACTAAGTCGTCGCCAAAGGTTCGCATGGGAGACAAGACCTATCAAATACCTTCTTTTGGTGATAATATGCGTTTCTTCTTCCAATATCAAGTGGGATGGATGTATATGCGTTACTTTATGTGGAACTTTGCTGGTAAGCAAAACGATATCCAAGGACATGGAGGTCGATTACATGGTAACTGGATATCTGGAATTTCGTTTATTGATGATGCTCGATTAGGAGATCAAAGTGATTTACCCGTTGAAATAAAGAACAATAAAGGACATAATAGATATTTCTTCTTGCCTTTAATTTTAGGTTTATTAGGACTTATATTCCAATTGAATCGGAATTATAAGGATGGTATAATTGTCGTAGCATTATTTATTATGACAGGTCTTGCCATTGTGGTTTATCTAAATCAGTACCCTTATCAACCTCGTGAGCGTGATTACGCTTATGTGGCTTCATTCTATGCATTTGCTATTTGGATAGGTTTGGGAGTTTTGGCTCTTTACGAATGGCTTAAAAAGTATATTAACCCACAAATGACTGCTACTTTGGTTGGAATTGTAACTTTGGTTTTAGTACCAGGTGTTATGGCTCAACAAAACTGGGATGATCATGATCGTTCGGGACGATATAATACTTTGAATGTAGCTTATAACTACCTCAATTCTTGTGCGCCCAATGCGATACTATTTACCAATGGTGATAATGATACTTTCCCATTGTGGTATGCTCAAGAGGTGGAAGGTGTTCGTACCGACATCAAGATTGTGAATCTAAGTTTATTTAATACCGATTGGTATGTGGACCAAATGCGTAGGAAAACCTATGATGCAGAGCCCATACCATTGAGTATTGAACGAGATAAATATATTAACGGTACAAATGATTATTCATATTTATTTGTTGATAAGCGTATTAAGGGTATTACCGATAAAAGCTTTATCGATATTAAGAAAATCATGAAGTTTTACTTTAGTGGAAAAAATAGAATTAAATATAACGATGGTGTTATGCGTAATTATATTCCTACTAAGCATTTTGCTATGGAAATAGACTCGGCTCATGTAGTGGACAATGGTACCGTGGCTAACAAAGATGCTGATAAAATAGTTAAACGAATTGAATGGAGTCTTGGAAATAATTCTTTGCAAAAGAATAGCCTTATGATGATGGATATGTTGGCCAGTTTTAATTGGGATAGACCTATCTACTATGCTATTACTACGGGTGGCGATTCTTATCTAGGTCTTACGAAATACTTCCAATTAGATGGTTTAACTTATCGATTAGTGCCTATTTATAGTGCAGGTGAAACCAAGATGGGTAGTTATGGTTCAGTTAATACGGATATTCTTTATGATAATATCATGAATAAATTCCGCTATGATGGCTTAAACAATCCAGACCTTTATTTTGATGAACACCATATGCGTTCTATTCGCAATTATCGTAGTAATTTTGTTCGTCTTGCTGATGCCCTTATACAAGAGGGAAAAATGGAAAAAGCGAAAAAAGTATTGGATAAGTGCATGTTTACATTGCCAGAGGAAACAGTTCCTTATGATATGTTTATGTTGTTTCTTTATGAAGATTATTATAAGGTGGGTGATATTGACAAAGCCAATGAGTTAGGTGCACGATTAATAGAAATTGCTAATCACGATTTGAATTATTATTTCTCAAATGGAGAAGGTTCAGAGTTTTATGGTGAAAAGCGTAATGGTTTATTTACCCTTCAAGAGATTGGTAATATTGCAGAACGTTATCAGCAAGCAGAATTAACTAAAACAGCACGTGACATGTTTAATGTTTACGCGCCTCTTTTTAGACAATAAGTAATTAATAAGTCCTCTCAGAATCGTTTTTCTGGGAGGACTGTTTTTATATTTTATAGCATGGTTTCGATGGCTATCGGAATAATAAATTATTTAGCATATGAAAACGACTTTCACTTTAGGTATACTGCTATTTCTTAGTATTTTAAGTTCTAGGGCGTCGCATATAGTTGTAGATGTTAGTTTACTAAGCGAGCGCAATGATAGTGCCTTTTATCAGCAAAAGCCTTTTACAGGTATTGCTATTATGAAAATGGCGAATGGAAATATATTGCTTGAAACGACTTATAAAAATGGTGTGCCAAATGGGCTTGAAACCACCTATTATGAAAATGGAAATAAGCGTTCGGAATCGATGATGGCCAATGGCAAGTATAATGGGAAGCTTAAGCATTATTATGAGAGCGGTAAGATTAAGAGCATTGAAACGTATAAAGACGACTATAAATATGGCTCGGCAGTGTATTATTATGAAAATGGCCAAATAGAAAAGCAAGGCCTATATTACGATTGCAAAGAAGTAGGGCTGTGGATAAGTTACTATCCTAACGGGGTAAAGAACAGTGAAGGGCATTATACTGAAGCTCAAAAATCAGGAGTTTGGAAATTCTGGGATAAAAATGGTAATTTGATTAATACTAAAAACTACGATAAGCAAACTCCTTTTAATCATTAATAGGAGAGTACCTTATTTTTCCTCAGGAGATTCTTCTTTCTCTTCCTCATCATCCCATTCAAAAATAAACTCGCCCTCTTCTTGTTTTTTGAGATTTTCTTTTTCCTTTTCCTCTTTTGACTTGACCGCTTTGTCAGTGCTGTCGGCTTTTGCCTCATCTTGTGATTTCTTAAACCAGCCAAATTCTTTATTTAGTGCAGATTTCAATTCACTGCCATCCTCTTTCATATCACTTTTTAGCTTTTTAGCTAAGTTTTTACTGTCGTATTTTACGTGAACACCACTACCCTTACCATACACATGAAAAAAGAGTTTTGTTTTACCATAGCCGTCACTTTGCACTTCGCCAAACTCATTTTCGCTTTTCGCTTTAGCCTTCTTAAACAATACTTCCGACATTAACACTCCCATATGATAATCGTAATTATTATCGAAATCATGAGTTCCTGCCACATCAATATCCATCTTATTTGATTTTACCATCATATCTGGAATCATAATCACCCCTTCATTTATTTGGATAGTATTCTCTATTGTAGAAAATGAAATATGAGAAAAATCATTGATACGGGTATATTTAGATAAAGCATCTAACTCTTTGATATTGTTCAATTCACCATTGCTAATTACTACATCTGATGCTAGAGCTATAGATTTGGAATCTACATTCCAATTTTTATTAAAGTTGGCATTCAAAGTAAAGCTTGATTGGAGTTTTCCTTTAATGTTTTCGCTTGTAATTACTTTCTGATTGAAATCGTTGAATCCGTTAAAGACCTGAGTAATATTTATGCTTTTTACGTGACCTGTACAATAAAATGGTTTCAGATTTGCCTTGCTGCCATTAATTGAGAACTGTGCGTTCACTGTGCCGTCGAAGGCTTGAAAACGAGTATTTTTTATACTCAACATTTGATTGCGAATACTAAAAGTACCAGAGGCTTGTTGTGCGAGTAAATTATTCCAATAAAAAGTGTCTGCTTTAAAACTTAAGATAATATCTAAGCTATTTGGGAATATACCACTGCTGGGTTCACCATCATCAATAATTTGTTCGATATCGGCATACGAAATATTGGAAGCATCCACATTGCCTCGAATACGAAGTTTCTGATTCTCGGGATGTGCACTCCATTTTCTATAATTATTAACCGTGCCGCTAAGGTGTTGTCGATGTCCATTAAGTTCAACCCAAGTAGGGTCGATATGTATATCATTAGCATTAATACTTAAGCTGCCCACAATATTTTTATAATAGGCCTTACTTGCTCTATGTTTTAGGTTTACACCATTCATTACTACACCAATTTGGTAATCGAGATGTTGCAAATCCACTTCTTCACCACCAACAATACCATTAATTTTTCCTGCTAGTTTTAGCTTAAGTTTTGCTCTACCACTAAGTTTTTCAATTCCATAAAACTTTCCTGTAAATTTGATAAGTTCGTCCAAGTTCAAATCTGCATTTACCTCAGCAACCAATTTAGATTTTACAAAATTTGATAGCTTTAACATGGCACTAAACTTACTATCATTCATCTCGAAGTTCAATTTTTTAATTTGTATTAAAGACGAAGAAAGAGCATGTCGTTTACCATTGCTATAAAATGCGGTCATATTGATATTGTGCATTTTGGCATCGAATGAGTGACTCTCGATTGTGGCGTTTTGCAAAGATGCGTACACTTTAATACTAGGTGTAGAGCGGGCTACCACCATTCCTTTAACACTAGCATCAATACTTAATAATCCGTTAAACGAATAATCATCAAATCTAGATTTGTAGGCCTGAGGAATGGTACTTACAATTTGAGTAAGTGATAATGAGTTTGCTTTAATTTTCAAATTCAACAAAACCCCAATTTTTGGTTTTTCTAAATTTCCTGTTACTATAAATGGAATTTTATTAAAAGCAATATCTCCCTTAACGATATCAAACTGCTTTGTTTTTGAATTGATTTTGACATGAAAATCAAGACTTAATTCTTTGTCGGAAAATAACTTATAACCTTCTGATTTATACTCACGAATGAGTACATCTCCAAGGAGTTTTACGTCTAATTGCTTTTCAATGAAATCACCCGAAAGGGAAGATTTATTAATCAGCAAATCCATTTTTTGTTTGGTTGCGTAGTTGTGATACCAAAGCTCAGAGTTGTTTATAGTAATAGTAAAATATTCAAGAAGATACTTTGATTCTGTGGTGTCTTGTTTTTTGAAAACGTGGAAGTTATCACTACCATTTTCAAAAACCAGCATGTTTAATTTTGAGTCGTTTATCTCCACATCTTTGAGTACGATCCTGTTTTGAATAAGATCAATAACATCAAATTTTAAGAAAATATCTCCTGCTTTTAGTAAGCTACCTGCTCCTCCTGTTTCAACCGCTTCCATAACTTCTACATTGTGAAATTGCAGTGCAGCCATTGGGAAGCGCTTTAGGAAGCTGAGTTCAATTTTTTCTACTTTAATTTTCGAATTGGTTTGCTCATTGATTTTTTCGATTGCAAACTGCTTTACCTCAGCCTCATATATATAAGCTAATGATACTCCTACAATGATAGTTAATACGATCAGCGTAAACAATATCAAGAAAATACGCTTAAGTAGTCTAAGTGTTGATTTGGTCATTCTTCAATAAAAGTAAATTTATGATTTGTATTGAAACGCTGCTATTAATCATTTCGCATAAACCAAGGGAAATATTTCTGGTTTTTATTAGATCATTTTAAGGAAATCCACTTCTTTAGGAGTCAACCAACGCCATTTTCCTCTTGGTAAATCCTTTTTTGTAAGTCCAGCAAATACTACTCGATCGAGGCGCATAACCTCATAACCTAAGTGCTCGAATATACGACGAACAATACGATTTCGCCCCGAGTGAATTTGAATACCAATTTCCTTTTTATTGTCCTGACCTTCTACATAAGCTACTTTATCAACTACAATCTCTCCATCTTCAAGAGTTAAACCATCAATAATTTTTTGCATATCATTCTTGGTTAATGGCTTATCCAAACTCACCTGATATACTTTACGTACTCGATGTTTTGGATGGGTAAGTTTTTTAGCAATCTCCCCATCATTGGTAAATAATAATAGACCCGTAGTCTTCATATCCAATCTACCAACAGGGTATACTCGGTCGTCGGTAGCTTTATCAATTAAGGTCATTACAGTACGACGCTCTTGTGGGTCGTCGGTAGTAGTGATAAAACCTTTAGGCTT
>Ga0256913_10001608_pt1 | contig 11608 bp, 12 predicted proteins | sample Axial_MatmetaG_FD_185970 | JGI IMG/M metagenome (GOLD analysis project Ga0256913, IMG submission 185970) | Deep-sea worm associated microbial mat communities from Axial Seamount, Juan de Fuca Ridge, Pacific Ocean - Axial_Mat | ecosystem: Environmental > Aquatic > Marine > Oceanic > Microbial...
ACCGTTCGGTACGGGCGGGAATCTCCTGAGGACCAGCCTGCCCTTTTGGCAAAAGAGAATCCGGTCGTTCATTGTAGGGGATTCCTCCTCCCTACGGTCGTCGGAATGACGAAGAAAAAAGAAAGGGAGGCGCTACCGAAGCTGAAGCCTGCCCAAACGCCAAACCCTAAACGCTGAACGCTGAACTCTAGGCACTCCAGGCACTCCACACTTTAGCGCACTCCAGGCACTCCAAACGCCCAAGCTTCCATTTTAATCTTTAAAAAAACAAAAAAGCTACGGGCCTGTAAGCGGGATTCTGTCTCACATCAAACAATGTGATTTCTGTCATTTATCTCGGACCGGCATCGCTGCCGGCCTCCAGCGACCTACCCGCCGGCTTGGACGAGCAACCCTTCAGTCGTGTATAAACACAACAACGCCGGCATATTTGGTCTTGCAACCCATAAGGTTTACCCGACCGCAATGTCACCACTGCGGCCCGTGGGCTCTTACCCCGCGTTTTCACCCTTACCCTGCTAATGGCAGGGCGGTTATTTTCTGTGGCACTTGCTGTACACGCTTGTGCGTGCCCTTCCCGTTAGGAAGTATGGTGCTCTGTGTTGTCCCGACTTTCCTCCATTACGCCATTGCGTAGTGGCGACAGAACGACCCGTAGCGGCGGCAAAGGTACAGATATTGTGCCAAAAAACAGTCGGATTTATTCCGGAGGTTTATAATATACAAACATCTAATTTCTTTTAACTGTTTCTAAATAAACAGCTGAATCTAATTTAGAAACTATCTATTATAGGTTTTTATTATACTGTTATCCAGATATATATAGATTTGTTAATTTGTCAATCTAAGGATGGGTTTTGCTATATTTCTGTATAACAAGCAAATAAATTAAAATCAAACCGAATCGGCTGATATTGCTTTTTCTTTAAAAATTCTAATTTTGTTACTCTTTGAAAAAAGTGGTTAAAGTAATTAAAACAAAAAACCTTTAATCGTGAATATAATTTTAATAGCAGTACTTGCTTTGGGGGGTATAGGCCTTGTTTCGGCAGTTATACTCTATTTTGTTGCTTCCAAATTTAAAGTTTACGAAGACCCTAAAATTGATGAAGTTGAAGAAATTCTTCCTTCTGCCAACTGCGGGGGGTGCGGTTTTCCGGGATGTCGTGCTTTTGCCGAAGCTACCGTGAAAAAAGCCAAAGACGAAAAAAATCTTGAAGGTTTGTTTTGTCCGGTTGGCGGCAACGAAGTAATGCAAAAAGTAGGTGAAACACTGGAGTTGGAAATTGAAGCCAAAGATCCGATGATTGCGGTGGTAAGATGCAACGGCTCCCATGCCAATTCGCCTGAAAAGGTAAAATACGAAGGGGTTACCTCCTGTTCATTTGCTCATGCTTTATATGCCGGTGAGGGGGGGTGCCAGTTCGGTTGTCTCGGGCTTGGCGATTGCGTGGATGCCTGTGAGTTTGATGCCATTCATATGAGCGACGAACGGGGTCTTCCGGAGGTTAATGATAAATGTACCGCCTGTGGTGCTTGTGTTGAAGCATGCCCCAGAGACATTATTGAACTTCGTAAGAGAGGGCCAAAAGAGAAACGGATTTTCGTGTCGTGTGTAAATAAAGAAAAGGGTGCGGTTGCCATTAAAAACTGTTCGGTTGCCTGTATAGGTTGTGGTAAATGTGAAAAAGTTTGTGAATTTGATGCCATTACCATTACCGATTTCCTCTCTTACATCAATTTCGATAAGTGTAAGCTCTGTCGTAAGTGTGTTGAGGTTTGTCCCACCAACTCCATTTGGGAGGTTAATTTTAAACCGCGAAAGCCCAAAGCCGAGAAGGTTCCGAAAAAAGAACCCGACAAAATTAAACCGGCAGCAGAAGGCAAGGTTGCCATTGAAAATAACGATGATAATAAAAGTAAACCCGGTGAAGACCGGAAATAAATCCGAATATAGATGGGATTACTAAAAACATTTAAATTAGGCGGAGTTCATCCTGCGGAAAACAAGATTTCGGCGCAGGTTCCCATTGAGGTGCTTCCTCTACCCAAAAAGGTGTTTGTTCCCATGGGACAAAACCTTGGAGCACCTTCAAAACCGCTGGTTAAAAAGGGTGATGAAGTAAAAACAGGTCAGCTTATTGCTACGGCAGGCGGTTTTATTGGTTCCAATATTCATTCACCTGTTTCGGGAAAAGTATTTAAAATTGATGTGGTACCTGACTCGTCGGGATTTCGCCGGCCGGCAGTAATAATTAATGTGGATGGCGATGAATGGATGGATGACATCGACCGCAGCAACGATATTGTACGAGAAATTAAGGCCACCCCTGAAGAGATTATTAATAAGGTAAAAGATGCAGGCATTGTGGGAATGGGAGGGGCCACTTTCCCCACACAGGTTAAGCTTACGCCTCCACCCGGAAAAACGGCCGAGTTTTTAATTATTAACGGCGTTGAATGTGAGCCTTATCTTACTGCCGATCATCGTGTGATGATGGAAAGGGGCGAGGAACTTTTGATTGGAACACACATATTGATGCGTGCATTAAAGGTCGCCAAAGGCTTTATCGGTATCGAAAACAATAAACCCGATGCCATTGCGCATCTCACAAAGCTGGCGAAAGATTATCAGGGCATCGAAATAGTTCCTTTAAAAGTAAAATATCCGCAGGGAGGAGAAAAACAACTCATCAAAGCGGTAGTAAACCGTGAAGTTCCTTCGGGAAAATTACCCATCGAGGTGGGGTGTGTGGTTCAAAATGTGGGAACAACGCTGGCGGTTTATGAAGCTGTACAAAAAAACAAACCCCTGTTTGAAAGGGTGGTTACCGTTACGGGTAAAGCGCTTTCAAAACCTTCCAACTTTTTGGTAAGAATAGGTACGCCCATTGGCGAACTGGTTGAAGCAGCCGGCGGATTGCCCGATGATACTGGTAAGGTTATCGGTGGCGGTCCCATGATGGGGAAATCGCTGTTGTCGATGGATATTCCCGTAGTAAAGGGTACATCGGGTATTTTGCTGATGAAAAGAGCAGAATCGCACCGCAAGCCCGAACAGTCGTGTATCCGTTGTTCCAAGTGTACCTATGTGTGTCCCATGGGGCTTGAACCTTATTTGTTGTCGAGGGTATCAAAACTGGGTAAGTTCGATTATGCCGAAAAAGAACGGATAATGGATTGCATTGAATGCGGATCGTGTCAGTACACCTGTCCGGCTGCCATTCCGTTGCTCGACTATTTACGGTTGGGAAAAAATAAAACAGGTCAGATAATAAGGAGCAGAAACAAGAAATAGAATTAATTATGAATATGTTTACGGTTTCGGGATCTCCGCATGTACATGGAGAATACTCAACACCCAAAATAATGTACGGCGTGGTGATAGCCATGATACCTGCCATGCTGGTTTCGGTATGGTATTTCGGACTGGATGCAGTGCGGGTACTGGTATTGGCTGCAGCTGCCAGTATCTTTTTTGAATGGGTTATTCAAAAATATCTTATTAAAGGGGCGGTTACCATTACCGACGGTTCTGCATTGGTTACCGGTATTTTGCTGGCGTTTAATGTGCCTTCCAATTTGCCTTCGTGGATGGTGATAGTGGGTGCATTGGTGGCCATTGGAATGGCAAAAATGTCGTTTGGAGGCCTCGGTAAAAACGTTTTTAACCCCGCATTGGTTGCACGTGTGTTTCTGCTGATATCTTTTCCGGTTGAAATGACCTCGTGGCCCAAACCTCATGCCCTAAGTAAAGGTTTTGCCGATGTGATAACAGGGCCTACCCCTTTGGGAATTGTAAAAGAGGGATTAAGATCGGGAAAAACCATGCAGGAGTTAAAACCGGAGCTTCCGAATTATATTCAGGATTTGATTGGCCAAATGGGAGGCTCCATGGGCGAAGTATCGGCTGTTGCCATTTTGCTTGGTGGCTTGTATATGCTTTGGAAGAAGATTATTACCTGGCATATTCCGGTAGCTGTATTGGGAACGGTATTTTTGTTTACCGGAATTTTATGGGGATTTAAACCCGAAAGCTATGCCGATCCGCTGTTTCATTTGTTAACAGGCGGTTTGATGCTGGGAGCCATTTTTATGGCAACCGATATGGTTACCTCTCCCATGACACATGGCGGACAATTGTTGTTTGGTGCAGGTGTGGGTATTCTTACCGTGTTGATTCGCGTTTGGGGAGCCTATCCCGAAGGTGTTTCTTTCGCTATTTTGCTGATGAATGCGGTTGTTCCGCTTATTAACAGAGGATTTAAACCCAAAAGGTTTGGTGATAACCCGGGGGTAAAAATTGAAGCTTAATTTGTAAAACTTGTAACCATGGGATCAAAAAAAGAATCCACGTTTATAAATATGGTCATCACATTGTTGGTGATTGCTGCGGTGTCGGCAGGTGTTTTGGGTGGCGTTTACGTTTTAACCAAAGAACCCATTGCCATCGCCAAAAAGAAAAAGCAGGAAAAAGCCATTAAAATGGTTTTGCCCGCTTTCGATAAATTGAAAAGTGTTAAAGTTCCCGATGCCAGAGGAAACGACTCGTTGCTTTTTACCTATGCCGAAAAAGAGGGTAAAGTGATTGGGGTTGCGGTAAACACATACTCGGATAAAGGTTTTGGAGGACTTGTTTATCTGATGGTTGGTTTTTTGCCCGATGGAACCATTAACAATACGGCGGTTCTGTCTCACTCCGAAACTCCCGGACTGGGTACAAAAATGAGTTCTCCTGAATTTAAGGATCAGTTTAACGGTAAAAATCCCGGTAAATTTGTTTTAAAGGTAACAAAAGACAAAGGAGATGTGGATGCCATTACTGCTGCTACCATAAGTTCCCGTGCGTTTTGTGATGCGGTTGACAGGGCTTATCTAACATTTAATAAAGAATTTAAAGATAATGGTATCAATTAATTACACCTTATTGTGTAATTAATTGATTAAAAAGATAATAACTTATAAAAATGAGTCAGATACAAAACTTTACAAAAGGATTTATAAAAGAAAACCCGGTGTTTGTTCTTCTGTTGGGCATGTGTCCTACATTGGGAACAACCTCTTCGGCCCTTAACGGGCTGGGCATGGGCCTGGCAACCACCTTTGTTTTGGTGATGTCGAACATGGTAATTTCCATGATTAAGGATTTTATTCCCGACAAGGTAAGAATACCATCGTTTATTGTGATAATCGCCTCATTTGTAACAGTGGTTCAGTTAACCATGCAGGCATATACTCCCGCTTTATACGAATCGTTGGGGCTGTTTATTCCTTTAATTGTTGTTAACTGTATTGTTTTGGGCCGTGCCGAAGCCTTTGCTTCAAAAAATACCATCTGGTCATCTGTTATCGACGGACTGGGTATGGGGCTTGGTTTTGCCTTTGCCCTTACACTGCTTGGTGCCGCCCGCGAATTGCTTGGGAGTAGTGCCGTTTTCGGTATCGATCTTGCCAAAGGCGATTTGATGCTTGTGTTTATTCTTGCTCCCGGCGGATTTATTGTGCTGGGTTATCTGATTGCTATTATTAACAAATTGAATAAAGCTTAAAGGCAGGGAGGTGAAATTATGGAATATTTTGTAATAATTGTAGGTTCAATATTTGTAAGTAACATTGTTTTAACCCAGTTTCTCGGCGTTTGTCCGTTTTTGGGTGTATCCAATAAAATATCCACATCGGTAGGAATGGGAGGAGCCGTTCTTTTTGTGCTAACGCTTGCCACCATGGTAACCTGGATTATTCAGTACTATGTGCTTACTCCTTTCGGACTTGACTTTATGCAGACCATTGTGTTTATCCTTGTTATTGCCGCATTGGTGCAAATGGTCGAAATTATCCTGAAAAAGGTTAGTCCGTCGTTGTATCAGGCTCTGGGAGTTTTTCTGCCGCTTATTACCACCAATTGTGCCGTACTCGGCGTGGCAATTCTTACCATTCAAAAACATTATGATTTATTGGAAGGGGTAACCTTTGCCGCTTCAAATGCCATTGGCTTTACATTGGCATTGGTAATATTTGCCGGTATCCGCGAACATCTCGACCTGATGGAAGTACCAAAAGGAATGCGCGGTATTCCCGTAGCCCTTGTTACGGCCGGTATTCTTGCGTTAGCCTTTATGGGTTTTACCGGTATGGTAAAATAATATCCATTCGTTTTTCGTATTTTCTTTTAGCTGTATCCGCATCTTTTTTAAAGTTAAGTTTATTATTAAAGTAGCTTAACATTCCGTATATTTGTGAAGTTAATCACGAATATAATTTTTGTGATTTACTTACAAACATAATAGCATAACTATAAACTTTTTAAATGGATAAACAATACTTTGCACACGAAACAGCCGTGGTTGATGAGGGATGTAAAATCGGAAAAGGAACCAAAATATGGCATTTTTCTCATATTATGACGGGTTGTGAACTTGGTGAAAACTGTAACATCGGGCAAAATGTGGTTGTTTCGCCACAGGTAATACTTGGCAGAAATGTTAAAGTTCAGAATAATGTTTCGATATATACCGGGGTTATATGTGAGGATGACGTTTTTCTCGGTCCGTCGATGGTTTTTACCAATGTAATAAATCCGCGGAGCAATGTTAACCGGCGTGGGCAATATACTAAAACGGTGGTACGACACGGTGCCAGCATTGGGGCCAATGCCACCATAGTTTGCGGACATGATATTGGGAGGTTTGCTTTTATAGGTGCAGGTGCAGTGGTAACCAAAGAGGTGCCCGATTATGCACTGGTGGTAGGAAACCCTGCCCGGCATGTGGGCTGGATGAGCGAATACGGTCACCGGTTGAATTTTAACGACAGGGGAGAGGCTGTTTGCCCCGAAAGCGGTGAAAAATACAAACTTGAAAATAATAAAGTAACTAAAATAACAGAGTCATGAAAATACTTGTAACCGGTGGTACCGGATATATCGGCTCTCATACCGTTGTTGAATTGCAAAACGATGGGTATGAGGTAGTAATTATCGATAATCTTTCAAATTCAAAAAAGGAGGTGGTTGATAATATTGAAAAAATTACCGGAACTCGTCCTTTGCTTGAAGTTTTTGATTTGGTGGATCGTGAAAAAACCGCCGATTTTTTTAAACGTCATCACGATATAAAAGGGGTCATCCATTTTGCTGCATATAAAGCCGTTGGCGAAAGTGTTCAGAAACCTTTGATGTATTACCGTAACAACCTTGTTTCGTTGATGAATATTATGGAAAGTATGATAGAAAACAAGGTAGAGAATCTTGTCTTTTCATCATCCTGTACGGTTTATGGTCAGCCTGACGAATTGCCGGTTTCTGAAAAAGCACCCATTAAAAAGGCCGAATCGCCTTATGGTAATACCAAACAAATTGCCGAAGAGATTATTTTTGATACGGTTAAGGTTGAGCCGGTAAAAACCATTGCATTGCGGTATTTTAATCCCATTGGCGCGCACGATACCGCCCTGATTGGAGAGTTGCCGCTGGGAGTGCCCAATAATCTGGTGCCGTTTATTACGCAAACAGCCATTGGCCTGCGTGAGCAGCTCAGCGTTTTTGGCGATGATTACAACACCCCCGACGGAACGGCCATCCGCGATTACATTCATGTGGTTGACCTTGCTAAAGCGCATGTAATTGCAGTGGACAGGATGATCAACAACAAAATGAAGAAGGATTTTGAAGTATTTAACCTTGGTACCGGTAACGGTTACTCTGTTTTGGATGTGATAAAATCATTTGAAAAAGTTAGCGGCCAAAAGTTAAACTATAAAATTGTGGGCCGCCGTCCCGGTGATGTTGAACAGGTTTGGGCAAATCCGGATTTCTCAAATAAGGAACTGGGTTGGAAAGCCGAACGCGGACTGGACGAAATGACGTTGTCGGCCTGGAAATGGGAACTGGCGTTGAAGGAAGGAAAAGGTTGAGGTTTGAGGTTTGAAGTTTAAAGTTTAAAGTTTGATGTTTGAAGTTTGAATGTTTTGATTGTTATAAAAAAGAAAATTAAAATAAAATGAAGAAAATATTAGTAACCGGTGGTGCGGGTTTTATCGGGTCGCATGTAATCCGTCTTTTCGTTAATAAATATTCCGATTATCATATCTACAATCTCGATAAACTCACTTATGCTGGAAACCTGCTTAACCTTACCGATGTGGAGAATAAACCCAATTACACCTTTATTAAAGGTGACATTGTGGATGGTGCGTTTATCATGAACCTGTTTAAGGAGCACCGGTTTGACGGGGTGATTCACCTTGCTGCCGAATCGCATGTGGATCGATCCATCGAAAACCCTATGGAGTTTGTAATGACCAATGTAATAGGTACGGTTAATTTGCTGAACGCTGCCAAAGCCATTTGGAAAGATGACACCCGGGGAAAACGATTCTATCATGTTTCAACCGATGAGGTTTACGGATCGTTGGGTAACGAAGGCTTTTTTACTGAAGAAACGGCATACGACCCCCACAGTCCCTATTCCGCATCAAAAGCCGGTTCCGACCATTTTGTAAGGGCTTACCACGATACATTCGGGTTGCCGACCATTATATCGAACTGTTCAAACAACTACGGGCCGAATCAATTTCCCGAAAAGCTTATTCCTTTGTTTTTAAATAACATCAGGCACAATAAACCGCTACCGGTTTACGGAAAGGGTGAAAATGTGCGCGACTGGCTTTATGTTATCGATCATGCCAGTGCCATCGATGTGATTTATCATAACGGACCCGACGGCGAAACATATAATATTGGCGGGCATAACGAGTGGCGAAATATCGACCTGATTAAGGTGTTGATAAGGGTAATGGATAAAAAACTGGGACGCGAACCGGGTACTTCCGAAAAATTGATAACCTATGTAACCGACCGTGCCGGCCACGATTTGCGTTATGCCATCGATTCATCAAAGTTGCAAAACGAACTGGGCTGGAAACCTTCGTTGCAGTTTGAAGAGGGTATTGAAAAGACGGTTGACTGGTATCTGAACAATCAGGAGTGGCTTGATAACACCACATCGGGTGATTATCAGAAGTATTATGATGAGATGTATGGCAACCGATAAATGGTTTTGGAGGACAATAAAAGGCTGCTAAAAGTTTTAAACAATATGCTGTTGGTTTTTTTCTTGCAAAAAACAAACCGATAGTAGTATTAGTAATTGATTTATTGATACTTTTGCCCGCGAATAAAATTTTTGGGAATTGCTTGAATAATTAAAAAAATATTGCGTTCTTTGCACTCCCTTTTTAGAAACGACTTAAAACACGGAACGATGTCAAGAATTTGTCAGATTACAGGTAAGAAAGTGATTACAGGAAACCACGTTTCGCATTCACATATCAGAACCAAAAGAAGATTTCATCCCAATCTTCACACCAAAAGATTTTTTGTCCCTGAAACAAATGAATGGGTTACATTAAGGGTTTCAGCAGCCGGTATTCGTATCATTAATAAAAAAGGTATTTTCAATGCCATGAAAGAAGCCAAAGAAAAAGGCTTTTATAACGCATAACCGGTTTTGTACAACTTATAAAAAAACCTGTGTTCATTTGAACACAGGTTTTTTTATTTACCTGATATGTCGGAGATGATTTAATAATTCTCTTTGATAATCTTGGCTATTAATACATTCAGTTTCTCAAAAACTTCTTCTTCACTACCCGAACCGTCGATGGCGTAATATTTACTTTGTTTGCGATAATAATCAATTACCGGTTTGGTTTTTTGTTTGTATTGTTCCAAACGGTTAATAATTAAATCAATCGATTTGTCGTATGTTCTTGCTCTTTTGGTTCTTGCCCGTTTGTTTAAACGTTTCAGCGCGGTAATGGTGTCGATTTCCATTTCAATAACTGCCGAAACTTTCATGTGTTCTTTCATCAACAAACCGTCAAGAATATATGACTGAATCATGGTGCGGGGGAATCCTTTAAAAATAAAGCCTTCCGAATCGGGGTGGTTACCTATGCGTTTTTCGATAAGCTTTATGGGGATTTCATCTTCTACAATTTCGCCGCGCTCCATAAAAGGTTCTACCTTTTTACCAAGTTCGGTACCCTTTGAGATTTCATTTCTAAGCATTTTACCCGTTGAAATATAAACAAGATTGTGGGCTTTGGCAATCAGCTGTCCCTGAGTACCTTTTCCCGAACCCGGTTTTCCCAGAAGAACAATATTGGTTAAAATATTTTTGCGGTGCGATTCGATAAGCGATACTATTTGTTCAAATATATCCTCAATATCACCCACTCCGCTGATTTCGTAATATTTTCCCCGTTTTCTGTAATATTCGGCAACAGGTTCGGTTTTGTTGTGGTATTCCTGAATCCTTACTTTAATTACATCAAGTGTGTCATCACTTCGTCCCGAATCTTTGGCTCTCAATAACAATCTTTCTGTTAAGATGTCATCCGGAACATTAAGCGATATCATCATATCGAGTTGTGTATCAAGTTTAAGCAATAATCCGTCGAGAATATAGGATTGAACCACCGTTCGGGGAAATCCGTCAAATAAAATACCTTGTTTATCCGACGAGCTTGTAATATTTTTTTCAATCATTTGAACAACCAGCTCATCCGATACCAACCCTCCTTTTTCGATTACTCCTTTAGCCTGCATACCAAGCGGCGAACCCGAAGCAATTTCGGATCGCAGCATGTCGCCCGTTGAGATATAAGTTAAATTGTACTTTTCAAGAAGTTTCTTCGATTGTGTTCCTTTACCGGCACCGGGAGGGCCGAATAGTGCAATGTTTAACATAAGTCCGGGTTTTTATTCTGTAATTTTATAAATGTCTTTGTAATTCCTGCCATACTGATTATAATCCAAACCGTAACCCACAATAAAGTCGTTGGGAATTTCAATGCCGATATAATCAATGTTGTAATGCTCTTTAAAGGCGTTTGGTTTAAATAATAAGGTTGAAATTTTAACCTCTGCTGCGCCCATTTTATTTAATTGCCCGATAACTCCCGCAAGCGTGAGGCCGCTGTCAATTATATCTTCCACAATAACAATTGTTCTGCCTTTTATATCTTCGTTAAAGCCAATAAGCTCCCTGACATTTTCTGTTGATTGCGTACCCGAATAGGATGCAAGTTTGATGAAGGAAATTTCGCAAGGGAAATCCATCATTTTCATTAAGTCGGCGGCAAACATAAATGATCCGTTCAGAATTACCAGAAATATCGGTTTTTTATCTCTAAGTTCAGGATTCATTTTTTCTGCCATTTTTGCTATGGCGGTTTCTATTTCGTTATAGGGAATAAATGTTTCAAATTTTTTATCTAAGATTTGAATAATGCTCATTACTGAATGGTTTTTAATGTAAAAGGCAAATATAAAGATTATGTACACGCTATTTAAAACGAATATTAATTTTATTGAAATGCTGGTTTGATTGATGATTTTGTTGGACGCGTTCTAAGGTTTGAGGAAATTCGAGGTTAAGAAGTTTAGACGTTGAAAAGTTCAGAGGTTTGACAAGCCCTTTCCGCGAGCCCCAACGTCATCCCGAAGGAGGTACGACTGAGGCCCGCCCGAACGTACCGTTCGGTACTGGCGGGAATCTCCCGGGCATCAGCCTGCCCCTAAGGCAAAAGGGAATTCGGTTGTTCA
>Ga0256913_10001609_pt1 | contig 11606 bp, 13 predicted proteins | sample Axial_MatmetaG_FD_185970 | JGI IMG/M metagenome (GOLD analysis project Ga0256913, IMG submission 185970) | Deep-sea worm associated microbial mat communities from Axial Seamount, Juan de Fuca Ridge, Pacific Ocean - Axial_Mat | ecosystem: Environmental > Aquatic > Marine > Oceanic > Microbial...
TGAAAAACATGTCAATATGTTTTGGGACAATATCAAAATCGAATATCAAGAAACACTATTTTAAAGGATAACAATGCAACAAACAGATTATTTTGCTCACAAATCAAAATCTTGGGATATGAACTCGCGTAGAGTCAAAAACGCCAAGAGTATTGCTGAGCTAATATTAAATAATATACCCATATCAAATAATATGATAGTAATGGATTTGGGTGCAGGTACTGGACTTTTGAGTTATTTTATAGCACCAAAGGTTGACAAGGTGGTAGCAGTTGACAACTCACCTTCTATGTTGGAAGAGTTTCGTGCAAAAGCACCTGAGTTTGAGTGTAAAACAGATGCAATATATACTGATATTATGAAATATGACTGTGAAAAGTGTTATGATTTGATAATATCATCTATGACTATACACCATATCCAAGATATCAAAGCCCTATTTCTCAAGCTATATGAGTTACTTCAAGTTGATGGATATATCGCTATAGCTGATTTAGATATCGAAGATGGTACATTTCATTCAGATGATACTGGAGTGTGTCATTTTGGATTTGATAGAGATGAGATATGCACTATTGCTAAAGAGGCAGGATTTAAAGATATACAGATAGAGACAGCAAGTATCATAAACAAACCTCATAGAGATTTTAGTGTATTTCTACTTACTGCCAAGAAGTGATTATCTGCCACTATGGCGGTAGATAATCTTAGTGTTTTTTGATTTCAGATACGATTACACCTCTAAAATCACCCTCTTTGTATCCTAGTGCTTTATCATTTGGATATTTTGAAGTGATGACTTTTTTGATACTATCAGATACATTTGAGCCATGACACTTTAGGCACATTTTTTTCATTACGAGTGGTTTATATACTCTAGTAGTACCATTTACATCAAAGATTTTGATATTTTTTGGTGAAAATGTTTTGTTTTGGATTGCCAACTCATACTCTTGCATCACTTTTTTGTCAATACTATCAGCTTTGTTGTCAGGATTTCTAAGTCTATTTGCTGTTCTTCTTACAGATGCATATGATGGAAGTTTAGCATTGACATCTTTTGTAATCTGTTTGGCTTTATCAGTACAAAATGTGATAGCTTTGACTCCACTTTTATCCTCTTTCATTTTAGGTTTCAATTCACTTTTGAGTGACATTCCAAGCATTTTGATATACTTGATACCCTCTTTTTTGACACCTGTATGATTGGGTTTTGCATTCATAGCCATTAGACTACTACACAAAACTGTAGCCATTGAGATAGTTATAATTTTTTTCATACTATTTTTCTCCTAAATTTTTTGATAGTTTAGTCATTTTTGATGATTTTGTCAAGTTTATTTTTTGTAATTTATAACACTATCGAAGATACAACTCCTATCAGTCCACCAAATACTCCACCCCACACTACTAGCCATCCTAAGTGTTCTTGGATGAGATTTTGTACTAACTCTTTGACCATTGTTGGAGTGAGCTGATTTAGACGATTGGTGACGATTTTGTCTATGTTGGTTATCAAATCATCACTTAGTGCAGAGTTTTGAATGTAGCTATCTAACTCATCTTTGAATGTTTGAGATGATACGATATCTATCACTGCTGATTGGAGTTTGGTGACAAATGGATCTTTGAGAGCTTGTAATGCACTCTCTCCTCCAAACATAGATATAGCACCACCAAATTTAGACTCCATTACAGTTTTGCTTAGTGCTTCAAATGCAGGTGAAAAATCTGCATTTTGCACTATAGGTTTTAAATCTATCTTTTGCTCTTCACTAGCAAAGAAATCTTGCAGGTGTTCTTTGGTAAAAAACTGTGTCATTATCATCTCTTTGATAGAGTCTTTAAATTTCTCAAAGTTTTTTTCTATCACCCCAGAGCCATAAAGTAGTGGTACTCTCTCAAAAAGCATATGTATAGCCAACTGATTTGTAATCGCACCAGATAGTGCAAAAAGCCCTGCATAAAGCAATAAATCTATATGCAAAAAGTACCCCAAAAGTATCAATAAAATAGAGATTATATCAGTGATTGTTGATTTGGACATCAATATACCTTTTTTGAGCCAATTATATCATCATCTCCCCCAAAAGGGAAGATTATTTAGTTGTGTTTGACTCTTTTTTGGGAGTATTTGCTATTTTTATTGGTTGAGAGACACCATTGATATTGATAGTATTTGGTGTGTGTTTTATTGAAGATTGTGGCTTTTTTTGGATATATATGACTAATCTATTGTCTTTATATTCTGTTGTGATTTTGTTTGTATCTGCATCACTTGGTAGAGATAAAGCCTCTTGATACATTTGTACTGATTTAAATGAAGATACTTGATTTTTGTTATTTTGTTTCTCTTCTTTTACTATCTTGGCGCTGATTGTTAGCATTTTATCTTTTGTGTTGATATTGATGTTATTTTGATTACTTTGTGGGATGTTGGTTCTAAGTTCATACTTATTACCGATATCCACAAATTGGCTTTTTGATGCTATCTTAAATGTACCAACAGGTGCAATCATCCCGGAAGCTCTTTGCTGCATTCTTTGATGCATCTGTTCAAACATCTTATCCATCTGCTTTTGCATTAGCATCATCTCTTTGAAGATATCATCACCAAATGGGTCATTAAAAAATGGATTATTAGCTGGTGAAGCATTGAGTGAAAGTGTTGTGATAAATGGCAATATAAATAAAGCACTTTTTTTCATAACTGACTCCTTTGTATGAATTTATAGTGCTATTATATGTGCAGTAATTTAACCGTTTTTTAACACGGCTATATTTTATGAAGCTTTTTTACAATTTTTGCATATGCCGTAAAGGTTGATTTGTTTGGTGTCTAAAACAAATGATTCTTTTGATGTCAAAGAGGTTAAGGCTTGACTGCTAATATCTATACAATCTTTATCTTCTACGGCACCACACTCTGTACATACTAGGTGAATATGGTCAGCTTTTTTAAGTTCGTATTTTGATTTCTTACCTACTATGGGAACCTCTACCAAAACTCCACTTTGAGTCATAGATAGTATGTTTTTATATACTGTTGCCAAAGATATAGTAGGAAGCTTCTGTTTTATCTGCTCATATATGCCATCTATATCAATATGCCCATTTTTATCAACAATCTCAATAATATTCATGCGTTGAAATGTAGCTTTTAAATTATGAGTTTTAAGCAGTTCTATATAATCTATCATAATATCCTTCTTTGTAAGACAATAGGGTAGCCCCATACCCCTCAAAAAGGAGGGAGGAAGAAGGGAAAAGGGATATGAGACTACCCTATTATCTTTGTGAGAGCACCCTTAAAAGGGTACTTTCATTATAGTTCTTGAGCGTGTTTAGCCAAATAATCAGCTACTCCATCACTATCTGGTTTCATAGCTTCATCACCTTTTTGCCAACCTGCTGGACAAACTTCACCATGCTCATTTGTAAATAGCATAGCATCAATCATTCTAAGCATCTCATCGATGTTTCTTCCTAGTGGCAAATCATTGATTACTGCGTGACGGATAGTACCATCAGCATCAATCAAAAATGATCCTCTAAGAGCTACTGCATCATTCAATAGTACATCATAGTCTCTTGATATTTGCTTAGTGATATCTGCTACTAGTGGGAAATTGATTTGTCCTATACCACCTTTTTCTACTGGTGTTTCTCTCCATGCAAAGTGTGAGAATTGACTATCTATTGATACACCAATTACATTGATACCTCTGCTTTTGAACTCTTCGATTCTATGAGAGAATGCGATAATCTCACTAGGACATACAAAAGTGAAATCTAATGGATAGAAAAATATTACTGTACCTTTTTCTCCAAAGTTTTCATATAGGTTGAAGTTGTCTTCTATTTGACCATTTGCCAAAACAGTTGTTGCTGTAAAATCAGGTGCTTTTTTAGTTACTAACATGTAGTGTTCCTTTTTATAATTTTATTAATAGCGAAAGCTTATCTTAAAAACTTTAAAATAAGATAAAATTTGTCTTTTTTAATATTTTACCAATGGACAATTCTTTGGTAATTTGATATTTATTGCATTTGGAATAATTTCAAATGTTACATCTTTTATATTGTATGGTTCTCCATCTAGGTTGAGATGTCGTTGATTATCAGGATAAGATATCACTTTGTTACTTTGAAATCTTTTGATATACTCACCATCACCATCTTGTAAGATTTCTGATAATACTTGAGCTATAGCAGTAAGTGGAAATTCCAAAATTATTACTATATCAAAAACTCCATCATTGATATATGCATTGGGAGCCAATATCTGTCCTCCACCTGCTTGACGACCATTGCAAATGGCAGCTGCGATATAGTTGCCAGATACATCTATACCCTCACCTACCAATTTGCCACTATTTTTGGTAAAATTAAGTGCTTTTAGTACAGCAGACAATGTATAAGCACCACCACCCAAAAAGTTTTTAAGCTCACTTGGTGTTTGAGCAGTAATCTCCGCACCTATGCCACCTGTAGCTACATTAATAAAGTATCTGTCATTTGCTTGGACGATATCTATAGGGGTACTTTTGGCTTCTACAGCTAGTCTCAAAGCTTCAAGTGGAAATTCAGAAATATTACAAGATAAAGCAAAATCATTGGCTGTTCCCATAGGGATGATAGCTAGGTTTGGTCTTTTGTCATATGCAACACTCATCAATCCATTGACAACTTCATTGAGTGTTCCATCTCCACCAGCTGCGATGACAGTCTTTACATGCTCATTTGCCGCCTCTTGGACAAACCTAATAGCATCTCCATACTCCCAAGTGACTCGCACTTCTATCTCTATACCTTCATCTCTAAGGATATGTATAGCATTTTTGATATCTATATCATCGGCTTTTTTGCCATTTAAAATAATGCGAATCATATTATCTTACAACTTTTACTACAGTACCTTTATCTACTTTGGCAAATAAAGTATGAGCTACATTATATGGTAGTCTGATACAGCCATTGGTACCAGGGTATCTCTTGACATATTTGCTAGCGTGTAGCCCTATTCCACCACTTGTAAGTCTCATCCAGTGTTTAAGTGATGCACCAACAAATCTAGCACTTTTCCAAGAACCTCTATACTTACGACGATCACCATGATATACTCTACGACCGTTTTTATATATATTCCCAAAGATTGTAGAGCGTTTATCTGCTATCTTTTCTTTTATTTTATATGTCCCAACTGGTGTGTGTTTATCTCTATATATTTTAGTATTTGGCTCAAACTTATGTTTAGCACCTGTTGTACATGGTGCATCCAAAGCAACCTTACCATTGACAAATAATCTTACTCTTTGCTCACTGACATCTACTATGAGTTTTTTTCGAGCTCTTTTTGCTTTGGCTAAGAGTTTTTTATCTGTATATACAGCATAACTTTTTTTTAGGTTTACATTTTGTTTAAACTTTCTATAACAGCTATAGCAGACTTGTTTATGTTTTTTTGTATATTTTTTAGATGAGTGTTTTGTATATCTAAGAAGAGCTTTTTTTGTTTTGGAGCCTACATACCCCTCTACTGGTGATATGTGGTGCTGTTTTTGAAATTTTATCACAGCTTGTTTGGTTTTTTTACCCCATTTACCATCTATCTCAAGCTTTGTATGTATAGATTTATCTTGATTTAGCATCTGTTGTAATAGTTTGATATCTTTGGTATTATTTTTACACTCTTGTGTGGGTGTTGTATCACATATATCAGATATCTTGGTTATACTTTTTGCTTGTGCATTAAGTGCGAGAGCTATTGCTGCTAAAACAAATATCTTTTTCATAAATTCTCCTCCCTAGAGTAATAATATTTTATGTAATACTATCAAATATTTATAAGTAAATTATTAACTATTCTGGTATAGTTGTCGGTAATTCTATGGTAAATTTTGCACCATCACTTGTATTACTAACTGACAATTTTCCATTCATATGATCTTCTATCATATTTTTTGAGATATTGAGTCCTAATCCTGAACCATCTTTTTTGGTTGTGATATATATATCAAAAATCGTATCTATAATCTCTTTTGGAATACCACCTGCATTGTCTGTGACTGTAATGATTGCCTTGTCATCAATCTGTGCGATATTAATGTCTATTTTCATATGCTTATGTGGCTTTTTGATAAATTCATCTTTTGAATTTTTAAGAAGTGATAAGACTACTTGATTGAGTTCATTTGGTAACCCTGCAACTGTAAGAGTTTTGTCTCCTGATAAAACAACATCAATATTTTGATGGAAGTATTCTGACTTTACAAGCTCTAAAACACTTTGAATAGAATCATATGCATTAAAGTATATGGTATCTTTGATAGGATTAAAGAAATGTTGGAAATCATTTACAGTTTGGCTCATATATCCTACCTGCATCAATATATCATCTAGCTTCTCATTTAATAGTTTTGTATTGATAGCACCATTTTTTTGTTTTAGCTTCAATACATTGGTCATCATTGAGATTGCGTTGAGTGGCTGTTTCCATTGATGGGTAATCATACCTATAATCTCACCCATTTGAGAGTATCTAGTTTGCAGTTCAAGCATTTTTTGCTTTTCTAGATTTTTTTTGATCTCTTCTTTGACTAGCTGTTGCATATGATTGTTGTATTGTTCTAGTTGGGCATTTTTATTTGATATCTCTTGTAACAATAGATTATTTTCATTTTTTTCTTGTATCAATTGTCGTTTGGCTTTGGCTATTTTGGTAATATTTTCAAATAGTATAATAGCAGTTTCGTATTGTTGATTTAGGTCTCTTCCTGGATGTATGTATATATTGACATAGTTGTCATTTTTGGAAACATAAGGGATTTTATGTATGGTGTTTTTTTTATCAAGGATATCTAACAAATCATTTTCTAAGCCAAATAGTTCAGGTATGATTGTAAAGATATTTTTACTTTGTGTAAAAGCATCTTTGTCACAAAAATCAAAAACTTTATCAGAGTATTCTACTACTTCAAAATTCCTATCAATGATAAGATACTCATAACAGTGATTTGAATATATAGCATTAAATACTTCTTGTATATGCATCATCCCACCCTATTTTGTTAATATACTGTTTGCCAATGTAGAAAAAAGATTTTCTACATTTAGCCCTGTTTTAGCTGATGTATCAAAAATTTTATATTTATTTTTATACTTTGATTGTAAATTATCCAAAGAGATTTTTACTTGAGACTCATCCATTTTATCAGACTTATTTAAGGCTATGACTAGTGGTAAGTTCGATACTATCTCGTTAGCTATTTGGATATATGACTCAATACTATTGATAGTCTCTTCTCTTGTAATATCTGCTACTATAATACACCCATGCATACCTCTAAGATATGTTTTGTTGATGGGTTTTGTAGGTGTGCCGCCCTCTATATCCCAAATCAATCCTTGAATTATATTTGTATTTGTAGGTATCTCTTTTTTGGAGATTTTGACACCTATCGTACTTAGGTACTTATCACTAAATTGATTGTCAACAAATCTTCTAATCAGACTGGTCTTACCAGCAGAAAAGTCACCAATTAGTGTTATTTTTTTTGATATCATTATTTTATATTAAAAATTTTTTTGATTTCAGCAATTTTATCTTCGCTATCATCACCGTTACGAAGTTCTATTAATTTATTTGCAATATCACTATTACCCATATTTAGAAGTAATCCTTTAAGTGCATGCAAAGATTTATTGAGCATTTCAAAATCTAGATTAGGTGCTTTTAAAACTTCTATTAGTTTTTGGCTCTCTTGTTCTAAATCTTTTTTGCCAGATTCTACTAACTGTTGGATTTGCTCATCTTTGAAACCAAATTTTTTGAATTTGTCAAAAGCCATATTGAGTGTTTCATTAATCAAATCAGACATATTTCCATCCCCTTCTTTAGTAATCATATTTTTATTATACTCTTTAATATTGAAAAAAAAGTTATTAAATGATACAAACCGATTTATTTTGGTATTTTTATATAAAATGTACTATAACCATTCTCACTTTTTACCCAGATTTCACCTTGGAGTTTTTCATGTATAATTATCTTGGATATATATAGTCCAAGCCCTGCACCATTGAGATCTGCTTTGGTTGTAAAGTATGGATCAAATATTTTATCAATTATATCATCATCTATACCACCAGCATTATCACAAATACTAATATACACAAAATCATCATCACAACGAGTCTCTAAGTCTATGAAAGGTTCTTTTATTTGGTTATTGATAAAAGCTTCTTCAGAGTTTTTGATGATATTTATTAGCACTTGCGTTAACTCATTTCTAGATATCTCAAGCATCAATTTACATTCAAACTTTGTGTTGATATTGATGCTACTATAATTTAAATCATTGCTAAATAACTCTATTACATTATTGATTATCTCTTGAAGATTGGCTTTATCAATTTGCATTGTTTCATTGTATGTGATCCTAAAGTCATCTATGGTCTTGGATAAATCTTGAATATAATTTGACATTCTATTGAGTTTATTGATAATCTCATCTCTATTGATATGCTCTTCTTCTTGTAGTTTTACTATCAAAGATACATTGGTTGTGGATATGGCATTTAGTGGTTGTCTCCACTGGTGTGCTATCATATTGATCATCTCACCGATTTGTGCAAATTTGGCTTGTTTGAAAAGTATCTCTTCATGCTTTCTATTTTCTTGGATTTTTTCTGCTATCTTTTCTTCTAGGTTATTGTTTAACTCTTGAAGCTCTTTAGTTTTAGCTTGAAGTTGTGCTGTTTTTATCTCTACTTCTTTAGTAAGCATATTTTTTGCATCTATAAATCTTTGGGTTGATTCTTTTTCTACTTTGGCATACCAGCTTGCTATAGTGGTAACTACTACCATATTGGTTAGCAAAATGATAAAATCAATCCACTCTATAGCTAAAATATTTTTATTGTATATCATTAATATCAATAGTAAAGTAGCTATATAGAGTGTCCAAAATATACCCTCTTTTTTATCAAAGAGGTAAAATATAGTATATACAACAGTAGCAATCCATAAAAATCTCATAGGAGAATCGTGTAAACTAGACAATACATATATAGATATTAAAATAGATATAAAAAATAAAAACCTAACTATAGTGGTATATAATTGTGGATTATTATATAGTTTATAATAGCAAACAATACCAATAAAAACATAAGCGATATCAATAGAAGCTTGAAAATAGTTGTGTTCATTTAAACGAATCAAGGAGTACATACTAATAACAAAAACCAACAGTTTTATTATTTTCAATAAAATATTAACTCTATTTTGTTGTATGTACTCTAAATTATCCATCTAGTCTCGTTTATATATGTTTTGCCAAAGTCTTTATTAACAAATCTGGCTCTATAGGCTTAGTGAGATAGTCATCAAAACCAGCTGCTAAGAATCTCTCTTTGTCACCTTGAAGTGCATTGGCTGTGAGTGATACGATAGGAGTATGTGTGAGATTTTGTTCTTTTTCCATCTTTAGTATCTCTTTGGTTGCTTCCATACCACCCATATTTGGCATATTTTCATCCATCAGTATCAAATCATACTTATTTTCTTTAAACTTCTCTATAGCCTCTAATCCATCATAAGCCATATCATATGTGATACCTGCATTATCAAGTACAATACTTACAAACATTCTATTGGCTTCATAATCTTCTACTATGAGTATATGTCCTTTTAAATCTATAGTGTCAATATCACTCTCATCATCTTGCTCCTCTTCACCTATTGGTACAGGGATAGATAGCTTAAAGATACTTCCTTTGCCTTCTTGACTTTTTAAAGTCACCTGTCCACCCAATAGGTGTGAGAGTTCCAAAGAGATGGTGAGTCCTAAACCTGTACCGCCATATTTTCTAGTTGTACTTCCTTCAGCTTGAGTAAAAGGCTCAAAGATTGTTTTTTGTTTCTCTTGTGATATGCCGATACCATAATCTTTGACTATGATATTGAGATATCCATTTTTGTACCAAACTACTGATTTGACTTTTGAGCCTTCAGGCGTAAATTTGATAGCATTTGATAGTAGATTGCTATATATCTGTTTGATTCTTAGTAAATCTCCAAATAGTATTTTTGGGATAGAGTTATTGTATTTGATATTGAAGACGATATTTTTCTCTGCTGCTTTTGCTTGGAATAGTTCAGCGATTTCTATCAAGTCTTTGTATGGATTGAAATTGTATGGCTCTATGACTAACTTACCGCTTTCTATCTTACTGATATCTAATATATCATTGATGATTTGCAAAAGTGAATCTGAAGCATTTTTGATGATACTTAGGTATTTGAGTTTTTGTTCGTCGGTTTCATTTTCATTGAGTATAGTGATAAAGCCCATGATGGCATTGAGTGGTGTGCGTATCTCATGGGACATATTTGCCAAAAATTGGCTCTTGAGCTGACTAGCTTGTTCTGCCATATCCTTAGCAACAGCCAAACTCTCATTCATCTTTTTGAATTGTCTTTTTTGTTGGATAATCTCAATCACATGTGAAAATACTTTTTGAAATCTATCAATATCAATTGGCTTTAGGATAAAGTTAGTAATCTCCAAGTCAATAAGTTTTAAGAGATTACTTGGTTCATTGTGGGCTGATAGTACGATGATGTTTTGTCTATCATTTACCTTATGAATCTCTTCTATCATCTCTATACCATTCATTTTTGGCATATTGATATCGGTGAGTACTATATCATAAAATTCGCCTTGTTTCTCATAATATGTCTTATATTTTTCGAGTCCATCAGCACCATCATATGCTATATCAACATCATCAAAATATATATCCAATAAATCCATTGTGCTTTCTCGTACAAAGTCATTGTCTTCTACATATAATATAGTGAGCCTACTGTCTTGTTCTAATAATTCTTGAATAGTACTAAGCACTTTGTGTCCCTTCTTGTATAAAAATATTTTATTATATATTATATGTATTTAAATCTTGCCACAAAGTATAACAAAAATAACGATATTGTGTATATCGGACAACTCTTACACTAGTGCTTTTCTATATTTTTAAATTTATTATGAACATATAGCCACTTGTATATATCTGCAGCTATTGGTGCAGATGTGCTTCCACCATGTCCACCATGCTCGATGATGATAGATACTACAAACTGTGGATTTTGATATGGAGCATATGAAGTAAACCAAGCGTGAGAGCGTTTGAAATATGCTAACTCAGACTCTTTTAGACGGTGAATGGTAGATTGTGATATGGATGCCACTTGTGATGTTCCTGTTTTGCCTGCTACTACGATAGGGAGTTCGTGCATAGCTTTGTATGCTGTACCTCTTCTTGAGTTACACACATCATACATACCTAGTCTTACTTCATTGAGGTATATATGGTTGAAATTGATTTTTTTCTTCTGTGGTTTGATATCTTTATTATCAACTATTTTGGCGATATGTGGAGTTACAAGATAGCTAGTAGCCAAAAGTGCAGTGTATCTAGCTACCTGTATAGGAGTCACCAAATCATACCCCTGCCCTATAGAAGATATAACAGTCTCACCCATATACCAAGGCTGTTTAAACCGTCTCATTTTCCACTCCTTATCAGGTATCACTCCACTG
>Ga0256913_10001610_pt1 | contig 11605 bp, 10 predicted proteins | sample Axial_MatmetaG_FD_185970 | JGI IMG/M metagenome (GOLD analysis project Ga0256913, IMG submission 185970) | Deep-sea worm associated microbial mat communities from Axial Seamount, Juan de Fuca Ridge, Pacific Ocean - Axial_Mat | ecosystem: Environmental > Aquatic > Marine > Oceanic > Microbial...
ATTAAATTAACATCTAGGTTTAGCTAAAATATATTTTTAAATTTTCTTTTTTTTAAAAAATAAATCCCTAAAATTACAATAAACAAAATAAAAATCGCCTTAAAGACGATTTTTATAAATTCACTATTTAAAAAAGAATCTCTACTTCTTTTTTATGCTATTATTTTTTTTCCTTTTTTATTTTTCCAGATTTTTCTTTTTTTAAATCCTTTTCTTTTAATTCTTCTTTCTCCTCTTCTTTTTTCTTATTTTTATCAGTCTTATCTTTTTCTACCTCTTCTTTTTGAATTTTATCAGAATAAGCTAATCCTAAACGATGTTCTTTTGCTTCAATAGAAACAATCTCAAAATTAGCAAGATCTTTTGCTTTAAATTTTTCATTAATTTTCTCTTTAGAAGCTAAGCCAACTTGAGTAACATGAGCTAATCCATGAATATCATCATCTAATTTAACAAAAAGACCAAAAGGATTAACTTTTAAAATAGTTCCTTTGACAATCTGTCCTAATTTATATTTCTTTTCTACATCACTCCAAGGATCTTTCATGATTTTTTTAGCACTTAAGAAAATTTTTGAATTATCAAGATTAATAACTTCTGCATCAATTTTATCTCCAACTTTATAAAGATCAGAAGGATTATCAATCCTTTGCCAAGCTAATTCAGAAATATGGATTAATCCCTCTAGATTTTCTCCAAAACTAACAAAAACTCCAAAATCAGTAACTGCTGTAATAGTTCCCTCTACTTTAGTCCCAACTTTATATTTAGAAATAACATCTTTTTGTTTTTCATTCCACGCTTCTTTTTCAGAAAAAATAATCTTATCTTCTTTTTCTTCTAAGGTAACTACTTTAGTTTCAAAATCTTTTCCAATAAAACTTCTTAATTTTTCTAAAATTTTTCCTTTATCACCACCATTAATTCGTGGATAATTTTCCGGAGCTAACTGTGATACCGGTAAAAATCCGGGAATTTGACGATATTTTACCAAAAGTCCACCTCTGTTAGCATCACTAATCTTAACTTTTAATAAGGTTTTTTCCTTAAAATGACGACGCAAATCTTCCCAAGCCTTTTCCTGCCCGGCAAAACGAAAGGATAATTCTAACTCTCCATATTCATTATCACTTTCAATTACCGTTGCCTCCACTTCATCTCCCGGTTTTAAATTCGCATATTCTTCATCCTCTTCGTAAAGTTCCGGACCTCGCACCACTCCAGTCATAATGCCATTAATATCTAGTTTTACTTCTGACTTGGAAGCGGAAATAACTATCCCCTTAATTAAATCTCCCTCTTGCGGAATCTTAAAGTCATAAGATTCCAACATTTTTTGAAAATCTTCTTGATTTTTCTCTTTTTGTTTATTATCCATTTAATATTTGTTCTTTTAAATAAAAAAAGACACTCTTAACCTCTTAGAATAAAGAAGTCCCTTAACCGCCTTAAATTAAGGAATTTATAATAGGCGTTAATTGATTTTTACTTATTATACACGAAAACAAGAATAATGCAAGAGCTAAGCAATTTTATCCTAAAATTTTTTCAACTTCACAATAAACTTAAAATTATAGACGACTTACCGAATTTACTTCATCTAACTTAACTGACAATAGTTTAGAAACTCCATCATCTCCCATAGTAACCCCATAAAGAATATTGGCTTTACGCATTGGAGCACGATTATGAGTAATAACAATAAATTGACTTTTTTCAGAAAGATCATCTAATATTCTCGCTAATCGCTCTGAATTAGCTTCATCTAAAGCAGCGTCTACTTCATCCAAAACCACAAAAGGAGATGGATTTGAACTAATAATAGCACAAATTAAAGCGATAGCTGTCAAAGCTCTCTCTCCTCCGGAAAGCATAGAAACAGATTGAATTTTTTTCCCAGGAGGCGTGGCTTGAATTTCAATCCCTGCTAATCCAGTTGCATTATGCTTTTGAAGAAATTTTATTTTTTTAAGATTATCTTCAATCCCTAAAGAACTATTTTCTTTAATATCATCTTTTTTTTCTTCTTTCTGCTCTTTATCCATTTCATTATCCATAACCTTAATAATCTTCGCTTTTCCTCCATTAAATAAAATTTTAAAATATTCTTCAAATTTTCCGGCAATAAGTTTAAATTCTTTATCAAACCTATCTTTAATTCTTAAATCCAATTCTTTAATAATTTTTGTTAAAGAATCAACCGTATTGGTAAAATCAGAAACTTGTTCACTTAAAAAATCAAATCGTTCTTTAGTGGAATTATACTCTTCTTCTGTCTGAGGATCTATTCCTCCAATCTGTTCCAATTGTTTTTTAATATTTAAAATCTTTTCTCTACTATCCTCTAAATTAAACTCCCCTTCAATCTTTTTTTCCTTTATTTCTTTTAAACTATTTAATTCTTCTCTAATCTCTATTTCTAAATCTTCCAATTTAGTTTCATGACGAGTGGAATTAATTTTTAATTCTTGTAAATTATTATTTAAATCATTAATTTCTCCCTGTAACTCCTGCATATCCTTTTGTAAAGAAAATAATTTATTTCTTTTTTGCTCTTCTTTAACATTAAGTTCATTTATTTTCTCTTTAAATTTTTGTATTCTTTCTTGAACATCTCTTAGATTTTGCTTCAATAAAGTTTCTTCTTCTTCAAATTTTTTAAAACTAAATTCTTTTGAACTTTGCTTTAATTTCTTTTCTATGTTTTCTTTTTCAAAATTAAGAGTGCTCTTTTTCTCTTCTAAAATTTTTAATCTCTCTTTTTTAGAAGATAATGCTATTCGTTTCTCATTAATCTTAGAAATAAGATTTTCCCTAATTAAACTTAACTTATTAATTTCATCCTGAATTTTTTTCCAATCATTTTGTTGCTCTATTTTATTTTCACTATCATTTTTTAATCCTAAAATTTCTCTAATTTCTTGACGAATTTTCCCTAAAAAAATTTTTATTTTTTTAATATCAGTTTCGTTAATAACTTCTTCTAATTTTTCTAAAACTTTTCTTAAATGCTGATCTAAAAATGGATTTTTATTTTCCTGCTTTTCAGATTGAAATTTAAGAAGTTTTTCTCTTAATTTTTCTATTTTATTTTCTTGCTCTTCTTTTTCTTTAAAAAAATTATTATCTTTATATTCTTCTTCTTTTATACTATTTTCGGTTTGTCTTAACTCTTCATCTAGCTTTTCTAACTCTAATCTAATTTCTTCTTTTTTATTCATAAGAAAAGATAAATCAAACTTACCCTGAGATTCAAGCTCCACTTCCTTTTGTGCTTCAATTCGAGCTAAACTTTTATTTAAACTTTCTTTTTTGTTTTGCCAAATATTTATTTCTTCTTGTAGCTTGTTAAAATTATTATCCTTTTCAGATTGTAGTTTCAAATTTTCTAAATCTCGATTTAAAGCTTCAAGTTTTTTATCTTTCTCTAACTTTATTTTTTCTAAATCTAAAAACTGATTATTATATTTTTCAAATTTTTGATTTATATCTTTCCATAAAAAAGCATAATAAAAAATTTGTAATTTTTTTAATTCTTCTTCTAATTCTCCTCTCTTTTTTAATTTATTCACCTGCCTAGTTAAACTTTTTAAACGAGGTTCAATTTCAATCAAAAGCATTTGAGCCTGATTTAAATTCTCATAACTATTTTTTAATTTATTCAAAGATTCATCTCTCTTAATTTGAAATTGTTTTACCCCGGTAGCTTCATCAAAAAATTCTTTTCGTTCAGCTAAAGATGTACTTAAAAAGCCTTCTACCATTCCTTGCCCAATAACACTATAAGTTTTTTGTCCAAAATTTGCTTTAGCCAAAAGCATTTGAATATCAGCTAATCTAACCCTTGTATTATTAATCATATATTCACTATCTCCATTACGATAAAGTCGCCGTGAAATAACGATTTGACTTAAATCACCTAATCTTATCTTTTCTTCTTCATTTTTCTTATCTTTATCAGGACTATAAACCCCATCTTCATTATTTAAAAATAAAGAAACTTCAGCCATTCCCAATTTACCTTTTTTATCCGATCCGGAAAAAATAATATCTTCCGCTCTCTTGCCTCTTAAGGTTTTCATGCTTTGCTCTCCTAAAGTCCAACGTACAGCATCAGCTACATTAGATTTTCCGGAACCATTAGGTCCGACAATTGCTGTTAACCCTCTTTTTTTACCGGAAATTATTCCCGGGAAAGTTAAAACATTCTTTCCGGCGAAAGATTTAAAACCCTGAATTTCTAATTTTTCTAAATACATACTGGAAACAAAATTAATAATCTAAAACTTATTATACAATACTTTTATAAAATAAAAAAGATTAAATTTAAAGTTTAATCTTGTCTTTTGTAAATCTTTATTATTAAACTATTTAAATAATAAAGCTGCTCCAACTGCTCCGGATTGTTCATTTAATTTCGATTTTAAAATTTTAATATGTTTTCTTAATTCTGAGGAACTGATATTTTGTCGCATTGTTTTCTTTATAATTGATAAAAATAAATCAGCCGATTGCATCGCTCCTCCACCCAATACAATAACTTCCGGTGCTATTAAATTAGCAATATTAGCCAAAGCCATTCCTAAAAACTCACCTAATTCAGCAAAACTTTTTTCAGCTAAAATGTCTCCTCGATAAGCTTCTTCCGCTAAATTAGCCGGATTGTTTTGAGTTAATTTATGATAAGCATCTTCTAATTTTATGCCATTGGAAAAATCCATAATCATTTCTCCCGGTTCTCCCGATCCACCAAAAGAAGATTTATAAATATCCCCATTTAAAAACCATCCCCCACCAATTCCGGTCCCAACTATCAAACCATAGATATTGTTATATTTTTTTGCAACCCCCACTTTAGCAACTGAACGAACAAAACAATTTCCATCATTATCAATTTTTACCGGAAAATTAACTCTTTTTTCTAATTCTTCTCCTACCTTTACTCCGTTTATTAATGGGATATTAGGAGAATTAAGCATTCTATTTTCCTTATAATCAATAACTCCTGCCAAACCAAGACCTATCCCCTCTAAATCACATTTTAATTCTTTCGCTTTTTCTAAAAGAGGATCTATTAAAGCTAAAAGCATAACTAAGAAATGATCTAAATTATCTTTTGGTGTTGCTAAAATATAATCTAAAATTATCTTTTCTCCATCAAATAAAACAGCACTCATTTTAGTCCCCCCAACATCTATTCCTATTTGACATCTCTTTTTATTCATACTTTTATTAAAATTAAATTATCTATTTTAATAATAACTCTTATTCTGTTTTTTGGGAATATTTTAAATCAAATAACTCTTTTGCTTTATTCCAAAATCTATCATCATGTTGAACATTTTTCTCCCAATACCACCATTCCACCCCCCAAAGATAAAATTCTTTAAATCCGGTTTTTCGAGAAAAATCTATAATATCTAAAAATTTTTCGTAACTCATTGTTTTGTCTCTTTCTTTCTGACTTAATTCTTGAAATGGACGAGGCCCCCAAGGTTCCCCTTGTAATTCAATAACCAACCATTTCTCAGGATGAACAAAGAAACTTGCTATATTTTTTTTAAAACGAAAAAATCCCGGTTCAATCGGATAATGAATATATTTTTTAAGAATCTGAGAATAAGTATCTCTATACATAGTTGTTCCAAAAATATCTGCTCGTTTCGCCGCAGGCAACCAAAGAGATAATTCTCCGGAATCGCTAATTAAAATTGGCCTTGAATCTAATTTATGCGCTAATAATATTTCTTTATCTAAAAACTCCTTATCTAATTTCGGGCATTCTCCAAAATGAGCTAAAAAAGGTTCATTTTCTATTTGCCAAACTTTTATTGTTTTTTTATTTTTATATCTTTCAATTGTTTTTTTTATATAATTTAAAACCTCTTTTTCTCTTTCTTGTTTGTTTGTCTTTTTTACCCAATCCGGAAAATGACATTCTGGCCAACGAGGAAGACGCGTACCAATTGCTAAAATAATTTCTGTATTCCTTTTTTCCGCTTCATTAATTTGCCAATCTAAATCATCCCAAATAAAAATACCCTTTTCTTTTTCTACTTCATCCCAATAAGCAGAAAGTCTAATCTTTTTTACTTGTAAATCATCTAAAATTGCCAAGTAGTTTTCTTTCCAATCAAGTCCTAAATCTTCACTTTCTTTTTTTGAAAAAGTAACTCCATAAGAAATATCTTTCTTCTTATAAAAAACACCTCTGCTTAAAAGAAATAAAATAAATAAAAATACAATTAAAATACTTAAAATAAATTTAAATCTTTTAATAATTTTAAACATTAAAAAAATTAAAGCACATCATCTAAAGCGTCTTGAGTAAAATTAACTACAAAAGCTGTAAGAGCATATGCTGATAAAATTATAATCATTCCAATAACAGAAGCTATCAAACGAGAACGAGCTTTTTTAATTTCTTCTTCATTGCCATTAGACATCATCCATGTAGCTCCACTCCAAATAATTAAAACGAGAAAAATAAGACCTAAAAAAGTTAAAAAATATTGGATATATGCCACAGCTAAATCTCGAGCATCTGTATCCTCACCCGTAAGCCCGGGAAAAGCTTCTGCCACTTCTTTGTTTGTAGGCTCAAATCCTTCTTGTTGATCTAATAATCCAGCATGTCCCAGACCTATATTAAATCTAAATAATAAAAGCCCGGAAAATAAAAAACTTAAAAAAATAAAACTTAAAATTTGTTTTTTGCGTAAATTCATATTTTTTATGTTATAATTATTATGTTTATATTATAGCTAAGTTTTAGATTATTTTAAAGACCATATGAAATTAAAAAAGAAAATTGCCATAAATACCATTATTCAAATTATCAGTAAATTAATTTCAACCTTAATTGGATTATTCTCTATCGGAATTATTACTAGATATTTAGGAAATGAAGGATTTGGAGAATATACTACCATTATTACTTTTCTTTCTTTCTTTGGCATTATCGCTGATTTAGGGCTAACTTTAATTAGCGCTAGAATGATTAGTAAGCCTGGAATTGATGAAAAAATGATTTTAGGTAATCTTTTTGGACTTAGAATTGTTTCGGCTATATTCTTTATTGGCATGGCTCCTTTGATTGTCCTTTTTTTCCCTTATAGTTCAGCTGTTAAAAAAGGTGTTTTAATAGTGTTTATTTCATTTATTTTTGTTGCTTTAAATCAAATTTTAGTAGGACTTTTTCAAAAAAATCTAAGAATGGACAAAGTATCTATTGCAGAAATTACCAGCAGAATATCTTTTTTAATTATTGTCATTTTTGTTACAAAGTTTAATTTAGGATTAAATGGTATTTTAAGTGCTTCCGTATTTTCAGCTCTTATAAGTTTCTTCATTCATTATATTTTTTCTAGAAAATTTGCTATCATTGTCCCTAAATTTGATTTCAAATATTGGAAAAAAATTATAAAACTTTCTTGGCCATTAGCCTTAACTATCTTTTTTAATCTACTTTATTTAAGAAGCGACATTATCTTTCTTTCCATAATTCCACGTCCTTCTAAAATGGGAATTATTTCTGAAGTAGGACTTTATGGTGCTGCCTATAGAGTCATTGATGTTTTAATTACACTACCTTTTATGTTTTCTGGAATTATTCTTCCTATTTTAAGTAAATCTTGGGACGAAAATAAACACGAAGATTTTAGGAATATTCTTCAAAAATCTTTTGATCTTATGGTTATTTTAGCTCTGCCAATTTCTTTTGGGGCACAATTTTTAGGAAAAGATATTATGGTTTTAATTGCTGGAAAAGAATTTGCTCTTTCAGGGGATATATTAAAAATATTAATTCTAGCAGCAAGTTTAATTTTTTTAGGAAATATTTTTGCTCATGCCATCATTGCCATTAATCGTCAAAAAAATATTATTGGTGCTTACTTTTTTGTGGCCATAAGCTCTTTGGCCGGATATGTTCTTCTTATTCCTCGTCTTTCTTATTTTGGAGCCGCTTTAGTAACTGTTTATTCAGAATTATTCATCGCCCTTAGTTCTATTTATTTAATAAAAAAATATACCAATTTTATACCTAAAACAAAAATATTTATAAAAGCATTATTATCTTCTTGCTTAATGTCTTTAGTTCTTTATCTTGGGAAAAAATATTTATCAGAAAATATATATTTAAATTTAGTTTTAGGAATTGGAAGTTATATATTTTTTATCATTTTGCTAAAAGGAGTGTCAAAAGAAGATATATCCTTCTTATTTAAAAAAGAATAAATATTATGTTAAAAAAAATATATATTATTAGCGACAAAGAAGATATTCGTTCTCTCCTTCCTTTTTTTGAAGAATTACAAAGAAAAAATTTTTCTTTATCGTTCTTTTTTAGTAATCCCAAACTAATAAAACTAAAAGAAGAAAAAAAAATTAAAATTAAAAAAATAACAAAAATATTAAATGACGGAGGAAAAATAAAAAATCTAACTTTAAAATTTATAGCTCCGTTTTTAAGTTTAATATTAATCCCTTATCTTTTTTATTTAAAAAGAAAAAAAAATATTCAAATTTTCATTCTTTGGAGTAAGTCCGCAAAAATAATTTTAAGAATTCCCTTAAAATTCATAAAAATAAAAAATATTTGGATAGAAAATGATTTTTCAGAAAAAAAATTAAGAACTTTCTCAAAAAAAACTATTCGTTTATGTTTTTCCAATGAAATAAGAAACCAACTTATTAAATCTGGAGTAAAAAAAGAACAAATTAAACTTCTCCTTCCCGCCCTACACATTAAAGATACGAAAAGACAAGATAACATTTTTAATAATTTAGCTCGAGAAAATTGGGAAAAAAATCAATCTATATCTAAAAAATCAAATTTTTTCAGCATAGGAACATTTGCTGATTTAAATTCAGAAACTAATTTAGAAAATATTTTTTTAGCTATAAAAAAATCTCTTGATGTTATCCCTAACATTCAACTAATCATAATTGGAGATGGAAAAAATAGAAAAGAATTAACTTGGCTTAGCCAAAAAATGAAAATCAATAATCTAGTTTGGTTTATAGGAGAACAAAAACATCTGGGAAAATGGCTAGAAGCATTTGACCTTTTTATTCCTGCTTGTTTAAAAGCCAATTTAAAAGATTTTGAAATTATTTTAAAAATATTATATGCTAAAATCCCAGTCATAAGTCCTAACAATATTGGACTTAATGATTTAATTAAAAATAATAAAACCGGTATCATCACTGAAAAAGAAAATAGCGAGGAAATATTAAAAGCAATTATTAAATTAAAAAAAGATAATGATTTCAGAAAACAACTTGGGCATAATTCTTTTTTATCCGCTCAAGAAAATTTCAATATAGGAAGAATGATAAACGATTTTATCAAAATAATAGAAGAATAAAATATAAAAATTAATAAAATATGCCTCAATATAAATTAATAGATCAAAATAATGAATTTATTGTTGTTAATAAACCTGCCGGATTAATTAGTCATCGCACTGAATATATTAAAGAGGAAAGTTTAGCAGATCAAGTTTTAAAAGATTTTCCGGATATGAAAAATATTGGAGAGAACGAATTCCGCCCGGGGATTATGCACCGATTAGATAAATCTGCTTCCGGACTTATGGTTTTAGCGCGTAGTTCAGAGTCTTATGAAAATTTAAAAAATCAATTTAAAGAAAGAGTGATTGAAAAAAAATATAGTGCTTTAGTTTATGGAAAAATTATTAGAGATTATGATGAAATAAATTTTTTAATCGGTCGAAGTTCTAAAGGTGGAAAAATGGCGGCCTTTCCTTTAACAAAAAAAGGGAAAGCTAATTTTGATGGACGGAATGCTCGTACTTTATTTGAAGTTAAAAAAAGGTTTATCAATTATACTTTAATAGAAGCAAAAATTGAAACTGGACGAACTCACCAAGTTCGAGTTCATCTTTCGGCTTATGGTCATCCTCTAGTTGGAGATAATCTTTATGCTACTCGTAAAACAAAATTAAAAAATGAAAAACTAGGAATGGAAAGAATATTTTTAGTAGCTAATTTTTTATCTTTTCGAAATATTGCAGGAAAAATTTATAAATACGAAATAGACCTCCCAGAAGATTTAAAAGAATTATTAAATAAAATAAAATAATAATTTACCAACATGATACCCAATAAGAAAAAAATATTTATCATCAGTGGCCCCTCAGGAGCGGGGGAAGATTCGGTTATTGAAGGACTGCGTACATATTTTCCAATCGAAAAAATTATTACCAGTACCACTAGAAAAAAAAGACCTTATGAAAAAAACGGAAAAGATTATTATTTTCTAAGTCATGCAGAATTTAAAAAAAAGATTAAAAATAATGAATTTTTTGAATGGGCTTTAGAAGATCAAGGAAATTATTATGGAGGAAGTTTAGAAGAAATTAAACGAGTTTTAAATTCAGATAAAATTGGAATTTGGAAAATGGATTATAAGGGAGTTTTAAACGCCAAAAAAATTCTTCCGGAAGCAATTTCCATTTATCTTCATGTTCCTTTAAAAACAATAGAAAAAAGACTTAAAAATAGAAAAATTCATGATAAGAGCTTTGTTCAAGAACGTTTAAATTATGCAAGAGGATGGTATAAAAATAGAGAAATATTTGATTATGAAGTAAATAATAAGGAAGGACAATTAGATAAAACCATTGAAAAAATAGCTAAAATTATTAAAAAAAACATATAAAAGATAAATATTGACAAAATTACATCTTTATTATAATATAAAGGCAATAAAAGATACTTAATTTTTTTAATAGGACCGACAAGTTCTATTTTTATATTTAAAAATATGACCGATCAAAAGGAAAAACTAGAGGAGAAAAAAGAAAAAAAAGATGAAAAAAATATTCCAGAATTAAAGCCTGGGATGACTGTGCGTGTTTATCAAAAAATTAAAGAATTAAACGCAAAAGGAGAAGAAAAAGAAAGAACTCAATATTTTGAAGGAATTATTGTTGCTAAAAAACATGGGAAAGAAGCTGGAGGAACTATAACGGTTAGTAAAGTTTCTAATGGAGTTGAAGTAGAAAAAATATTTCCTCTTAATCTTCCAACTATAGAAAAAATTGAAATTAAAAAAATCGCAAAAGTAAGACGGGCTAAACTTGGTTTCTTAAAAAGAGGATATAAGAAAAAGTTAAAAGAAAAAAGAGTCAACTAGAAAAACTGGAAATGTATATTAAAAGGTACCTTTTAATATACATTTATTTTATAAAAACATTAAAAACCGATTGAAATAATTTTTCTATGTCTATCAGTTTAATTAATTTGTTTGAATTTTTTCTATTCAATAAAATTGTTTATCAGCCGAGGTGGTGGAATTGGTAGACACGCAAGCTTGAGGGGCTTGTGAGTATAATGCTCGTGGAGGTTCAAGTCCTCTTCTCGGCACATATTTAGGGCGTATAGCTCAGTTGGCTAGAGCGCTTCGTTTACACCGAAGATGTCCGGGGTTCGAGTCCCTGTACGCCCACAATAATAAAGTTGCACTGAAAGGTGCGGCTTTTTTATTGTGGGAATATAGGGTGAGAAGCCCGGTTTGATTATAGATTGTTAAAAAGAAAATAAGAATAAAGAAAGAAGAAAATAAAGTCCACTCTTT
>Ga0256913_10001611_pt1 | contig 11605 bp, 23 predicted proteins | sample Axial_MatmetaG_FD_185970 | JGI IMG/M metagenome (GOLD analysis project Ga0256913, IMG submission 185970) | Deep-sea worm associated microbial mat communities from Axial Seamount, Juan de Fuca Ridge, Pacific Ocean - Axial_Mat | ecosystem: Environmental > Aquatic > Marine > Oceanic > Microbial...
GTTTCAACAAAGTTCATAGCTTCAACAACGTTCTCAGCTACAATTGGTTGTGTTAATCCTCATCAACTTATTGAGAACACATATATCTTTCTTGGATCTTCTGGTTCTCATCCTCATTGAGGTGATTGTTGAGGTGATGGAGTTCACCCTTCTTGTTGCTCTTGTTTATTCTTCATGATCTCCATAGCTTTATTAAGTACATCTTCGATGTCCTCTATACTATCAAGCTCCTTACCTAGATCGAATGGTTCTTCACTCATATCCTTGTTCTCCTCTGTATCAGTTGGAGGAGTTGGTGTTCATTTCTTGATAGCTTTTCATTTAACTTTAAGTAACACCTCTCACTTAGTTGAGGTTGGTTCAATCTCTCAATCAAACACATCAACATATTCTTCACCATCTTCTATCCTCTTAAGCATATACAATTGTGATGCTCATTTCTTGACGTCTTTGACTCAAGTCACTTCACACTTTACATTGTCAGGAAGATAAATTACTTCTTGTCATAGTTTGAATGTCATTATTTTTTCTTATTAGATAAATAATCTTTAAGTAAATCTAGCAGAGTCTTGATTGAATCAGTATATATTTCTGGTAGATCCTGTTCGATTTTGTTTCAGTTGGCTAACATATCTTTATAGATATCTACAGCTCAACGTTGATACTCTACATAGTTGAATAGGTCTACAAGTTTAGTGAACCATCAACCTCTTGATGTATCTATATACAATCAAGATTTATCTTTTTGTTTCTTTGCAATATATCTATGATATATCCACAATAAATTTGATAATATTAAAACTTCCTGATAATTTATTGTCTTTGACAATAGCTTATCAAGAAGATCAATCATAGGAGTGATCATCCTTTATATATTTATTTAGATAAAATCTTTTTCATATTAGGCATGGTTCTTCTAAGACTTTTGATTACTCACTCAATAAATAATTCGTATGCATCTTCAGCTGATAGCTCAGTGTCTTCACATTCTTCAATGAATGCAATCGATACATTCCTTCAGATGGCAGCAACAGCTGCTCAAGTACTAGAAATTAAATTTTTGTTTGATAGATTCTCAAACTTTAAATCAAATACTCAACCATCTGTAGGTATTCATCACTCGAACTCGCTTTTAATTTCTAAGTTAAAGAATCATTTCTCCTCAGGAGAATCCTTTTGCTCAGTGTCTTTCTTTGAAGAGGCACTGGCTTTTTTAGCTATCTTAACTAACTCTTTGAGTTCGTCAAGCATAGCTCTCATCTGTTCTAGTTCTTTTTTAGTAGCCATAATTTATATTTGTAATACAATAAAACATAAGTTTAGGATGGAAGCTCTACCTTTTTAGAAGGTAGTGTCTTCAATTCTTTTTCAATAGTTATTAGTCTTGACTCTAGTTCACTGAGTCATTCAGATAATAACTTAAGTCATTCAATAATTTTATCAAGCTTATCTCTATCAGATTCAGGTACGACTGACACTGTTCACTCGATAACTAAATCTTCTTCATCATAATCATTCTCTCATCATGTATCCCAAACAACTTTAAATGGGAGACTTCCTGCTATATCTTTATCTACAATAACTCAGCCAGAATCTTCAGGATTATTCAGACTGGGTTGTCATTTGATACACCGACTCCTAACTCATGAAGGAGATAGCTTGACTCTGTCTCATACTTTCATTTGTTATTAGTTATTACGAAGTAAAGAAGCAAGGTCTATTGGCTTAGTCCCATATTTTTCTGGATATGAATCAAGTGTTTCTTCTATTATCTTAACAGTCTTCAAGGTTTTCTCATATCTTTTCCATGTTCCAAACCTTCTTTTTCTACTTGTTAAGAAAATACTTTTTAAGTATGGATTTAATAACATCATTTTGTTATTAGTTTCTAATTAAAGACTCATCATATTCTATATCATGATGAGATAATACTTCAACTCTTAACTCTTTATACATATGATTTCAATTTGACATGGTCAGTTCTGTTGACCATTCTTTTTTACTTTGGTATAAAGATTTAACATAGCTTGGTATGTCATCATCATCAAGAATTGATCCATCATATGGTGGTTGAATATATGTCTTGAGATTGAATCAGGTTCGGACTAGCACCCATGTTACTGGATGCCATCAGTCCTCGTCTGGTTCTTCTAACTTATAGTTAGCAAATCAATTTATATATTTACCTCGTATAGTTCAAGACTCTAACAGTCTTGTATTATGTAGAGGTCAGATCTTTAATGTATCTTTGTTATACATTATGATTTATTAGGGTATAAAACTTTCTCTATAAGATCATCCAATCATTGTTTTGCATTAAGATATGTTAATGCTTCATCAGATGTTTGAACTTTATGTATAAGTTTTAATCTAGCATAAAGTTTATTAACCTTAGCTTTGTTTTTATTATCTATAGCTATCTCAATCTGATCAATAACTTCAGCCGCTAGTATTGAAACTATATCAATAGATTCTACAGCCTCAACTAGCTTAGCTAGTTTCTTGATTTTAGTTTTAATAAAACCATTCCAAATAGTTTCTCTTAATGTATTCATTGTATTATTATTAGAAGGTAAAGCTTCTTTGTAAGCATCGATCGATTCTTGAAACTCGTCGCCTGCTGTACATAATCATTCAATTAGATTACCTGATGATCTGGATTGACAAAAAGGATTGTCTCTATGTTTAAGTATAGCAAATTTTAGATTTAATAATATCTCTCTGCCTGATTCTAAACAAGCAAGCGCTCAATTTGCAAATAGATCTGAGCCTCTTACAAGTTTAACATTATCATGTATAATCTTTCATCATTCATTATCTAATACAGCTACCACATCTCAAGCAAAGAACGGAGTTCATTTTTTGTCTACATATAATGGTTCGGTAGGTCTCATTATGATTTAAGTTTATTAGATAAATTATTTATAAGTTTTTCTTGTTGTTTGATTACAGCATTCTTTAAATCTATAACCTTCAACGCTTCAGTCTCTACCTTCTTTAATCATTTCTTCCATTCGTTATGTAGTTCTTCTATAGCTTTATGACAATTCATGGTGCTTACCATGCGTCATATTGTGTACCAGATAATTGACATTGCTACTATGTCAATAAATAATCGTATCATTAAGTCCATGTTATTTAATCTTAGAAGGTAAAGCGTTATCTATTATAATCTTTCATCCTTTGATCTCTATGTTTGAGATCTCAAACATGTTAGGCATATTGATACCTAATGATTTCCAATCAACCATGTTCTGGAAGTTAAGTATCACTTGTTGTTTCTGTTTGTTATTGATAGCCAAGTTGAATTGGTTTATTGTTTGTTCTTTAATCTGTTTGAACGCTTGAATATTATTTCGTTCTTTAGTTGTTGCTATTTTAATAGCCACATCTGCTTCAGATTTACGAACATCTCGATACTTGTTTATCAATCAAGGATACTTCTCTTGTAAGTCATCCTTCTCAGTTTGACTTAGTATAGGATCAAGATTTTTAATCTCGGTTTTGATTTTACTTTCTTCATCTGTAAGAGATTGCATCTCTACTTTAATAGCTTCAAGTCTTTCCATCTTTGATGTAAGTTTCTTGTTAGCTTTAAGATTCTTTTGTTTGATACTATCTCTGATAGTATTCAATCTGTTATCCAATTCTGTTTCAACTTCTCTTAGAGAGTTGTTTAATACGTCGTCTAATTTAGCCATAATAATATATGTTTAAAATTATAAAAAACTTTTTAATTAATACATAATACTGTTGATACTGAGTCTTTGTTCTCATACTGGATATCATCCAGTGTTATGATCTCATTTGGATCTATGAGTCTATAGATTTTTAAAGGTCTATTAAGATACATAACTTGAGGAACAAACACGACTCATTGGTATGCGTTACCTTCATCGTCATGTGAATAAATAAGTGGTGTATCATCTGTGATGAGTCACTTATCTTTGAGTAACTTGATGTTATGTAACAAGTCTTTGACTGTTATCGAACGTGGAGTTTGTTCCATGATATATTTAGTTACTAAATAAATCTGCGAATTTTTTAACCAAGAAATCTTCGTATTCTTGCTTATCTTTAGCATCAGATTCTACTACAATCTTATGCAATAGTGATCTAACTGTTGCATACAATGTAAGAAGTACATCTTTAGATGATACATTTGCTGCCTCAAATTTTACATCAGATGAATCACTATCAGAAGGAAATCAGTTCTCATCAAATTCCATATTCAATAATAGCCTTATAAACTTCTTTGAGTCTGACTCTTGTTTGTCAGATAAATTTTTAACGAAACTTTCTAGTTGTTCTTTGAACAAATCTATTCATTCTTGTTTCATAATTGTATATGTTTAAATAATTAAATACCTTTCTCTTCGAACAGCTCGATCATCTCTAAGATGTCGGCTAAATCTTGTTTGAATTTAGCTGTCCTTTTCTTCTCAGCTTCGAAGAATTTTTCTGTATCCTGTGTTTGTTCTAGCTCTATTCTATTCTGTTCCATCAATTCATAATCTGATTTATTAAGTTCAGAATAGCAAAGATCAATAACCTTCTTTTTATTAACAGTAACTTTGTTAGTGTTAATAGAGATATCTTGATCTTTTTTTAGAGCTAATGCTATCTCTTTTGCAACAGCATCATCAAGCTGTTGCTGAAGAGATTTATTTGAATTGTTTTTATAAACATTCGGATCAGTTTCTAGATATCAATGTCTTGCTACATGCATTTGTTAAAATAATGTTATAGATAAAACGCATAACGATAATGTTATAATCAAAATTATACCAGCTCAAGCAACAATAGCAAGCTCTGCTTGTTCTTTTGTTGGAGCTTGTTTAGAACTTTTAGGTTTAATAGTTTTAATCATTTAGTTTGTTAAAATAAAATAATATTATAGATAAAGTATTAAGTCCTCGCTCTTTCGTGGCGAGGCTTTGCTTTCTGGCAAACGCTCATCTTTGGTATTTAATAGAGTAAGAATAAGTTAGATATCTCTATGTAAATGTAATGAATATAGAATGAATATAGTGAGCGTAAGTTAAGCTTCAATCTTTTTATTAATCTTTTTAAGAGTTGAAGCTACTGCTCGCTCATATATATCTTGAGCTTTGTGTCAGTAGAAATTTACTGTAGCATCTTTGGTATAATACCAAAAGCTATATGCTCCATACTTATCTTTTAGTTTTGTATCGTATTTAGTAATACGATTTAGATTATTAATCACAAATTTACATCGAGACTTGATCTCAGTATGTGATTGAATGTAATCTAAGTTAATTTTTTTAATTTCTTTTTTTGATTGTAAATTTGATTGTACATTTTTTACTTGTTTCATTTTGATTATAGGTAATAATTTAAAGAAGTTTAATTAAATTTGATTAGTAATCCCAGTTCGTTATTGAACGAGAATTCTTTTAAGCATCATCTCTTTGTAAGATGATATGAATCACTTGTATGAGAATCTTTCGTACCAGAATGAATCAAATAGATTGACGGCATCTATATCTATGTTAAATAGAGATGCTCTAATCTGTTTAATTGTAAGTTCTCAATTAACAAATAGTTTAGTAAGAGTCTTAACTTGGTTAAGCTCATGATTTCTTTTGTAAGAATAAACTGTGAAAGAATTAGAATTAGTAGTGTAAGACATTTTGTTTAATGTTTATGTTGTAAAATAATGTTGTCTCAGTATTGAGACTTAAGAATAGAATTTAATTCTTCCATCTCACTTGGTGATTGTGGAAGTTTTTCCTTTGATAACCTGAGTTTCTCTCAAGTGTTAGTATCAAGAATATTGATACTTCTAATATGTCAAGACTTTGTCTTTGACACAAGTAACCTAAGCTTTCTGTTTGTTACCATACTTTATATATGTAATAAGATAAAATATGACCTCTTGACAAGAGTAAAAATCATACTGAAATTCATGTAAAAAATACTGAATTTTTAGTATGATGTAAGTTCAATTGAGAACTATTAATACTCAATATCTAGGTCAAAAAGTAGGATACTACTGATTATAGAATATATTGACAGTGTTTTTCTGGTGTGATATAATAGGGTCATTTTTTTGCTATTTACTTTTATATATAAATGTGATATAATATTGTTGTAGTACCTAATAAGTTGATGTTGACAAAAAAAAGAAATGGTATATAGACATGACAATATGTATGTATACTATGTATATATATATTTAGATAGTTTATAGTGGGATATTTTATATATATATATATTTTACATATATGTTGTTTTTTTTTCTTTTTTTTTATTCTCTTATATAGAAACTATTCAAAAATATAAATACTTAGTCATAGGTGGTTTTGTTATGTCTAAAAATTATTTAAGACATTTGTCAATAGCTAAAAGCCAGTTCTCTTTTGGATATTATATCACTTTTCACTATAAATGTAAAGAGACGAATTTGTCTATGATTTTTTTTGACATCATCTTTCTAGCCAATGGTCAAGTGAGGTTTCACAATGTTTGTTCTACACAGGCAATATCACCGTTTTTATTCTGGAGTTCGTTTCGATTACACTTCTGCACTAGGGTTATTAAATTTCTAAGCTTCTGATTCGTGTGTTTGTAGTTTAGTGCAAGTAATTTAAAGCATTATTTTTGAATTTTTATATTTTATATTTACATTTATTTTTATTTATTTACGACACGTTACATTTATATGGTTTTATTATACAATGTATTGACACACATTTTCATTTTTTAAGTTTTGTTTATTTTTGTTTTTTTTATATTTTATATTTACATTTTATTTTTTTTATATTTATTTTTTTTATTTATTTTTTTTATTTATTTTTATTTTTTATTTTTATTTTTTATTTTTTTTTTTTTTTTTTTTTTTTTTATTTTTTATTTTATTATTTTATTTTTATTGCCGAATTTTTTTTGTCAAAATATCTGTTCATTCAAGAGTGACATTTTATTCCTTTCTACTTGTTTATATTATTATATTATTTTTATTGAAATAATTATATAAATATAGGTATATACCCCTTTATAATATTATATATTTTTTTGTTTATCAACTTTCGGGAATCCAAAAAAACACCCTATTAAGGAATTTCAATAACACCAGTTCTTAACTGGTAAACTTTCTCTTGACAAACACTATACTCATCAGTATACTATATATGTTTATATATACTAATATTTAATAATGAGAAAGAAGAGTGTACTTATGACCATAGATGAAGAGATCATAACAATGATAGCGTTGATAGCTGCTGCAGAGTGAACTAACAGGAGTGCTATAACAAGGGAAGCATTAAGTATGTGGATAGATAACTATAACTATAAGAATCCTATAGGTAGCATAAGTAAAAAGGTAAAAAAGAATTTAGATTCTAAAATAAAAACTAATGACGCTAATAGTAGCAGTAAATGATCCAGCATTAAAGATGAGGATAATAGCAGCTGATGACATTGAGAGCAGCTGAAATGAAGTGACATGAACGACAACAAAGATTCACAAAGTGAAATGATGAGTGATAGGGATGAGTTGATGAGCGCTTGAGTGTGATATAGCAGCTGAGATTCTCAAAGAGAACAAGTTGAAGATAACATACATGAACCTATTCAAGATACGGAACAAGGTATGGGAGAGACTGAAGGAGCTACAGCAACTAGGTGAAAAGAATTACTGAAATGAGAATCAGAGATGGATGAATACGAATCTAGTTTTCCTATTGGATAACGGAGATATATATCAATGGAACCAATGGTGAAATATAAATTATACTAAGGCGCTAAGTAACTCTAGAACTATAGTTACTAACTGACTTTGAGCAGATATGATGTATTGATTCTTAGTCCACACTCCATGATCTATGAATATGGGATGACCGATACACGAATGATATATCTCTATCCATAAAAGATACCCTATCATAGGAGTAGATGTAGATTATTATCAGAAGGTATGAAACAAGAAACGAGAATTTGGTAGGTATTTATAAGAATAATCAAATACTATTATTAAATTTTATTACTAACATAATATGATGTTTAAAAAAATCGTGACCGTTATGACATTAGTAGTTGTAGCTTTCGCTACGACATTTACATCAGCGGTTTATTTTCAGCAGATGGATCACACTGAGTGGATGCCAGAAGCTCTAGCGTTCGATCAAGTCTTCGTTACCAGAGCTAAATCTATGCCAGTAGTAGAGAAGCGAGAGTTCTACAAATTATACTGTGATAGGTTGTGGGGGATCTATAGTCAGTGGAAAAGAGAACTGAGAAGTAACTGACAATACTATCCACCATACACTTCGTTGCTACAACAAGTTACAGAACTTATGTGTAAACATAAAAGTGATTTGGAAGCAGAGGAACGAGAGATTATCCAACCGCTAAGAGATATTTTTGTATACTAACCAAAAGTAATTATGAAAACTAAAACCAATAAAACTAAGATCAATCTCGTATCAAGTACGTACGATATAGATTGATTCACATTCGTTCTACATACAGATGTGGAAAACAAGGTAAGAACTAGCATCTTACCTAACAACCACTATAACAAAATGCATTTCGAAAAATCTAGTAGCGATGTTATCGAAAGATTTAATAATGCGTTGAGTACATATGTAGAAAAGATTTTAAAACCTAAACTAAAAGAAAATGATTTGAAAGCCAGTTAGATACCACAAGAGATGGCAGATAGTAGCTAGCATGTTCCAAGATCCTGCTAGATACCATCGAGCAAAAGTTATCCAGTTGTGAATACTTAAGATTAAAAAGTACCCAGAAGAGGTTACTAATGAAGCATGAATACAATCAGAGTTTACAAAAGAATTATATGATGGTTTACTTATTGACATGACTTTGAGAATACCTAAGTTAATGTTTAAGTGAGACTTATTTTTCTGAATAGGGTTTAATTCTAAACCTAATACGAACATATTTAATCCATTCAATATAAGATTTAGAAAAGCTAAGTTAACTAAAGTTCCTATCCAAACCAAATCTATAGAGGAGCTTGTTAAGGAATACGAATCTATTCCTGTAGAACTTCCTAAGGAAGACAAACCTAAGAAGAAGCCAGTTAAGAAGCCAGTTAAGAAGCCTACTAAAAAAAGAGGTAGACCTAAAAAGAAATAACATATTTTAGATAATTAAATAAATATTATTATGTCTGATGAAACACTAACACCAGTTAGAGAAAAAGAGATTACAACATTTATTAAGAAACTAGATGGAATAGCATCAAGGATTGGAGAAAACGTTGATACTCTTAAGACCACTCTAAATCCAGTTCTTCCAGAAACTGAAAAAACTGCAGACCTAGAAGAACCATCAGTAAGTTCTTTAACACCAATGTGAAGAGCTATAAGATCGATCATAGCTAAGTTAGAGGCTACTAATGAAAAGGTAATGTCTTTAAATGATGATGTAGAGTTATAGATTGTATAAGGTAGGTCGAGCCTACCTATATATGGACAAGAGTTTATACGGAGTATGAGCTAGAACACCTAACGGTGAGTTGGAGCAACGCCAACCTTGTCTTAATAAATAATTTAAATCCTAACCTATTATAGAAGATGAAAATTATATGTAGACCAAGACAATCTTGAAAAACATTTGATATGATTAAATTATGTGAGATTATGTGATATAGAATATTATGTGTTGATGAGCAAAGAAAGAAACATATATGAGAATTGGCACACAAGATGAATATAAAAATAAAGCCACCAATAACTAGTAAAGAATTGGATAAATTAAGATGATATAGAGATAGAAAAATAATTATAGACGATGCTGATATGTTGTTGCAAAATATGATAGATGCAGATATAAAAGCAATATCAGTAACAGATGATTAATCACTTAGAGAATACTATTTATATAAACCATAGAAGATGCAAAGAGAAAAATATAACATATGATTATGAATAGCATATAATATAGACGCAAAAAGAATAGATATATTGTTGTTTGTTTGGAGCATTGAAATTAACCTTTAACCCTAACCTATTATAGAAGATGTGAAAATTTACTATTAGAAACTTTATATGACTTATTGGTTGGAAGATATATATACGATGAATGTGGCATAAAAATAAATCTATGAGTAATCATTTATCTTATAAACATATAGCAAGGAACTTATGATATTATCTATGACAGTCAGACACATTTAATAAAGAACATAAAGATTTTTAACCCTAACCTATTATAGAAGATGTGTGATTGTAAAAATATAGAGATATGAAGTTATGACAGACAAACAAACATGAAGCCACCATATAGTGATAAGTGGTTATGCATAGACACTTGTTTAGTTCAAGAGATAGCAGAGCTATGGGCAAAGTGAATACATACAACCTGATGCTGCTGCGGTCATAATAAATTAAAATGATATATATGAGTGATAGATGAAGATATACAAAAGATGAAAGATCTTTGATATACAGTTCAACACAATCCACATAGACCTTGAGCAGAAGATACATTTAACTTATTAAATATAGAGGATGAATAAAGACTGGATAGAAGATTGTGCTACAGCAATATGACAACTATATTTTAATTGAGCTACTCCTGAAAGAGATACTATAATAGATGTTATAGATTGATATATACCTAGACAAGAGAAGATTAATTTAAAAAGCACAACAAATAAAGTATGAAAGTATGTGACGCAAATAATACATTTTAGTTGATGAAACAAAAGAACCTTTGAAGATATAAACACAGAAACCATAAAGCAATGAGAGTTCACAAAGATGTATGATAAAGATTGAAGATTGATTATGATAAATACAAAGAACGTTGATTGTATAGAAGTTTTCAAAAGCTAATATATTTTATTTAAAATTATTCTATGTGAGATAAATTCTGATTTATATATAAGAGAGCAAAACCTAAAGATTGAATCATAAATCTTTTTTATGATGGTAACCTTTTGAATGTTGATCTAACTATGGATGAGGACTGAGCTATTGATCGAAGTAATAGGATCAGTATGAGTTCTTTCCAAGAAATAAAACAAAGGATGTATGGTAGAGAAACTGCCATCAAACTTCCTATACTTCCTGTATGAACAAAAAAGAAATGAGATGTTACTATCGAGTTTATAGATTATATAACTACTAAAGCACTTAATAATTTTCTTGACGATACGCCTAAGCAATACCTACTTGAGTTGCTTAGGTTTTATAATGTTGTAGAAACTAAAGAAGGTTGTATCTATCTTGAAAAAAAGTTAGCTCAACAACTTAAAGATGAGGATGAAGCCAAGAAATCTACCAACGAAGAGAGCGCTGTTCTCACAGTTATGAAGGAACGAATGGATGGATACTTCTCATTAAAGAAATATAAACTTACTAAAAAAGAGGAGGTTGATTTATGACAGAATTATAAAATAAAACTTAAGTGACACGACTTAGGAACTATATACTGAGCATATACTCCAGCGTTAAGGCGAGCTATGTTTGCTGACAAAACTGAGTTTAATAAAGATAACAGAACTTTAGAAACACGACAATACAATGTTACTAAAAAATTCTGATGGATGACTTTCATTGCTGCTCCCAGAAGGGCAGGTAAAACCTGGATGTTGGCGTTCCTCGCTGTG
>Ga0256913_10001612_pt1 | contig 11598 bp, 10 predicted proteins | sample Axial_MatmetaG_FD_185970 | JGI IMG/M metagenome (GOLD analysis project Ga0256913, IMG submission 185970) | Deep-sea worm associated microbial mat communities from Axial Seamount, Juan de Fuca Ridge, Pacific Ocean - Axial_Mat | ecosystem: Environmental > Aquatic > Marine > Oceanic > Microbial...
TATGATATGGGTGTTGTATTACCAAAGAACAGGGTAAAAGCTCAAGCACTATTAATAATATCTATTTTAGCGGCACTCATATTCTCTGTTATTACATTATTAATAATAGTTTTATTCAATGAGCCCATTTTAAATATTCTAGATATAGACTCTAAATATTCATTCATTTTATACTTACTTCCCTTTAGCACCCTATTCTTTTCGCTTTATAATTCTATTAATTATCTTCTTATTAGAGACAAAATGTTTGTTGCATCGTCTATAAATAAAGTTAGTAGAAGAACTATTGAAGGTGGAATTCAGCTTGGTATGGGACTTGGGTTTAGTGGAATAATGAAAACATCAGGGCTTTTTATTGGTGACTTAGTTGGTAATATTGCGTACTTTGTATCATCATACATTCAAAGCTTTAGGGGTTTTAAATTCGATAAAAGACTATTTAATTATCACTTTCTAAGGTCAGTTGCCAAGGAATATTCTGATTTACCAAAATACAATCTATTACCTGAATTACTTAACAGTTTCTTCAGTGCATCACTAACTTTTATTGTTCTAGCAAAATTTGATATTATTGAAGTTGGATACCTCGAAGCTACTCAAAGATTACTTGCTGTTCCTTCTGCTTTTATTTCCGTTTCTCTAGGTCAAGTAATTCTGCAAAGAGTTTCTGAGAGTGTAATAAACAAGAATAAGATAATGCCTGATTTAAAGAAACTAGTACTTATGATGTCATTAATTTCCATTGCATTTATAGTTTTCATTTCATTTCTTGGCCCATTAAGCTTTAAACTATTCTTGGGAGAAACTTTCGAAAAATCTGGAGTATATGCTCAATATCTTATTGCATACTTTGCCATTAGCTTCTTATTTTCTGCCTTTGGACAAGTACTAATTGCACTTAAAGAATTTAGAATAAATGCAATATGGCAAATTGGTAAATTCTTTGTCATTTACTCTCTTTTTTGGTTTCCTTTTGAGGATATACGTACGTTTCTATTAACTTACAGTTTTATTGGAACTATTGTTTATCTAATTTATGGCCTTATTATCTTCAAAAAAGCTACAAAATATGATTCAACAATATGAAACGAACATGACAAAATTTAATCATATTTTGACCCAGAGGGCAATGATTAAACTTTTGTTATGTGACTCCATATCACCTAATTAGATTTTAAACATATGAAAGAATTAGCCAAACATATTAATAATAATAAGCTATATATCTATGCTAGTTTATTAATATTTACTTTGCTAAATATATCTTATGTATTTGATGTAAGTCCCAAATTCTATGATACTTACTTACCCTTTCTTTTAGAATTTAATCTAACAAAGTTTATTTCTATTATTGTTTTAACATTGCTAATTACAATTATTGGAGGAATTATTAATTCTAACTTTATTCGGCTAATATGGTTTACAGTATTGATAATGCAATATTATAGTTCAGCTGTGCTTTATACATATTGTCCAAATATCTCTTTTGGAATAGTATTGCAAAATATTATTCTATTATTTTTTATCTTTTTAGGAGATTTTATTAATCCTAAAATACCAACTATTAATATTAGTTTATCAAATAATTATAAATACTTTCTTATCCTAGCTGTATTATTATTTTCTCCATTTATATACTATTATTGGCAATATATTTCTATTGAAGACCTTTTATTTGATAAACTAAAGATTTACGAGACTAGAGCATTATTTCGACAAATAAATGTACCCCTTTTAGGTTATTTAAGTTCTCCTTTGAGCAGAGTTATTTTTCCAATACTAATGGTATATGCTATTAAAAGCAAAAAGTACTATCTATTTATTATTTCTGCAGTTGCTATTACTTATCTATTTCTTTGTAGTGCCACAAAAAGTGTTCTTATTGGAGGAATTCTTGCTGTATTTTTTTATTACGGTAATGAATGGAAAGACAAATTCAAACTTTTTTCTATTCTAATCATTTCATTATTACTTATTAGCTTCACTGCTTCTTATTTCTTTCATTTTAAAGATATTACAGATGCATTTGTAAGAAGAGTATTCTTTGTTCCTCCATATTTGGACAATGTATATCATCAGTATTTTAGTTCAAACTTTACATATTGGGGGCATAGTCCATTTGGTATGCACATTCATAATATTGATTATATGAATGGCAAAAACATAACGATGTTTATGGGTGAAGATGTATTAGGATTTAAAGGACTAAATGCCAATATTGGTATAATTACAGAAGGATATCTTAGCTTTGGCTATATTGGAGTAATTATCCATGCAATAGCTTTCTCATTAATATTTATTTATATAAAAAGTCTAAATATTTCACCTCTTTATTTTGGAATTATTTTCGCATATCTTTTCTACTTAAATTCTAGCTTACTATCTACCTTACTCATAACACATGGACTATTATTCTTATTACTCGTATTTACGTTATTTTTGCAGAATAGTAAAGAATCAGATATAATTCAGAATAATACTAACAAACTGTAAATGAAAATACTACATATAGCAAATGGTTATGTATTTAGTAAGCTTTACAAAGCTTTTGTGGAACAACTTAGCCAAGAAGTTGATAAACAAACAGTTTTTGCTCCCATAAGAAAAGCTAATCAATCGGGAATAAATAAAGCAGAGAAAAACAATATTAGAATAATATACTCACTGATTGTTAGTAAAATCATATATCGGTTTTTGTTTCATCAAAAAATAAAAAAAACATTAAATAAACTTCAACAAGAATGTTTAGTTCAAGAGTTTGATTTAATACATGCACACACATTATTTAGCGATGGAGCTGTAGCTTACAAACTTAAAAAACAGCATAATATTCCATACATTGTTACTATTAGAAATACTGACATCAACGACTTTTATAAATATTTAATTCATCTAAGAAATTATGGTCTTAATATCTTATTAGAATCTGAGAAAATAGTTTTTATATCAGAAGCATATAAAGAGAGATTATTTAACAATTATATTCCGGAGAAAAATAGAAAAGGACTACTCCAAAAATCTATCATAATTCCAAATGGTATAGATGACTTCTGGCTCAAAAATATTAATAATTCTAAAAAAGAGCTAGGTAATACAATAAAACTATTATTTACAGGTGAAATTCGCAAGAATAAAAATTTACTGGGAATAATTGATGCTATTTTATTAATAAATAATAAAGATATAGAATTTACAATTGTAGGAGAAGGATTAAATGATGAGACTAACTATTTACTAAAACTTAAAGAAAAAATTAAAGATTATAATAGCATAAAATTATTTGCTGTTGTACAAAAGGAAGAGTTAAAGGATTATTATAGAAATGCTGATATTTTCATAATGCCATCATTTACTGAAACATTTGGATTAGTATATGCTGAAGCTCTTTCACAAGGCTTACCGCTAATATATACTAAGGGGGAAGGTTTTGACAAAGTTTTTCCAGAAAAACATATTGGAGTTTCTGTAAATCCTAACAATCCTAAAGATATTGCAAATGCAATTAATTATATTATAGACAATTACAACAATATTCAAAAGAAATGCGCCATAGCTTCAAAAAAATTCTCATGGGAAACAATTGCAGAAGTATATTTGCAACATTATTCAGCAATTAAAGATAAAGTCAGTGATGCAAATTAAAGAAATTGATAGCAATATCTTATCAGAGAAATCAGATTCAGTATTCTTAAGCTCAAAATGGCTAAATCTATACGGAAAAGAGTTGAAATGCTATGGCATTTTTAATAATAACGATGTACTAGTAGGAGGATTTGCATTCAAATTAGAGAAGAAGCTAGGTATATTAAACTTTTATAGAAATCTGGCCTACTCTCCCACTATTTCACTTTTTTTTGACAACAAAGCTCAGAACAAAGCAAAAATATTATCAGAGAATAAAAAGATTCTTAAAGCATTTGTAGATTTTATTGAAAAGTTACCTTATCATATTATCACTCTTTATTTGCCTGCTATTCATATTGATATGCAGCCTTTTTATTGGAATAATTTTAAAACAATTCCTAACTACACTTATATTATAAATCTTGCAAACCCTATTGAAGAAATTGAGAAAAGCTTTTCTACAGAGCGAAGAAATGATATTAAAAAAGCCATAAAAGATGGTATTGAAACTAGAATATGTAAAGATTATAATATAGTAAAATCATTAGTTCTAAAGACATTTGACAGAAAACAAACATCAGCAGATAAAACTATGATTGATAAAATATTATTCAATTTTGCTGATGAAACTAATAGTTTTGCTTTTGTTTCTTATAGAAATAATATCCCTATTGCAACTTCCTTTTGTATATACGACCAAAACACAGCATATTACTTATTGGGGGGCTACGATAGTAAGAATAAACATGCTGGAGCTGGAGCAATGGCCGTTTCAAATGCAATAAATCATTCGAAAAAACTTGGAATTAATTATTTTGACTTCGAAGGCTCTATGCTTCCTGAAGTTGAAAGGTATTTTAGAGGTTTTGGTGGAAATTTAACGCCATATTACTCCATAAATAAAGCAGTATTACCTATCGAACTGGCATTAAAATTTGTGAAGAGAACTCATTTCTAGATTTTTGAATATGAAGATAATCATTTCTCATGATATAGACCATATAACTGCTTCTGAGCATTTTACAGGAATTTTTATTCCTAAATTTATTATTAGAAGTAATATTGAATTACTATTAGGTAAAATATCTTTTAAAGAACTTAGGCTTAGATTTGATGGTATTATTAAGAATAAATGGAATAATATATCAGAATTAATTGATTTCAACGAGAAACATAATATACCAGCTACTTTCTTTATGGGTGTAAACAATGGTATAGGACTGAACTATAAACTCGATTTAGCAGAAAAATGGATTACAGAAATAGTAAAGCGAGGAGTTAGTTGTGGCGTTCATGGTATTGCCTACGATAATTTTGAGGATGTAAAGAAAGAGTATAATACTTTTAAAAATATTTCCGGGCTAAATGAATTTGGTATTCGCATGCATTATTTGCGTAATGATAGTAATACTTTCAAAAATCTCGCTAATGCCGGATACCTTTTTGATACTACTGATTTTGATTTAAAAAAGCATTATAAAATTGGAAACATGCATGAATTTCCACTTCATATAATGGAAACATACGAAATGGAAGGCGGAAAAAAATGGCAAGGAAGAAATACAAAAGATGCCGTAGACTCTACCATTAAGAAGATTATTGAAGCTGATAAAAATGGAATTGAATACTTAACTATTCTATTTCATGATAGATATTTTGAAGATGCTTTTCTTTCTTGGAAGAATTGGTATATTCAAATTATTGAATATTGCAAAAGCCAAGGATACGAGTTTATCGACTACAATAATGCAATTCAATTAATTAATAAGCATTCATAAATGAAAGAATTACTTCCCAAAATTAGTTTTTACATTTTAATGTTATTAGTAGCAAGTATTCCTACTTTTAGAAGTTTAAGCCCTATTCTTATTACATTATTTGCTGTAGTTTCTATAACACATGGAATTGTAAATAAAGCATTTGAGATAAATAATAAAAAAGCACTCTTTGCTGGGCTTGCATTCTTCTTTATTCATTTAATATCTGTTATTTATAGCGAACACAAAGACGTTGCTTGGTTCGATATTGAAGTAAAACTATCACTACTAGTATTTCCTATACTATTTTCAATTAGAAATGATTTCATTATAAAAAATTATAAATACATTTTCATAAGCTTCTCCACTGTAACTATTATTGCAAATATATATTTACTTTCTACTAGCTTTTATAATACTGAGATAGTTGATATCTGGAATATGAATAGAGATGAAACTTGGAACTTCTCCTCATCTAATCTCTCACAATATATTCATCCCTCCTATTTATCAATGTACAATCTTTTTGCATTTGCTTACTTAGTGAAAACTATTCTTGAAGAAAAATATAAAACTAGATTCTTACTTATTATTCCATCATTGTTTCTAGTATTAGAAATATTTTTACTACAATCAAAAGCAGGGTTTATGGCATTAGCAGCTGTATTATTGTATATTACTTTCCTGCTCTATTTAAAAATAAAAAACAAACTATTAAAAATAGCTCTACCTATTGTTATTCTTGCTATTTCAGGATATGCCATATCTCAAAATTACAGAATGCAGATTATGTTTAAGTCATTGGTAGAAATAGTAAAAACTGGCGATTCAAAATCAAGTTCTACTGGTGCTAGATTTGAAATCTGGAAAGCTACTCTAAATGTTGTTGGAAGAAACCCATTACTTGGTGTGGGAGCTGGCGATATTAAACCAGAAATGTATAAAGAATATGATAAAATAAAGACGAATAGCGAAGATGTAGAGAAAAACCACTATAATGTTCATAATCAATTTCTTGAGACTATGCTGGGACAAGGTTTAATTGGTTTTGGCTTGTTGGTATTTTTACTTATTGCAGCTTTACAACTAACATATAAGAATAGAGATCATCTATTAGCTTTGTTTGTAATAATTATCACAGTAAATTTCTTCCCAGAATCAATGCTAAACCAACAAGCAGGTGTAGTTTTCTTTGCTTTTTTCTATTATTTAATGACTCTAACTCTTTATAGGAAACACAATAAAGTTTAGCTTCTCAAGCTAAACTTTATTTTAATTTACTAATTATCTCTAATTAATACCTAAAAGTGTAGCCTACACTAACTTGGAAAGACTTATTATAAATTTTAGGTTCTCCATCAGCAGCACGAAACACATCTTTAGTCCCAGCTTCGTATCTGAAATCAAAATTAATTCCATTAGCAACTAATCCAATTCCAAAGGCATAACTAAGATCCTCTTTTGCAGGATTTTGTTCTATTGCAAAATCTTCTTCAAAAGAATTACCTTTATCATCAACTATTGTAATTATTCCAGAAAAGTTCTCATGAATAAGAGTATTATATACAATTCCACCATTTATATGAAAGAAGCTCTTTCTATCTCCCATCTTAAATTGAATAATTAAAGGAATTGCAAAATAGCCCAATTTCTGTTCAACCTCTACAGTTCCTCTACGAATACTATTTTCCTCATAGTACGAATACGCTGAACCTTTAGCTGAATAAAGTAGTTCGGTTTGTATTCCAATTCTACTTCCTATAGCATAGTTAATTATTCCACCACCAATAAATTTCATTTTCTGTTTAGGAATAAACTCTTTTAATCCAACACCTGTAAGATTTGTTGATGCTCCTCCAATTTTTCCACCAAAACTAAATTGTCCAAAAGCAAAATTAGCTGAGAACAGCATTACCACTATAAATAAAAGTATCTTATTATGCATAATTATTATTGTTTTATTATTCTATATACTAAATGCGAAATTAATAAAATATAACTAACTCCTATTTTTATTTTTCCATTCTTCAAGTTTAAGTTTTGCTGCATATCTACCTACCTCTACTATTCTATTAGCCTTATAGAAATCAAAAGTACTGCATAAATCCCTTGATGTTTCTATTAATATTTCCGGTTTATAATCTCTTAATGATACTTGTGCATTATAGTCTATCATTAGATTAATAGTTTTATTAATTAAATCAAAATATCCTATCTTCTCTTTATCCTTTTTATGCATTTTACTAAAATAAGCTTTATACTCTTTAAGCCTTCTAAGGTAATTTGATCTTCTTATCTCACTCTCTTTTTGCGATATTTTTGGTTCTACTAATGGAATATTTGCATTTACATTTACACCAACAAGTATATCTCCATCAGTACGTTTCACCCTACTAAATGGAATATTATTAAGAACACCACCATCTACAAGCAAACCATCTTTTGTTTTAACAGGTGTTATTACAGTAGGAATAGCAACAGATGCTCTAATTGCATCAAAAACACCTCCTTTATTAAAAACAATCTCTTTTTTATTAATTACATCAACTGCCACAGCTGTAAAAGGAATCCTTAGATCCTCTATATCTGAATCATCAATAAATTCCTTCATCTTATTAAAAACCTTATCCCCCTTTATCAATCCTTGCGTGCTGAATGTAAAATCAAGAAGCTTAAAAACATCTAACTTTTCAAATGTATATATCCATTGCTTAAACTCTTCCATTTTACCTAGAGCATATACAGCACCAATTACAGCCCCCATAGAAGTACCAGCAATGGAGCTTATCTCAAAACCTTGCCTCTCTATTTCTTCTATTACCCCAATATGGGCTAAACCTTTCGCTCCTCCTCCTGATAAAACTAATGCTACCTTGATCTTCATAAGTAATTATTCTAGTCTATTACGCTTTTTTATCACAAACCTATAACTTTTAACTCTGTTCTTCTATTCTCTTTTCTTCCTTCCTCTGTTTCATTACTAGATATTGGATTTTCCTCTCCATAACCTTTATAAATAAGATTTCTGACAGAGACTCCTATTGAAATTAAATAATCGTATACAGCCTTAGCTCTCTTTTCAGACAATAAGATATTATCCTTCTCCTTGCCTACATTATCGGTATAACCACTTATCTCGATTCGTATTTTTGGATTTCTATCAATTAGTTGTTTTACTTTATTTAGTTCAATATTAGATTGATCTTTTAGCTGATAACTTGAAGTTTCAAAAAACACATTATTCAATACTATTCTCTGATTCAATTCAAGAGGCTTTAAATAAATATTTTTTAAGAATGGCTTCTTATATGAATATCCTTCCTCCACTTCAAACTGTTCTGAATAAAATAAATATCCATTCTTACTCACATTTAAGCCCAATAAACTTCCTGTAGGTATAATTACCAAGAAATCGCCCATTACATCATCAGATTCTGATTCTATAATCAGCTCATTAGTATTCAAATCATATAATTCAAACTTCGCTTTAACAGGGCGTTTTGTCTTTGAGTTATAGACTATACCTTTCATATAATTTACAGAAACAGGTCTCGCTTCATCATATAATTTAAAACTATATATATCATAACCACCCATTCCTCCTTTCATACTAGAAGAAATATATGCCATATTTCCAGTAGAATTTATCAAGATACCCATTTGGTCCTTATAATCATTAATAGGATATCCCATATTTACAGGTTCAGTCCATTGCCCCTTTGAGTTCTTCTTTGAATAAAACAAATCAAAACCTCCCATACCCATATGCCCATCTGAAGCAAAATAAAGTGTTTTTCCATCGGGATGAATAAAAGGTGTCATTTCATCTCCCTTAGAGTTTATCACACTGCCAAGATTCTTTACATTACCCCATCTTCCATCCGATTGACGCTCCGCTGTCCAAATATCTGAATTTCCAGAACCTCCTGCCCTATTACTTACATAGAATAAAGTCTTACCATCAGAACTTAAGCAAGCATTTGACTCCCAAGTACCTGTATTTACCTGACTTCCAACATTATTTGGCACAGTCCACGATTTACCTACTTTCTTGGAATAATAAATATCGCATCTCCCAAATCCATCTTCTCTATAACAAGCTGTAAAAACTAGCTCGCTTTGGTCCGGAGCAATACTCATAGCTCCCTCATTTCCATTTGTGTTAAAATTGGAACTCATACGCCTAGCCTTATTCCAATTATTCTCTCGATTTTTTGTACTTTTAAAAAAATCTTCTTCTTCTCTGCCTCTACCTCCTCCACTTCCTCTCTTAAATAATTTCCTTGTAAAAACTATTGTAGCTTCATCTGTACTAACAGAATTAACATATTCATCATTTGATGTATTAATTGATGGTCCAAGATTTATCGGATTAAATTCTACCGGATTCTTCATCATATCAATACCATAATATGCTTTATCTACCCCTTGGTTAATTGCTTGTTTGAATCGTTTATCCATATTTGGCTGCTTTAAATAATTTCTATAATCATTTAATGCTTGCTGATATTTTCCAGATTCTAATTCGTATGTTGCAAGTATAAAAAATACTTTAGGATAAAAACTAGGATTAACTTTTGAAGCTTTTTTATAATAATACATGCTCAAAGGTAACTTTCTTTGCTCTTGATACATCTGCCCTGCAAGTAAATATGCTTCCACAAAATTTGAATCATATTTAATGGCATCTTTACAATATTGTATTGCTTCTTTGTAATCCTTTATCTCAAAATAGGTCATAGCATGCTTCATAGCTTTTCTAGCCTTTCTTGATTCTGTAGTAAACCCTTGTTTTTTTGAAAATTGAGAATAACTATTTTCACAAATAGAAATTAAGAATAAAACCAATATACTTATAACAACTTGCTTTTTGCTCATAGAACTTTATATAGAATAAGTGTATTTATACAACTAACGTAACAACAAAGATATAATTATAATTAGAGAAATTATAATGCTATTTAAAGAAATGATAAGGCTAGAAAGTATAGTTACCAACGATGTTTTTTTCTTTTTGAGCGACCATAATTCTTACGCTTCTTCATTGCTCTTTTCTTAGCTTTAGTATTCATCACTACACGCTTTTTCTTATTGAAAGCTTTTATAGCAGGATCTGTAGACTTTCCGTTATAACGAGGATTACTTGAAAAGCCCCAGTGACTTGGCAAATTAAAATCGTATGAAATTCCTATATTTATAAGGCCAAAACTCTCAAAATTTGTTCCTTCCACAGGATATGCATCCAACTTATTAGTATGAACAATATGACGGGTAAATTCGAAAAATACTTTTGTATTTCTTTCTACTTTATAGTTTATACCTATTCCTAATGGCATAGTAGTTTCAGTAACTCTCTTCTTAGTTCCCCCCACAAATAACGAATCAATATCTCCTGAAGGTAATAAATGTGCACCTGTATTTAAATCATATAGATCTGACAAAGTCTCGGTAAAGCCAATACCAATAAATCCATAAATATTCCATGGTCTATATTTATCAATTCCAAAAAAGATATTTGTAAAATCTACAACTACTGATAAACTATACTCATACGTATCTCCTATAAAATAAATCTTTTCAGATTCTTTGGTGCTCTTTAATGAAGCATATAATAATGTACCCCTTAATGTAATAAATGGATTGATTTTTTTATCAATATATACTCCAGCACCAAATCTTCTATCTTGATAAAAGTATTTACTAAATGGACTATTACTAAAAATTGAATTTGTATTGTCTGAGCAATCTCCGTAGAATTTAGTAGTGCCAACATAGCCATTTATTACCCATTCTTGTCCAAATGGATAGCTTTGTTGAGCAACCGAATTATTTGTAATAAATAATGAGAGTACAAATAATAATGAAGTAAATATAACTCGAGTCATAGGTGTTTTAAAACTGCAATTATTTTAGGATGCAAATATAACTAATTCTTTTTCTAGTAAATAAAGAATATTTTAATTATTTAATCAGCTATTACCATCACATTAACCACATAAATAAGTAAAATCAATTACATATTACATATCTTATACACTGATTCTCAAATAATACTATCAATAATAACATAATATCAAAAAAAATGCTATTCGTAATTGTAATTATTATACTTTTGTAATCATTACAAATAAGGAATTATAATGAAAATGAAGATTAAGAATACGGAAGAAGAATTACGGAATGCAGGAATAAAACCAAGTGTTCAGAGATTAAAAAT
>Ga0256913_10001613_pt1 | contig 11589 bp, 10 predicted proteins | sample Axial_MatmetaG_FD_185970 | JGI IMG/M metagenome (GOLD analysis project Ga0256913, IMG submission 185970) | Deep-sea worm associated microbial mat communities from Axial Seamount, Juan de Fuca Ridge, Pacific Ocean - Axial_Mat | ecosystem: Environmental > Aquatic > Marine > Oceanic > Microbial...
ATTTTATATTTGGTGTGGAATAAATAGCCATAATTATGCTGTTTTTTTCTTAATAACATCAAAAACATCGCTTACTGTTACACATTTTGTAAACTCATCTGCTTCAATAGCTACGTCATACTCTACTTTTACCAAAGATATTAAAATCAATGCATTAACCGAGGTTACTTCTAAAGTATCTTCTAAATTACTATCTGGTTTTAGTGTTCCGGGTTTGATATTCTCGTCGAATTCTTCTTCTAGTTGCTCAATAAATAAATTTATATCTAATTCCATAATCTTTAATTTTTATTTGTATAATTCTTCTATTTTGTCTTGGTATTTATCTAAAATAAAATTTCTTCTAATTTTCATTGTTGGCGTAATTTCACCTGTTTCAATCGACCATTGATCGGCAAGTAGTTTAAACTTCTCAACTCTTTGTCCAACATTCAAGCTAATATTGTTATATTGTTTCAGAATATCATTGAACAAATCAATAACTTTTTCATTATTAATTATTTCTTCGGGTGTTTCAAACTCTATGTTTTCTAATTTTGCCCATTCTTTTATTGCTTCAAAATTTGGAACAATTAAAGCAGAAACATATTCTTTTCCTAAGCCTACAACAATTACTTGCCCAATATAGTTATATTTTTTGAGTTTTTCTTCTAATGTTTTAGGATATACAAAATCGCCGCTAATTAATTTAAATGTAGATTTTATTCGCCCTTTTATTGAAAGATAACCTTCTTCGTCTAACTCACCTAAATCGCCGGTATGTATCCAACCATCACTATCTATTGTTTTTTCGGTAATTTCGGGATGTTTGTAGTATCCTTGCATTAAATTATCGCCTTTTGCAAGTATTTCGCCTTCGTCAGAAATTTTTATTTTCATTCCTGTGATATGTTGTCCGCAATATCCCGGTTTTGTAATTTTATCAAATCTGTCAACACTAATAACACCCGAAGTTTCGGTTAAACCATATCCACTTAATACATTCATTCCTAATGTCCTAAAAAAATTATGAACGTTTTTGCTAACTAAAGCACCTCCGGCTAAAAGTGTAAGCATTTCACCACCAAGGAAATTTTTCCATTTGCTGTAAAATAGTTCGTAAGATTGTTTATATTCAGCAGTTTGGTAAAAGCTTTCGCCAAATTCATACTTATCAATAACTTGTTTTGCAATGTTAAATTTTTCTTTTATATCACCTTCTAAACTTTCGCCTGTTTGCAAAGCAGCCATCATAATTCGTTCTAAAAGTAATGGTGCTGTTGCCATAAAATGAGGTTTTACATTGGTAATTGTTTTTTGTAGTTTTGAAATCCCGTTTACATAGTAAGTTGTCATACCAACAATTTGCGATACATAATTAATTGTTCTCCCAAAACTGTTGTTTAAGGGCAAATATAAAATTGTTCTAAAACCGTCTTGTACATTTGTTCTTTTTACGAAGTCTTTAATAACAATTAAATGACTTTTGTGACTTAGCATTACTCCCTTCGGATGTCTGGTTGTACCAGATGTGTATAAAATTGAGTAAATCTCGTTTTCGTCAATACTGTTTTTTATTTCTTTGAGTTTGCTCGGATTTTGATTTTCTTTACCAAACTCGGCAAGTTCGTATATATTTTCTTCAGCTTCAATATTATCAAAACTGTATGTTTTAATTAAAATACCTAATTTGTCGGCAATGCTTTTAATTTTTCGGTTTAAATATTTATTAGATACAAATGCAATTTTTGCTTCGGTTTCTTGTAAAATTATTTCAAGCTGAGCATCGCTAATTGTTGCGTAAACAGGCACGCTTACTGCACCAAGTTTTAACAAAGCCATATCGACATAGTTCCACTCGGGATTATTTTCCGAGGCAATTATTACATTGTCACCTTTTTGTACACCTTTTTTTAGTAGTGCATATGCAATATTATTCGATATTTCTAAATAATCTTTTTTTGTAAAATTTACCCACTCACCGTGTTTCTTTTTTGAAAAACAAACTTCATTTTGCGATTTGTTTAATCCTTCGGTAATAACATCTAAAATAGTATTTGCCATTTTTAATTTTAATTTTCTGCAATTTAATATTGATTGTTATAAGAAAATAATATTATAATATGATATTTATGTATTAAAAATATGATATTCGTCATAAAAGTGCTATTTTTGTATTTATGATAAAACATTTAAATATTGAATTATTTCAACATATTTCTGATAAAGAGAAAAAATCGTTATTAAAAAAATCATCAATTGTTGAATATAAAAAAGCTGATTTAATTGTTAAAAAAGCTAATATGACCTCGCAACTTGTTTTAATTCTTAGCGGTTATGTTAAAGTTTATGCCGAATTTGGCAATAAATACAGAATAATTGACGTGCTGAAAGAAGGTAGAATAATTGATCTTTTATCTATTTTAGGAAGCGATATTTATAATTTATCGGCAACTGCAATAACCGAAGTTAAAGTTTTATTTTTTGAGAAAGAAGCATTAATCGAAATTATTGCAAAAAATGCAGAGTTTAGAAATTATATTTTTACATCAACATCGATAATATCAAATAGGTATATTAATTTTTTGGCTTTTCAGAACAATAAAAATGTTATTGGGAGAGTAGCTGAAGCATTATTATATTTATCAACAAGAGTTTACAACAAAGAAACTTTTCCGCAAACCTTTACCAGAAAAGAAATGGCAGAGCTATCAAATACCACAACAGAAACAATAATTAGAATATTTTCTGAACTAAAAAAAGACGGAATTATTGATATTGAGAACAAAATAATTACAATAAAAAAACTCGAATTTTTAAATAAATTAGCCGAAAAAGGATAGTTTATATTATTTTAGCCAAAATGATTGTACAAGAAATTGATAAAATAAAATTTTTCTTTTTACACGGACGACCTCGTTCGGGTACTACATTGTTGAGTATGGTTTTATCGGCACATCCTAATTTGGCTATGTCGATGGAAACAAAACTTGTTGCCGAATTGTATTTTAGGTTTAAATCGGTAAAAAAATGGAACGAAAATAAAATTTTAGAATTATACGATTTCATTTTTACTTTACCTAGAATAAAATTTGTTGAGTTTGATAATGATAAATTAAAATCTGATTTATTATTACTCGGTAAAGAGGCAAATTTGTCAAGATTAATTAAAGTGGTTTATTTAAATATTTTATCTAATTATCCGAAAGAAGAAATAATATGGATAGGCGATAAAACACCTAATTATTCAATACAAAAGCATTATCTTAAGATATTTAAAGAACTTTTCCCCGAAACTAAAGTTGTGCATTTGTCGCGCGATTATCGTGATCATTATTTATCGGTACAAAAAGTAGATTTTAAGTTTAAACAACGTGCAATTGTTGCATATCGTTGGATATATTCTCATAAAATAATTACTGATGAATATGCTTCCGAAAAAGATAATTATTATTTTATAAGACATGAAGATTTAGTATCGAAACCGGAAAAATATTTAAGTGAAATTTGCAGTTTTTTAGGTGTAGATTATCGCCCGGAAATTTTAGAGTTTTACAAGATAAAAGATGAGATAATAAATAAAGTTCCAAAAGATTTATTCGAGAAATTTCATAGCAGATTGTTACAACCAATAACAGATAAATATATTTATGCTTGGAAAACAAAACTTGATGATGAAATTGTTAGAGAAATGGATAGTATTGTTGGCGAATATGCTGAACAAGTTGGCTATCAACGAAAGTATAAAGAAAAACCAAATGCATTTTTGTTTTGGTATGTTAAAACAATGCTTAATTTTGTTGCATTTTTAACAAAACAAAACGACAAATTACCTTATGCTTTGAGAAAGATTTTTAATTACCCGATAGCGGTTTTTTCACATATTTATATTAAATTTTTGAAAATATAGATGCAAGCAAAAGAATTAGATGAAATAAAAATATTCTTTATTCTTGGGCGACCACGTTCAGGTACAACACTTTTGCGAACACTTTTTGATGCACATTCAAATGTAAGTATTCCTTTTGAGGGCAGGATTATTATTAATCTTTATTATAAGTATGGGAAACAAAAAAAATGGAATGAAAGAAAATTATTACAGTTTTATAATGATTTACTTTTAGATGATAAAATAAATACTTGGGAATTTAATGATAAATTAAAAAATGACATTTTAGATTTAGGCGAAAATGCAAATTATGAAAGATTGATTAAACTTATTTATCTTAATTTTAATTCCTTTTTTAAGAAAGAAAAAATTATTTTAATTGGTGATAAAAACCCTTTTTATTCGTATAGAAAACCATATTTTAAGATAATAAAAAAATCATTCCCATCAGCAAAAATAATTCATCTTGTTAGAGATTATAAAGCACATTATTTATCAATGTCGAAAATAAATTTCGAGAATAACAAACCAAGTATTGTTGCTGATTTTTGGAAATATTCATACAAGATAGTAAATGATGAATTTAGTAAATCAGATAATTATTATTATTTAAAACATGAAGATTTAATATCAAATCCAGTTGAAGAATTAAAGCAATTATGTAGTTTTCTTGATATTGATTTTAAAAATGAAATGCTAGAATATTACAAAATAAAAGACTTAGTGTTAGAAAAATATGGTGACGAAATATTAAAAATACATTCAAGTTTGTTAAATCCGATAACAGATAAGTTTAACGATAAATGGAAAACAGAATTAAATGAAAATACAATTAAAGTTTTAGATTCTGTTGTTGGGAATTATGCAGAACTGGCAGGTTATAAACGTATTTTTGTATCAAAACAAAGTCTTGCAAATAATTTGTATATGAGTATTTATAGAAACTTATATTTATTTTACGCAAATATTATTGATTATTTACCTTTAAAATATAAAAGAGCAATACAAAAACAACCTGGATTATTTTTTAAATTGTTTATGTTATTATAGCCAAACCCTTAAACTAAAATAAATATTTTATGCATAAATTAATATTGGTTCATCACTTAACCCGCATTATTACCTATCGGTGAGGCTTACGCCGTTCATATGTTTTTGAGTATGCGGATACGAGGTGTTAGAACACGCAGACAAACAAATGTATTTCAAGAGTTTTGCAACAAAGTATTATGCGTACTCAAAAACCTAAGAGTGACCCAAGGATATAATAGGTTATTTAGACATTTGCTTATTTATCAAAGTATTTTAAGATATTATAATTTTCTCGGTGAACAATGCAGGTTAATTGCAAGATGGTCATATTATACAAATATGCATATGTGTAAAGCAGTTTATAAAGACTAGGGGAGTTCTAAAAATTAGTTTTTCAACAATATTTTCATAATTTTTTAGAGACAATTTAATTTTTTGATAAATAGCGAGCTATTTTGAAAACAATTAAAGAAGGATATGGGAAATTATGAAAACCCTTATGGGAACGAAATAACAAACAATCTGCTATGTTAAAATATTATTTGAAATAACCCGTTATTACAAAAATATTTTAACTCACATCTTAATTTGTTATTTTGTTTATTGTAAGAAAATAATTAATAGATCTCCCCACTAATTACTTGTATATTAAAATTTGTTTCTTATTTTTGCCGAAAATTTAAAATTATGAGCGGAAGATTCACATTAACAATGATTAAGCCCGATGCAGTTAAAAATAACTACATAGGCCCTATTTTAGCTATGATTAACGAAGCAGGTTTCAAAATCAAAGCTATGAAATATACAAAATTAACAAAAGAGCAAGCTCAATTGTTCTACGAAGTACATAAAGAACGTCCATTTTATGGAGAGTTGGTAGATTTTATGTCGTCGGGACCAATTGTTGCAGCAATTCTAGAGAAAGATAATGCAGTAGAAGATTTTAGAAAATTAATTGGTGCTACAAATCCTGCAGAAGCAGAAGAAGGAACAATCCGTAAAGCATATGCTACTTCATTAGGCGAAAACGCAGTTCACGGTTCTGATAGCGATGAAAATGCTATTATTGAAGGCGATTTTCATTTTTCAAAGTGTGAGAGATTTTAATATTAAAAATATATTTTTTTAGATAAAAAACCTTCAAGAAAATTTATTTTTTTGAAGGTTTTCTTATTTTTACGAAAAACTAAACTTATGAAATATATTTATAAAGCAATATTTATCTTGTTGGCTTATGCTCTAATATCAATAATTAGCCAAAAAGGGACAAAAGAAGAAATAAAAAAAAATAGAATTTCTGTTGAAAACGCGAATGCACTTGATTCTTTTTTTATAAATAATAATTATATTGTTGATAGCATTTTTGTAGATTCTTTAGTTCCTCAGATTTTTACTGAAAATATTTTTAAAAGTTTAAAAGATGTAAAAGTTAAAGAGAAAAAGTCTATGTTTTTCAGGATATTACTGCCAAGTATATTGCAATCTAATAATGATATTTTAAAAGAAAGGAAATTTGTTTTAAGTATAAAACAAAAAGAAAAATTAACCGGAAAAGAAAAACGTAAGCTTAAAAAAATAGCCAAAAAATATAGCGGAAAGATAGATGATTTAGATGAGTTATTACAACGTGTTGATATTGTACCGCCAAGTTTAGCAATTGCCCAAGCAATAACTGAAAGCGGCTGGGGAACATCAAGATATGCAATTAAAGGAAATGCACTTTTTGGACATCACGTAAGTAAAAAAGACACCTCTGACTTTATGAAATCGCAAAACTCGAATGTTAGAATGAAAGCTTTTAATACTATAACAGAAGCTGTAGAAGCTTATATGCACAATATAAATTCTACAAAATCTTACCGAAATTTAAGAAAATACAGAGCAGAATTAAGATTAAAAGCAAAGCAAATAACAGGAAAAGATTTAGCAAGTCATTTAACAAAATATTCTATAAAAGGTGTAGAATATACAATTGCAATAAAAAATATGATTAGACAGCAAAAACTTGCTCGTTTTGATTTTGTGAGATTAAAAGAAGAAAATACAATAATTCTTGTTAGGGTTTTAGAATAAATTATTGCTGCATAATATTAACAAACTTCTTTGCTAAAATACTATAATCGTGGTTTTTTAAAACAAAATTATGTCCGTTTTGTCCCATTTTCTCAAGTTTTTCTTTTGGCTTATTTATTAGTTCTGTAATTGCATTTGCAATTGCACGTGGGTTTTCAGGTTCTATATCAATTCCACAACCAACCTCTTTTACAACATTATTTCCTGCGTCAATTGCTTGTATTATTGGTTTTGCTGCCATCATATAATCAATTAATTTATTTGGCGATATTCCAAATCTGAAAAGCGATTGATATTGCAAACCAATATATAAAATATCAAATATTTGTAAAAGTGATGGTATTTCTTGTTTATTGATACTTTCTAAAATAAAAACATTTTGCAAATTTTTATCTGCAATTAATTTTTGTAAATTTTCTTTTTCAGGTCCTTTTCCAACAATTATAATTGCAACATCTTTAACTATTTCTGCCGATAAAATCAGAGAATCTAAAGCATTTGCCAAACCAAGTGTGCCTGTATATGCAACAATTTTATCAAATCTAGATTTTATTTCAGAAATTTGTTGCAATGTTTTATCATTTAATTTTGCTTTATTATTCCATTCATCAAGTATTACTCCATTTGGGATATAATGCCATTTTTTTAAATCAAGACCATGAGATTTCATGTGTTCTTGGGTTTTTGGCAGCATAGATATAACTGCATCTGCTTTTCTGTAAGCAAAACTTTCGGCATGTTGCATAGCTACAATAAATGGGTGTAGTTTACTCATACCTCCTAGTTCCATTGGAGATAAAGGCCAAAGGTCGTGTACTTCATAAATAAATTTGGCACCAGATAGTTTTGATATTTTTTTAGCAACATAATTATCGCTAGGGTAAGTTGATGAGGCAATTACAACATCTGGTTTGTATTTGTTCGCAAAATAACTTGCTTTATACATTGTCTTTTTTATAAAGGCAAACATGTTTTTTATTCTTCCTATGCCATTGCCTTCATATTTAGGTGTATTTACCCAAATGTATTTTATTCCATCAATATCTTCTTCTATAATATCAGAATTTAGTTCAGGGTTATATTGTCTGATATGGGAATTATTTGCTACTAAAATTGTAACATTATGTCCTAAATTAATCCATTCTTTTGCAAGATAATATGGGCGATATTCCATTCCCATTTCAGGCGAGCCGGCATAATGATTTATTAAAAATATATTCATCTCTTTTATATCTTCTTTAAGAATTTTGCAGGGCTACCTGCAACTACTTCATTATTGCCAACATCTTTTAAAACCACTGCTCCCATTCCCACTAAAGAATTTTTGCCAATTGTTTTCTGGTTTAAAACCGACGAAGAAGGTGCAAGCCAAGTGTTTTCTCCAATTTTTACACTTCCTGCAATCATTGAGTTTGCTATTATTACAGAATTTCTGCCAATTTTTACACCATGTGCAATATGTACAAGATTATCAATTTTTACATTTTCTTCTAAAATTGTACTACCCAAAACAGCACGGTCTATTGTTGTGTTGTTCCCAATTTCTACATTATTTTTTAAAACTACATTGCCAATATGAGGTATTAGCTGAAAATCTCCGTTTTCATCTTTTTCGTATCCAAAACCAATTCCGCCAATAGTGTTATTTGCTCCAATTACAACATTATTGCCAATAATTGTATCTTTAAAAATTGTTGTATTGTGCTGAATAATAGTATTATCCCCAATCTTGCAATTTTTTTCTAGTATAACATTTTCACCTATATAAACTTCCTTTCCAATCTCTACAGACTTATCAATTTTGGCTGATGTAGATATTTTTGCTTCAATTTTTTCAACAAAAAAATTAGTTAATATTTTTTGAAAGGTTCTTCTTGGATTTTCTACAATTATATAATTGCATTTAGTTTTTAGATACTCTTCTTCGATATTGGTACTTATAATAAACGTTCCGGTAGTAACAGCTTTTAGTAATTCTTTGTTTTTATCGCTACACCAACACAAAATATTTTGTTTTGTGTTTTCTGTGTCTATTTGAATTATTTCTGTGATTATATCAGATTTATTTCCTTTAAAATCTACAGTTTTTATTTTGTTGAGTATATCTTTTATTTGTATTGAAATCATAATTACAGAAAATTAAAAAATTAAACGCACAACTTCAAAAGCTTCGGCAAATTGTTGCCCTATTTGTACACCACGAGTTTTTGCTAATGAAAAAATAAACTCTTCCGACATATAATCTCTTCCTTTTTGTGAGTTATATTCTTGTAATGCATCAAATTTATTTTTTATATGTTTCTCGTCTAATTTCACAAAACTTGTTGTGTTAAAAGTTAGGTTGTTCCATATTAATTCGTATCCTAAAATTGTAGAAGTTTTAAAAGCACGCAAACCTTCTTGAGCAATTGTTAAATGGTCTTGATGTATATCGTTTAACGATGGCATAAGAATTAAATCGGGTTTGATTTCAGCCCTCAACTGAATTAAATTTTCCAAAATATCTTGACGATTATAATTAAGATTTCGAACACGATAATTATAAATTCTAAGATTTCCTTCTATAATCCCTAGTTTTTTTGTTGCAGCTTTAACCTCAGTTTTTAAAATATCTTTAGGTAAATGTTCAGGCACAGATTCCTCGGCAGTTGAAAAAGCAGCATAGTAAACATCGGCTCCAACTTCAATTAATTTTGATATAGTTCCACCTGCACCAAGTTCTCCGTCATCTGTATGCGGTGCTAAAACAAGAATTTTTTTAAATTTAGATATCATATCAAGTTTTTAATCAATAATGAAATACAAAGATACCTAAAAATAAAATAATGATACTTTCTATAATTATAAACTTTCATCTTTAGGGGAGTTCTAAAAATTAGTTTTTCAACAATATAATTAATAGAAGTCTCCTTTATAGATTTTTAACACTAACATATTATAAAACATAAGTGATAAAAATCATTTTTATTAATTAATTCTTAACTTAGCGTTTTTAAAAATAAAAACTTAAAGATATGAGTGAATTTAATTATCAAGAGCCATTTCCATTGGAAAAAGACGATACAAAATATCGTTTAATTACTAAAGATTATGTTTCTGTAACAGAATTTGAAGGAAGGAAAATATTAAAAATAGATCCAAAAGGATTAGAGTTGTTAGCTGAAACAGCTATGACAGATGTTTCTTTTTTATTACGTCCGGCACATTTAGAAAAATTAGCAAAAATTCTTGATGATCCTGAAGCTACTGATAACGATAAGTTTGTAGCTTATACCTTGTTAAGAAATGCCGAAACTGCTGCCGAGGGTCAGTTGCCATCGTGCCAAGATACAGGTACTGCAATTGTTATGGGAAAAAAAGGTGAAGATGTTTACACAGGAGTAAACGATGCCGAATTTTTCTCTAAAGGAGTTTACAATACTTATAAAAATAATAATTTACGTTATTCGCAGATAGTCCCTTTTTCAATGTTGGAAGAAAAAAATTCAGGAACAAACCTTCCTGCACAAATAGATTTATATTCAATTCAAGGAAACGAATATAAGTTTTTATTTGTTGCAAAAGGTGGTGGTTCTGCAAATAAAACTTATTTATATCAACAAACAAAGCAGTTGCTTACCGAAGAAAATTTAAAAACATTTCTTTTAGCAAAACTTAAAGAAATTGGTACTGCTGCTTGTCCTCCTTATCATTTAGCATTTGTAATTGGTGGTACTTCTGCCGAAAAGAATTTACAAACTGTTAAATATGCTTCGGCAGGATATTTAGATAATTTACCAACATCGGGTAACGAAGGTGGTCGTGCTTTTCGCGATTTAGAATGGGAAGAAAAAGTACTTAAAATGACACAAGAACTTGGTATTGGTGCTCAATATGGTGGGAAATATTTTGCTCACGATATTCGTGTAATTCGTTTGCCACGACATGCAGCATCAAATCCTGTTGGTTTAGGTGTTAGCTGTAGTGCCGATAGAAATATTAAAGCAAAGATTACTGCTGATGGTATTTTTGTTGAACAAATGGAAAAAAATCCATCTAGATTAGTTCCGGAAAAAGCTCCACATCTAGAACCTGCTGTTGAAATAGATTTAGATCAACCAATGGAAGATATTCTTAAAGAATTAACAAAATATCCTATTAAAACTCGTTTAAGTTTAACAGGAACTTTAATTGTTGCACGCGATATGGCTCACGCACGTATTCAAGAAATGCTTGATAAGGGCGAAGAAATGCCTGAATATTTCAAAAATCATCCTGTGTATTATGCAGGACCTGCAAAAACTCCTGAAGGAATGCCATCGGGTAGTTTTGGTCCTACAACATCTAATAGAATGGATCCTTATGTTGCTAATTTTCAGGCAAAACGTGGTAGCATGATTATGGTCGCAAAAGGTAACAGAACTCCACAAGTAAAAGAAGCTTGTCAGAAATACGGAGGATTTTACCTTGGCTCTATTGGCGGACCTGCTGCAATTCTTGCAAAAGAAAATATACTTTCTATAGAGGTTGTTGATTTCGAGGAATTTGGAATGGAAGCTGTTCGTAAGATTAAAGTTAAAAATTTCCCTGCATTTATCGTAACCGATGATAAAGGAAATGATTTTTTTGAGCAGATA
>Ga0256913_10001614_pt1 | contig 11589 bp, 10 predicted proteins | sample Axial_MatmetaG_FD_185970 | JGI IMG/M metagenome (GOLD analysis project Ga0256913, IMG submission 185970) | Deep-sea worm associated microbial mat communities from Axial Seamount, Juan de Fuca Ridge, Pacific Ocean - Axial_Mat | ecosystem: Environmental > Aquatic > Marine > Oceanic > Microbial...
TTTCCGCAAATTGTACAGGCGAAACTCAGGTGTTTATATTGTTTAAAATCGGTCATATAGGGAGTAATTATTGATCCTATAGGTCCGCTGTATGTAGTGTTGTAAGTATGACCTCCTATGTTTTTATAAATGGGACAAGCATTAAGACACGCACCGCAACGTATGCACGACAAAGCACGTCTGGGTTCCTCTTCGGCCAATATCTTACTTCTGCCGTTATCGAGCAATATTACAAACATCTCTTCGGGACCGTCTTTTTCTCCTCTTTTTTTGGGGCCGCTTATTATGGAGTTATACACGGTAACGTGTTGACCTGTACCGTGGGTTGCAAGTAAAGGCCAGTATAAATCCAAATCGTCAAGTGTCGGTATTATTTTTTCAATACCTGCTATTGCTATGTGTACTTTTGGAAACGACATTGATAAAATTCCGTTTCCTTCGTTTTCGGTCAATGCTATTGCTCCCGTGTCGGCAATTAAAAAATTTGCTCCTGTAATTCCCATGTCGGCATCGGCAAATTTTTTCCTCAAAAGTTTCCGTGTATATAACGTAAGTTCTTCGGGAGTAAGTTTTTCATCGGTACCGAATTTTTCGTGGTAAAGCTCTGCAATATCGTATTTCGACATGTGCATTGCCGGGGTAACTATATGATATGGTTTTTGTCCCGCTTGCTGTACTATAAATTCTCCAAGGTCTGTTTCGAGCGATTCTATTTTGTTTTTTTCAAGATATTTGTTCAACTCCAACTCTTCCGTGGTCATCGATTTCGATTTGACCACATGTTTCACATTTCTCTCTTTCGCTATCTTTATTATTGCGTTTACGGCTTCTTGCGCCGTTTCGGCCCAAATAACCTTTCCTCCGTTATTAACAAAATTATCTTCAAACTCTATAAGATATTTCTCAAGGTTATTTATTACCTTGTATTTTGTATGTCCTGCCCTCTCACGTGCAAGTTCAATGTTTTTATAAATTTTTTGTCCCTTTTCAACGGCATTTTCATACTTCGAAATATTAAACTTTATCTTTTCCCTGTGAACTTTGTCGGCTGACACCTCGGCGGCACGCTTGTAAAAATTCTTATGTTCGTTAGTCATCTTCACCTTTTACCAACTTTTCTATTTCAATATTTTCGAAATTTTTTCAACACGTCTCTCATGTCTTCCTCCCTCAAAATCCGTATTCAAAAATGCCAAAACCATTTTCCACGCTTTATCGAAAGGAACAAACCGTCCCGGTAACGATATTATATTTGCATTGTTGTGTTTTCTTATCAATTCAGCTTGTTCAACACTCCAGCACAATCCCGCCCTTACGTTAGGATATTTGTTTGCCGTCATCTGTGCTCCGTTTCCGCTACCGCACATAATTATTCCCCTTACATAAACATCGTCATTAACGGCTTTTGCCAAAGGATGAATAAAATCGGGATAATCGACACTTTCACTGCTGTATGTTCCCATGTCTTTTATTTTGTATCCGGCGTTTTTCAACTTTTCAATTAAAAATTCCTTCATTTCATATCCACCGTGGTCCGAAGCTATGGGTATTATATCTTTCTCTTCCATCGTCATTGTTAATAAATTTTCATTTTACAAAATTACATAAAAATTTACGCCATACTTAACTGCTTTACAATTAATGTTTTTTATTATTATCTCTCTTATTCAATTTTCCATTATTTTCTAATAATCATAAAATTACGATTTATCAATAACATATTGTTTAAAACCTGTTTATTTCCTTTTGATTTTTTTTAATAACCCGCCATTTATTAACAGACAAAAATCCGTTCGGATAACTTTCAACATAAAATGAATTTTTATCACCTTTTTTCAAAAAAATATTAACACCGTTTATCAAAAACCGTAAACAAATTTTATTAAGAAAATTTTTATCAACACTATGTTAATTAATATGCCAATTTTCTATTATAACATCCATTAGAATTTGAAATCGTGTGAATAAAATGTTAGTTAAACTCTAAAAAAGCATTTGTCAATATTTATGCAATATTTTTTTCACACTTATAAACAGACCAATAACATTAATATCTTTTTTTTAAAAAAAACATATAGTTATAATAATAATTAAGATATAAAATTAAAGGTATTGAGGGTTATAAATTTTTCGGAAAAAAATCGTTATTTCGCTAAATAAAAAATTGCAAAAAGATAATAAAATGGATTACCGTAAAGAGATATTAAAATTAAAAAATGAAAAAAACGCCTTGATATTGGCACACTATTATCAAATAGGTGAAATACAGGATATTGCCGATTATGTTGGCGATAGTTTGGGACTTTCGCAAAAGGCTGCGGAAGCTGATGCGGATATTATTCTTTTTGCGGGAGTTCATTTTATGGCGGAAACGGCGAAAATTTTAAATCCCGGTACAAAAGTATTGCTGCCCGATGAGGAAGCAGGATGCTCGCTTGCCGATTCATGTCCTTACGACGATTTCGTAAAATTCAAACAAAAATATCCCGACCATATAGTGGTTTCGTACATAAACACCACCGCAAAAATTAAAACCGTTTCGGATGTAATATGTACCTCGGGAAATGCGGTACAAATAGTAAATTCGTTTCCCAAAAAACAAAAAATAATATTTGCTCCCGATAAAAATCTCGGTGGATACGTCAATGCGGTTACCGGACGGAATATGGTTCTTTGGAACGGTACCTGCGAAGTTCATGATATTCTTACAGCCGAAAAAGTATTGCAACTTAAAGAGGAAAACAAAGAGGCAAAAATTGTGGCACATCCCGAGTGTAAACAACAAATTTTGGAAATAGCCGATTTTGTGGGTTCTACAACGGGATTGCTGAAATATGTGAAAAATGACAATGCCGGAAAATATATTGTTGCAACAGAAACAGGTATTTTACACCAAATGAAAATAGAAGCTCCTGATAAAGAGTTTATTGTAGTTCCTTCCGACGAAACATGCGCCTGTAACGATTGTCCTTACATGAAACTCAATACAATGGAAAAATTGTATTTGGCACTTAAAAATGAAAAACCTTTTGTATCTTTGGATAAAAAAACTATCGAATCGGCTCGTAAACCGATAGAAAAAATGCTCGAAATTTCAAAAAAATTGAAAATAATCTGATTATTCTGAAAAAATAAATATTAATAACTAAAATGATACTCCGGAAAAAAATATTTCTGTTTGGTTAAATGGTTCGTAGTTCTTTATGAAATTTTTTTTGTATTGTTTTATGTTTAAATGATTTCTAAAATATTGACAAATGAAAAAATACAGGGGTTTTATTTTTGCGGTTGTTACAATATTTCTTTTGACGTCGTGTTCAAATACGATTTATTTTACTAAAGATATGCGTTATATGTTATATAACAGTAAAATACCTGTGAGTAACGTACAATTTTATAATTCGCGAAAAATAGTATTAAAACGGAATTTGACTTATGCCGAAACAAAAGTGGCGCGCGGCGAAATAAAATTGGAGAACGGCAGATATATCGAAGAGATAATTATTCCGAAAAACACCCCCGGAGTTGCCGTAAGTTCGGGTCGTAACCATATCAATGTAGCATTCGAAAACGGAAGAAACCGCGATTTAACCTTCAGTTTAAACGACAGGGATTTATATCAACTTACACCTCAAAGTTGGGATAACGATTATGGAAAAGTGGTTTACGACACACTTATATATTTATTGGAACCCGGAAGCGACAAAGCTGTATTAAAAGTAAGAAAAGACAATATTAATAATTTCGAAAGAAAAAAAAGGGTGGTAAAAGGCGTAACCGTAGGTAGAGAATGAAAATCGTTGTAAAAATTTTTTTTCCGCTGTTTTTGTTTGCAATGTTTGTTTCTAACACCGTTGCACAACAAAACGACTCGATAAATCCCGACGGATACAATGTATTTCATTATCCGAACGGAAAAATATCGAGCGAAGGTTTTATGAGAAACGGAAAACCCGACGGGTATTGGAAAAATTATTACGAAACAGGTATTTTGAAATCGGAAGGAAACCGTAAAGACTATTTGCTCGACAGCACTTGGCGCTTTTACGATGAAGAGGGTAAATTGATTTTGGAAATTAATTATAAAAAAGGGAAAAAAAACGGTTTTCGTATAACTTATCAAGACGGCGAAGTAATTAAAGAAAATTTCGTGGACGATGTAAAACAAGGATACTCTTATGTTTTGTATCCTAACGGCAAAGTTCATTTCAAAATACCTTTTGTTGACGGTCTGGAAAACGGTCAAGCCGTGGAATATGATACCGACGGACGTATAATACAACTTATCAGATACAAAAAAGGTTATGTTGTCAGCCGGCAAAGAATAAACGGATTCGACTCCGATTCACTTCGAAACGGAAAGTGGATATGGTTTTACGACGATGAAAAGGTACATATCACGGGAAACTACAAACACGGGTTGAAAGACGGCTATTTTAAAACATACGACAGGGATGGAAACCTTGTTTCAACCGAAAAATATGTTAACGGCGAAAAAGAGACTAAAGCCGAAAATATTAATACACTTGAAGTTAAAACCGACTATTACCCCGACGGAAAAATAAAAGTGGTTGCAACATATACAAAAGAGGGTATTCCCGAAGGTGTTCGGCGCGAATACGATGAAAACGGAAAAGTGGTGAAATCCTATATTTTTAAACACGGAAAAATTATAGGCGAAGGAATATTTTCGGATGCAGGTCAAAAAGAGGGTTTTTGGAAAGAGTATTACGACGACGGAAAACTGAAAGCTTCGGGATTTTACAAAAAAGATTTAAGAGTAGGTAATTGGAAATTCTTTTATCCTAACGGAAAATTGGAAGAGACCGGAAAATATTCGGACGGCGACCCCGACAGCCTGTGGCTCTGGTTCTACAACGACGGTAACATTTTAAGAAAGGAGAATTTTTACAAAGGTAAACTCGACGGAAAATTTGTTGAGTACCGACGAAACGGAAAAATAATTACACAAGGAGAATATATAGACGGTAAAAAAGAGGGGTTGTGGATTACCTTTACAGGCAAAAGCAAAAAAGAGGAAAATTTTGCCGAAGGTTTATTAAACGGTTGGGTTAGAATATATTATCCCGACGGAACTCTAAAGTTCGAAGGAAAATTTATCGACGACCTTCCCAACGGAGAACATAAATGGTTTTGGCCTAACGGAAAATTGAAACAAAGCGGACGTTATGTAATGGGTAAAAAAACAGGCGACTGGAAAAAATTTGATAAAGACGGAAATCAGGTTATTACCATAACATACAAAAACGGAAAAGAGATAAAATATGACGGTATAAAGGTTAATTGAAAAGCATCTTGAAAACCGTAAAAATAAGAAACAGAAATAAAGGTAGGAAATTCTGTTTTTGCAAATCCGGCGTTGCTATCTTTTCTTGCGCCGGATTTTTTTATGGTAATGTTTACCCCTTTTTTTATTAGTAACTTTATTGAATAATACCGGTTGCCATGCCGGACCGTCCCCCAAAAATTCCGGAAGCGGAAGTTTCATTATTTCGTAACCTATGAGTTTTTCAATGCGGCTGAATTTATACATGTCGTCACTGTTTATCAAAGTAATGGCCAAGCCCGAAGTGGCTGCACGTGCGGTACGTCCTACACGGTGAACATAATCTTCCGCATCACCTGGTACATCGAAATTTATTACAATATCAATGTCTTTTATATCTATTCCGCGACTCAAAACGTCGGTAGCTACAAGTACTCTTGTTGTTTTGGCTCTGAAACCCAATAAAACCTTTTCGCGCTGTTCCTGGTCAAAATCCGAAGATATTCCTTCTACTTTAAATTCGTTGTTTTTTAAAGCTTTTACAATTTCGCCAAGCTTCTGTTTTGTAGAACTGAAAATAAGTATGCTTTTAACTTGTGGTTTGTCCGAAATAAGACTCTTTATCAACGGAATTTTTTGATTGTCGTAAGTAAGATAAGCGGCTTGCAATACACCTTCGGCGGGTTTCGACAATCCTATGGTTATTTCTTTGGGATTGTTAAGAACTTTTTTCGCGAGCATTCTTATTTTTGGTGGCATGGTTGCACTGAACATCAATGTTTGACGTTTTTTAGGCAGGTATGTTATTATTTTTTGAATGTCGTCGAAAAAACCCATATCGAGCATGCGGTCGGCCTCATCCAAAATAAGGTATCGTAAGTTGTCGAATTTTACATAACCCATATTCAGGTGCGAAATAAGTTTGCCCGGTGTTGCCACAATAATTTCTGTACCGCCGGTAAGTGCTTTTCGTTGTTGATCCCACGACAAACCGTCGCCACCTCCGTAAACGGCTATCGATTCGATATTTGTAAAATACGAAAATCCTTGAATTTGTTGGTCTATTTGAAGTGCCAGTTCACGTGTGGGCACTATTATCAACGTGCTTGTTCCTTTGTGTTTTCCGTCTATTAAATTGTTTAATACCGGTAAGATAAATGCAGCTGTTTTTCCCGTTCCGGTTTGTGCCGAGGCAATTATATCGTTTCCTTTCAAAATTTCGGGAATAGCCCTCTCTTGTATCTCGGTTGCTTTTTCAAAATTCATAAACGAAAGAGCCTCCAGAAGAGGAGCCTTGAGATTTAGTTCTTCGAATGTCATTTCTCTTTTTTGGTTTGTTTGTAAGTGAAACGGCAAAATTACCAATACTTTTGCCAAATGAAACATTACAAGGTATTATTTCGGTTATTCCGGACAAACAATAAAATTTTACATCAACTTTTGTTGCATTTTCCACCAACGGTCCGGTAGCTCTTGGCGCAAAGCCGTGCGGTAATCGTTGTACGAGCACGGAATTTGATGTTGTCGCCCGTAACGTTCGTTGGCTTTGTTTTTTATGGGAACTTCAATCCACCAACGTCCTGTTTTTTTACTTTTCAAAAATATGAGTTCTTCGTTTAAATCATCAATAAAAACACGGAATCTGATAAAACTGTTGCGGTCCTTTTCGGGAAAGTCGCCCTGACGGTTTACAAATCCGTCAATAAAATACCATATCATTTGGGCGAGCAGATGTGCGGTTTGTCCGCGCGGGTCAAGACCGGGATTAAATTCGTAAAAACCTATGCTGCTCAATTTGTCGCTCATTCCGGCATAATAACATATGCGGCATGCCTCCTCGCCTCTGAATCCGTTGGGTCCGGCGTAATAATTTCCGGGAGCATCCGAATAACGGATAGCCGACATGTCAAAACTCAAAATATCCGCATCCCTTACCATGGGTTCCACCTCCTCCGGGTATTTCCTCACGTCGCCCAACCGGTAAAAATCGAAAAACAGATTTTTCATCAATTGTATTGCATCTTGATTTACAAAATAGCTTTGATAACCTAAATTTGTATAATTAAACAAGAAGTTTGGCTGATGTAATATTATACGACTCAAATACGAACGCGAATTAAGCTCGTTTTCGTCGTGCCCGAGGTCGAACAAGGGATCAACGGTTGCTATATTTATGATACGTCCTATGTTTTCGTATGCCAAATAGTTGGCATAAGTCAAATCCTGACTGCCGCCGATAATAATGGGAACTATACCGTTTTTAATAAGATATGCCGTAACCTCTTTAACGGCAAAATAGGTGTCCTCTACCGTGTGTCCCCTTTTTATATTACCGAGATCGGCAATTTTTAATGTAGTCCAATGCGAGTACAAATTGTATAAATAGGGTCGTACCTTGCCGGGAGCAGCGGCGCAGCCTCTGTTTTTCAATCCCATTCTGTCTTCGTCAACACCTATCAGTGCAAGTTTTATGTTTTCGAGCGACGGAAAGGATTTCCCCTTTTCATTTACGGTAATAATATCTCCGATACGGTTAAAATCGGTCTGTCCGGGTTCGCTTTCAATTTTATATGTTACCGGTTCAAAAAAAATATCAAGCTCCATTTCTCTCTGTGTTTTTCTTTTTTGCCACTAAAGTAAAAACTTTTTCATATCTGTCCGATAATTATTTTAAACACTGCTTCAAATCGTTTCAAATTACGGATTTATACATGAACGGCAAATCTAACTTATTGATAAAAAAACTATTTTAAACCTAATGTAAAAACATTTTAAATAAAATTTTAAAAATGTTTTTGACTTTACATATTTATTTGTAAAATTGCACCCAATTAATAATACTAACTATTCCGAAAATAAATGGGCAGAAAATATACTGTTTTTCAATCAGTTACAATAATTTTTTTCCTTTTTGCAACTCTTTTTGGTTCGTTACCGGTAGTAGCCTCGGAACACCAAAACGAAGAAAAAGGGGTTAAAGCTGCGGAGGAAGAGGAGTTGGAAATAGGTAAAATGATAATAGAGCATATTACCGACTCGTACGAGTGGCATATACTGACGGTAGGTGAACACCACATTTCGATACCTCTTCCCGTAATTTTATACGACGGGGGAAACTGGTATATTTTTTCCTCCTCCCGGTTTCATCACGGACATTCCGATTACAAAGGTTTTTACGTAAGTGAAGAGCAGGGGCCCAATCAAGGTAAAATAGTAAGAAAAAATTCCCTGGGCCAAGAGGTTCGCCCACAGCTCGATATTTCCATTACCAAAACCGTTTTTGCCATTCTTTTCAATTCGTTTTTGGTAATTTTGATATTCATGTCGGTGGCAAAATCGTACAAAAAACGTGAAGGCAAAGCCCCCAAGGGATTACAATCGTTATTGGAACCATTGATATTGTTTGTACGGGACGATGTGGCAAAATCGTCCATTGGCGAAAAGCGTTACGAAACATATTTACCCTTTTTGCTGACGCTCTTTTTCTTCATTTTTTTAAACAATCTTATGGGGATAGTACCCTTTTTTCCGGGAGGAGCCAATGTAACCGGAAATATCGGCGTTACCGGAGTTATGGCAGCTTTTACTTTTGTAATTACTACGGTTAGCGGAAACAAACACTACTGGACAGACATTTTCAATACTCCCGGTGTACCGTGGTGGCTGAAAATTCCCGTTCCTTTGATGCCCATTGTAGAGGTTATGGGTGTCTTTACAAAACCTATAGTGCTTATGATTCGTCTTTTTGCCAACATGAGTGCGGGACATATTGTTATTCTCGGGTTTGTCAGTTTGATATTTATTTTCGGAAAAGTTAGCGTTGGGTTAGGATACGGAGTATCGTTGGTATCGGTTGGATTTTCTGTCTTTTTGGATCTGTTGGAACTTCTTGTTGCCTTTATCCAGGCATATGTGTTTACGCTGTTGTCGGCACTCTATTTCGGAATGGCAACCGCAGAACCCGAGCATCATTAATTTGTTAAAAATAAAATTATCGGAATAATAAATAAATTGTATCATTAACTAAATAAGTATCAATTATGGATTTACTATCTATCTTATTGCAAGCAGTTGCTGATTTGGCTCCTTATGCAAAACTCGGTGCCGGTTTCGGTGCGGGAATTGCAGCAATAGGTGCCGGTATCGGTATCGGACAAATAGGTCGCGGTGCGGTTGAAGCTATTGCACGTCAACCCGAAGCCGTGGGCGATATCCGTTCGAACATGATTATTTCAGCTGCACTTATCGAAGGTGTTGCCTTCTTTGCCATTGTAGTTTGTCTTCTTATTCTATTTATGTAAAAGAAAACAAATTATGTTAAATCAAAAGCATTCCGGCGGTTGGCCGGAATGCCTTTTTAAAAGTTAATAACAATAAAAAAATAGAGAAATATGCCGTTAATTAATCCGGGATTAGGTGTTATCTTTTGGATGACTTTGGCTTTTGCACTTGTTCTGTTTGTACTTGGCAAATATGCCTGGCCTGCTATATTAAAAGGATTGCGCGAACGTGAACAAAGTATTCAAGACGCTCTTGATGCAGCAAAAAAGGCTCACGAAGAGATGAAACTCTTGAAACTTGATAACGAAAAACTCTTGAAAGAGGCCAAAGAAGAACGTAGCGCCATTTTGCGCGAAGCACGTAAGATTAAAGAAAAAATAATAGAAGATGCTAAAGAAAAAGCAAATCAGGAAGCATCGAAAATTGTTGAAAGTGCAAAAGAGAGAATTGAAAACGAAAAAAACGCCGCAATGGTGGAAATAAAAAATACCATTGCCGAATATTCGGTTCAAATTGCCGAGAAAATCCTCAGGGAAGAACTCAGCGATGCAAAAAAACAAAAAGATTATATAAACAAATTGTTGAAAGAGACAAACTTAAACTAACATTTCATTGTAATGAGAGTTAATTTGCTATCGAAAAGGTACGCACAAGCCGTTTTTGAATTAAGTGTCGAGTACAAAAATACCGACAGGGTTGCAAAAGACCTTGAACTCATTAAATCGGTACTGGAAGAAAACAGGCAGTTACGTAAAATTTTGGAAAATCCCGTTCTTGATGATAATAAAAAAGCAGACTTGTTGATTAAAATTTTCGGAAAACATATCGATAAACTTACTTCCAAATTTTTACACCTCATTAGCCGAAAAGGACGTGCCTCTTATTTGCTCTCTATCTGTTACGCTTTTAATACAATATTTAAGGATTACAAAAATATAGTTTCGGCACAACTGGTTACAGCCGTTAAAGCCGATGATAAAATTCGCAAATCTATTATTGCCAAGCTGAAACAAATCACCGACAAAGAGATAGAACTTAACGAAACCGTTGATCAAGATATTATAGGTGGTTTTGTAATAAAACTTGGCGATTTTGAATATAATGCTAGTATTCAAAATCAATTGAAAAGATTGGAAAAGGAATTTTCAAAAAATTTATTTGTAAAACAATTTTAATTTTTAAGATAAAAAAAGATATACTATGGCAGACATAAAACCGGCTGAAATATCGGCCATACTGCGACAAGAACTTGCAGGTTTCGAAACGGAAGCCTCTCTCGAAGAAACAGGTTCGGTTTTAATGATTGGTGACGGAATAGCACGTGTTTACGGACTTTCCAATGCCGAGCAAGGCGAATTGGTTGAGTTTGAAAAAAACGGTCTTATGGGCATAGTGCTAAACCTCGAAGAAGATAATGTGGGTGTGGTTCTTTTGGGCGATGCCGAAGACATTAACGAAGGCGACAAAGTAAAACGTACAGGTCGTATCTCTTCGATTAACGTGGGCGAAGCTCTTTTGGGACGAGTGGTAAACACCCTCGGCGAACCCATCGACGGTAAAGGTCCCATTGAAGGCGAACTCTTTGAAATGCCCCTCGAACGTAAAGCACCTGGTGTTATCTACAGGCAACCGGTTAACGAACCTCTGCAAACAGGTATAAAAGCTATCGATGCAATGATTCCAATCGGAAGAGGCCAGCGCGAACTTATTATCGGTGACCGTCAGACCGGTAAAACGGCTATAGCCATTGATACAATTATAAACCAAAAAGAGTTTTACGAAAAAGGCGAACCCGTTTACTGTATTTATGTTGCTTCGGGACAAAAAGGTTCTACTGTTGCCCAAATACAAAAGACCCTGGAAGAGCACGGTGCAATGGACTATACGGTTATTGTTTCGGCAACAGCTTCCGACCCGGCGGCAATGCAGTTTTATGCTCCTTTTGCCGGTGCCGCCATTGGCGAATATTTCCGCGATACCGGTCGTCCGGCTCTTATTGTTTACGACGACCTCTCCAAACA
>Ga0256913_10001615_pt1 | contig 11588 bp, 9 predicted proteins | sample Axial_MatmetaG_FD_185970 | JGI IMG/M metagenome (GOLD analysis project Ga0256913, IMG submission 185970) | Deep-sea worm associated microbial mat communities from Axial Seamount, Juan de Fuca Ridge, Pacific Ocean - Axial_Mat | ecosystem: Environmental > Aquatic > Marine > Oceanic > Microbial...
TAACCGGCATCTCCTCTTATTTTGCTTTTTCCGACTATAGAATTTTCTATTCCCCACATTTGACCGAAGTTGTCATATTGAGCGGAGACATTGTAGGTTGCAAATGTTATTAATGCAAATAAAATAATGATTTTTGTTTTCATAATTCTTGTTTTTTTTATTAATTTTTAATTTTTGGGCGATTGCCAAGCCTGACGCAGGGCAATCCGGTTGTCACCGGGCTATTCGTGGGTTTCGTCTTTCAGACTCGCTAACGCGACCACTACTATCCCTATCGCATTGTTTTCAATAAATTTATTTCTCTGTTTGCCATAATCTGTTAATCGGTCCCATAAGTTTATACCTCAGACTTTCCAAAATTATACCATTGGTATTTGCCGTTAATGCATAGTTTATCTTACCCGTATTTTGATAATATCCTGAATAAAAACCTTTGTTTTTATCGTTTAATGTAATCGCTTTTTCATAGATTTTCTTGGAATAATCATCATCAAATAATGTATGCCATGCAAATGCCGCTTTAGTAGAGAAAGTTTTCATTTCATCTGTTTTTTCACCATCAGAACTGAGACAAACCCACTTTTCTTTATTTGTATAAATAGTGTTATAAACGAAATATGGGAAAGTATCCAAATGCCCTTCTGATACAGCAATTAATTTATTGGTTTTTTCAGATCTTCTTTTCTGTACCTTATAAATTCTGTATGCCAATTCTTTGGAATTTATATCCCATCCGTATTCAAGACCATCGAGTATATATGGCTCTGATAAGATGTAATTATAAGCAGGGAAATACTTCACTTCTCTGGTATCGGTAGCTATTTCGATTCCCAATATCTTAACAAATTTTATAAAATCGGTATATTTTAATGCTTCCGACACATCATATCCCATTAAATCATAACCTTTGGCAACATATTCTTCATATCCGAGTTTTCCCTCCTGTACTTTCATCATTCTTTTGTCTTTGAAATTGAATCCTATACCATGCAAGGTCGCATCTTCTATGATTTCTTCAATATGCCAGCGGGAAATTATTTTTTTCATTTGAGGGAAGTATTCCGGATAATCAATCATTAATCTATAAGAAAAGGAGAAAAACCTTCCGATATCCATAGCCGACCAACCAATACCTTCCTGTGTAGGATGATTTTCATAATCAATCATTGCCAGATTGTAAGTATTGTATGATTTATTAGGCAATTTATTATTAAATAATTGTAATGTTGACATTGAACTCAATATTTTCGTAAGCTTTTTGTCAAATTCTGTCGTGTCGATTATCCCTATTTCATAAGCACTGGTAAGAGCGTGTAAGTAACTTGTAACATCCCATAATGTTGTACCGGGATATTTATCCACACTATTTACAAATCCGGTTTCGGGAATATAGTTATTTTCAAAATACCTCCAGGCAATTTTTCCTATTTCCATATCCTGATTTGTCAATGTATCTCCATAAGTATTTAATGGGTAACTATCAGATTTTTTGATAACAACCTCTTTTTTGAAAATATCCTTGTAAAATCCAAAATCCGAAGGGCGCACTTTCTCAATCCATAGAACCGTATATGCTCCTATAAGGATACTGATGAAAAATATTGCCGGTTTTAATAAAAATATATGTTTTTTCATAATCAACAATTTGCAGTTTCATCATCATAGTCGTTTTTCCAGAAACCGGCTCTGATAAATGGTGTGATTTGATAAAAATTGAATATCATCCAATATGTATTGGCGAATAAGGCAGAATAAGAAGGATGCTTGTGAATACATACAAGATAAAGATTGTAAGAAAATCCAATCAAGGTCAACGTCATCCATGTTAGATGTGGCCAAATATGCTTCAATGACTTATTTCCTGTTTTTGATACTGATTTTTTTGTTACATTGAATTTTATCTTTTTTCCAAAAACAACATTAAGTAATGCAATGAATTTTCCCCAAATTCCAGCCATATAATATTGCTCCGATCTTTTGGTCGAAACTCCCCAGTTCCCTAAAGTTGCAACAGCTACATTCAATAAAAGAAAAGGAACTATTCTTAAAAAGAAATCAAAGTTAAATGCTTTTAGCGGAGCTTGTAATGTAAAAAAGAAATACGTCGGATAAAGCATAAATATAGCAAGCCAAAATGGTGATAAATATGACCAAATAGTTTCAAAATATGCCGCTTTTTGTCGCCAACTCAATCCTTTTTTGAATAGTGGATTGTGTTTGCTAAAGGCGATATCCAAAGTTCCTTCTGCATATCTTTTGCTTTGTTTTACCGTATCATCAAGAGTTTGAGGAGAAAGCATTTTACACTCGACATCAGGGTGCTGATATGACTCCCATCCTTCGTTATGAAGCAAGATTGATGTGAAAATGTCCTCTGAAATATGATGAGCAAAAGGTCTGAAAGGTTCTGTCTTTTGCAATTCTTTCTCATACGCAATCAAATCAATGCTTTTGTCCTTAGCTGCTTTTTTGAGTTTTTTCTTTATTCTTTCTTGCTTTTCCTTCTCTCCCAGTTTATCTAAAGCTTCTCTACGTTGAATAGATCCTGCACCGCAACTAAATCCGGCATTTCCCGCATTTCTTCTCCTTAAGATAATGTCATAAAACAATCTTGGATCTGTTCCGAAGATATTTTTGCCTACAGTCAGGTTTTTACTGAATGGAATCAGTTTACCGATATATTTTCCGGCAAATGGGATTTTTTTTGCAAGACATTTTCTTAAAGGAATCCCTTGGGGAATATCATAAAACCATTGAGGTGTTTGAATCCATCCCATTTTCTTATTTCTGAAGTACCCTGTTGTGTTTTTTAAGAAATTCGGAAAAACTCTGGTGTCGGCGTCAAGGATCACTATCAGATCCCCGTCGGTTTGAACATAGGCATTGTTCATATTGCCAGCTTTAAAACCCACATTATCTTCTCTTACAAAATATCCTATACCGTACTTCTCAGCAAGTTTTTTGAAATTTTCTTTCTCAGGATCTCTACCGTCTCTTCTGCCATCGTCCAACAAGTAGATATTTAGTTCTACATCATCATAGGGATATTTTAATTTTGTCGCATCAATAATTGTATCCTTTACTATTTCCAATTCTTCATTATAAGAAGCGATGAATACATCTATTTTTAAAGGTCTGTCTTCTTCGTCTTCTCCTAATTCTTTAATATCTCCGAGAAATCTTACCGGCTTTTTCTTTTTTATATCTTTATGAGACCAATAATTTATTACAGTTAGAATCGAACCCGTAAAACTCAATACTTCAGCAATAAATAATGGAAGTGAAATTACAGGTATGTCCCAGTTTATAGAATAATTCCATCTCCAGATAAGATAATCCAATCCGATAAATATAAAAACTATTCCTACTATATCAAATATCAAATCTCTTGTCAGATTATATTTGACAGGAATATATGGGGTTCTTAATTCAAATCTTTTGTAATATTGCATTACTTTGGTTTTTGAAAAATTTAACACCTAACAGTTTTTATATTAAAAAGTTTATTTAGAATGATTATTAATAGGAATTTTAACGTTTTTAATTTGAACTTATTTGTTGAATGGAAAGAACGAAATGCTCAAATCAATCAATATTTGTTGATATATGTGATTGATAATCACTATATAAAAAATCTGTTGATAAAAATATCATGAAGATATGATACTTTGATAGTACTTTGTTTTAAATGTGCAATATTTCTAGTCATTTTTATAAGAAAAAAAGCCATATTTAGCCACTTTTAATAATAGCAAACCAGCTATTGGTATTATTGCCGGATTCATTTCCTGGGGAATGACTGATATTCCAGCCAGAGTTATAAATAGCAATATGGAGATAATCAAGGCAAATATCTTTTTTATTTTGCCCTTGAAAAACATGAATAAATAAAATGGATTTAGCCACAGTAGATTCCAATTATTTTTGGTTGCCTGATGATCGGTAAAGAACCAAAGAAATACGATAATAATACTACCTGCCAATGCTATTCCGAACCATAAATTATCATACCATTTGTATATTATTTTCCCGTTTTTATAAGTAAGATAAAAAATAACTATTTCCAATAAAAAAAGAAAAGTAAATATCCATATTGGAGTAATAATCAACGGAGTTGATCTGATATTTTGGTCAAAATCAAAAACTTTTTCACTTGATTTTACCAGTTTTTTTATAACGGTTTTATTGGTTTGCATCGCTGACAAATCCGGCTTTATTTCCACCTTTGCTTTTGATAAAGTTTTCATTAAATTCAAAGGAAGAAAACTGCTTTGTCTTGGAGTTGGTATTTTATCTGCCTTGTTGCCTATGATAAGATCTATTCCGAAATCAATCCATTTGTAATTTGATATTTGTCTATCCAATAATTGTCTGAATGTTATTTTCTCTTTTGGTTTTTTCAACATCAGTATTCCATTAACACTTTTTTCTATGATATTCAATGGCCTGGTTGAACAATTGTCAAAGAAAAAATCATATTTGTAATATCTGTTTTCCTTTTGATAGTTTTCCCTCAATGCTTTTACCAGTTTGATTTTTTCATAATAACTGAGATTCAAAACCTGTTCGAACATTCCTCTTTTTACATATTTATAAAAATATACAACCTTGTCATAAGGAGCATAGCTGAGGGAATAATTCAATTTCCCTTTAAGGAATTTCCATAAAAATCCCGGTTGATCAAAATCAAATGTCCCGTAGTTATATACTTTATCGATATTTTTTCCAGGATCTTTTATTCTTATTGCCGTGTGTCCCCAAATGGAATAAACTTCAGTTCCCGGATCAAAGGTTAAAAGAGAAACTTGTGCCTGATTTGACAATAAAGAATCATTTTGTCCGGAAGCAATTCCACCTACAATCCATAAGCCTAAGAGAAGTATATATTTCATGTGTCTAAAACTTTTTTTTGTTGTTAATATTTTGATTTGTTATGGTTTAAATGTTTTTATTTCAATAATTTTATGTTTTTTTTAAGTTTTCTTTCGATATGGTATTTTCCTCCGGCTTAGCACAATCCGGCTCAATTTTTTTTACTTTGATGGAATCAAATAAACAATTCACTTGTCACTCTGTCTGCATAGAGTAGTCCTTTTTCTGTCAGGAGATATTTATCGATGTTATTAATAACCATTTCATCCTGAATATATCTATCAATATTTTTTATAAAATAATTAAAATATTTCACACCTAATTGTTTGATCTTTTTTAAATCAACTCCCCACATCGTTCTCAATCCTGTCATTATATATTCATTGTATTTATCATCTTGAGTTAGGTGTTCTATAGTTGCAGGCACTTGTTTATTATTGATTGATTCTATATATTTTCTGTTATTAGCAATATTCCACTGTCTTGTATCACCGTCAAACGAATGAGCGGAAGGACCCAGTCCGAGATATGGTGCACCGAGCCAATAGTTTGTATTGTGCACAGCATATTTGCTGTTTTTGGCATAATTGGAAATCTCATAATGCTCATAATCGTTTTCCAAAAGTAGCTTGTGAGTATAACTGAATATTTCTGCGCTAATATCATCATTGACAGGGTCTATTTTTCCAGTATTTATTTGATGAGTCAAAGCAGTTTTTGGTTCGATGGTTAAGTTGTAACAAGAAAGATGAGGAATATCTATTTTTAAGAAAATATCCAGATTTTTTTTCCAATCATATAAAGTACTACCCGGTATTCCGAATATTAGATCGATATTAGTACTTTCAAACCCTTTTTCCTTAATCAAATTTAACGATTCTATGGCTTTTTTTGCATTATGAGAACGATTCAATAGATTCAATTCTTTATCATGAAAAGATTGAACTCCCATACTAAAACGATTGATACCGGTATTCTTCACCTCTTGAAGATAAGTTTTATTTATGTCATCAGGATTGGCTTCGAGCGTGATTTCTATATTGGATTTAAAATTAAAATATTTGTTGAGTTTGTTGATGATAAGATCGATCTCTTGTGATGATAGAACAGACGGAGTGCCTCCGCCAAAATATATTGAATCAAGACTGTTTTGCTTCAAATATTGATGATTTATCTCAATCTCTTTTAGAATAGCTTCTAAAAATTGATCTTTTGTCTTTAGTGAAACTGAAAAGTAGAAATTGCAATAACTGCATTTTTGTCTGCAAAAAGGGATATGTAAATAAATTCCTGCCATTTAAAAAATATAAAAGAGAAAATTAATTGTTATATATGAATAATTCCGAAAGATTTCAAAATAACTATTAATACCGTAATTATCAAAATTCGATATATCCAAACATCAGCTTTTGAATATTTTGAAGCATAATATGCTGCAAGATATCCGCCTATTCCCTGTCCTAAAGCAAAAGTTAGTCCGATTCTCCAGTCTATCAGACCTTTGTAATCGAAGATAAAAATTAAAACAAGAGTATAAAGCGCTATTATAAAAACCTTAATAGCATTGGCTTCCACTATATTGAGTTTGGCTATCAAAACCAGGACTATCAGTGTAAATAATCCCATACCCATTTGTATAAATCCTCCGTAAAATCCTAAAAGCAAAAACAATGGAATAGATATCCATTTACTCATTTTGTAATCGAGATCTGTTTCGTGGATCCATCTTTTCGGGTTTACCAATACCGCTAGAAACATTAATATCAACAAATATCGAAATATTATCTTGAAAGCTTCATTTGAAATATTCAATGCTAATACAACGCCGAACATTGCACCAACAAAAGCGAGTATTACTCCTAATTGACATTTTTTGAAATTCAATTTTCCCTGTCTGAAATATGCTAATGAACTCAATGATGTTTGAGTGAACATATTGATACGGTTTGTACCATTTGCCAGATTTGCCGGCATTCCCATAAATTCTATCATGATGCTTAATGTGATCACCGAGCCAAAACCGGCAATCGCATTGAGTATCCCTGCGAAAAATCCACCTCCTATAGCCAAAATATATGTGTATATTTCCATTTTTTATTTAATTTCCTGGCATAGTTCAATCAAAACTCCGTTGGCGCTTCTGGGGTGGATAAAACATACAAGTTTATTATCAGCTCCTTTCTTAGGTTTATCATTAAGTATCACAAAACCTTCTTTTCTCAATCTTTCCATTTCCTTATTAATATCTGAAACTTCAAATGCGATATGATGAATTCCTTCTTTGTTTTTAGACAGGTATTTTGCAATTGCGCTGTCCTGTGAAGTTGCGGCTAACAGTTCGATTTTATTGGGCCCGGTTTTGAAAAAAGAAGTTATTACAGCTTCGCTTTCTACTTTTTCTCTTTTATATGGGTTTTTACCGAATAGTTTGGAAAATAGTTCCTCGCTTTTTTCAAGATCATTAACGGCTATTCCAATATGTTCAATTTTTTTCACAATAGTTTATTTTATTTTTACCCTTTGGAAACATTATCTGATTTAGGTTACAAATATACAAATAAAAAAGTTCCCATAAATATACCTATGGAAACTTTTAAATATCACTTCACAATAATAAGTTATTTATTATAATTCCTGAAATTCTCTTGTGACTCTAAATGTATTTTCACCTACAGGGCATGATGTAGTGGCAAATTGAAGATCCAGCTTGTCATTTGATATTTGTCCGCCTCCGAACAATGTTTCAGAATTATAATTGAAATTGGAAATTTTAATTTTGCTGTCATCATCAGCATTGAGCTCAGCTTCAAAACTGAATAATTTATTTCCGGCATCATCAAATAATTTACCATTTAGTTTGGTATCATTTACTTTTGTAAATTCAACCCTGTAGTTTTCAAATATATTTTTAATGGACTGAATGGAATCACAGGTATATTCTTTGTAATTACCATCAAAAGTATTTACGAATTTATCAATAGGTAATTCCGGGTCTTTATGACAAGCTATAGCGATAATCGAAATACTGACAAGTAGTAAAAATAGTTTTTTCATCTGGTTAGAATTTTTGTTAATTAGTTATTGAAATGTTTGATTATATAAACGCAATCTCAATATAAAAATTGTATTATGTTATATAAGGAAGTATTGCTTTTCTAATACATTGCGAATCAAAAAAATGATAAATGTCCAAGCCAGATGTAAAATAATCAAAAGCTATATCTGTATCCTAATTTGATTCCATAATTAAAATATCGTTGTTGCAATGGATAATTTTTAAATGTAATATCTTGCAAATTATATTTTATATTGGGTTCTACGAAAAATATATTTTTTCTTATTGGGAAAAGCATTTTCATTCCTGCGATAAAGCTGATACCTGTTCTCTTTTTGAAAATGTCCTTTTGTGTTGCTAAATCAACCGGAAATCCTTCGGTACCTATTATTTGTCCCCTGTTCAATAGTACAAGGTTGTAGCTCAAACCGGAATTCAATTCAAGCGAAATGTTTTTAATATCAAAATGGTATCCTATGATAACAGGAATCTCTATAAATGAATAGTAATTGTATATTATCTTGTCCCAAGTGATATGTTCTATAACTTCTTTTTTACCTCTCAGATAAGCTATTGTCCCGTCACCATTCTGGATTTCTTTTGTTATACCGTCATTTTCTTTGTATATATCAATAGAATCAATATCATTAAATCTTTCGTCTATTTGCGTGAAATATATTCCGGTAGTGATAAAAAATCCCGAACTATGTTTCAAGTTGAAAGCAATACTTGAGTTAATAGCTTCAAGATAATTTTCCGTTGTGATTCGTTTATTCAGATAAGAATTAAATGCACTTGTTTTTGTTTTTAGATTTTTATCCACCAAAGCAAAACCAAAACTAAAATCCATTGATTTTGACCAGTAATTAACTTTTTTTACCGGTTTTCTTTCAAAATAATCGGCGAAGGCTCCTTTATATAAAATTTCTTCCGGTATATAGACCGGATTGAATTTATATGGAACAGGCGAAAAATCCACATACCTGGATATTTTTTTCTCATTGCTTAAATTGTTTGCAATGATAAGACTATTATTCTGTTCATCAGCAGTTTCAATAGTTGAAGCCGGTATTGCTTCATTTTGTGTCTTCGGTGTTTTTTGTTGTGTTGCTATTAATTTGTTTCTTTTTGTATTGATTATATTTTTCTGATTATTATGTTTTTTAGCTTTATTATCTATATTCTTATTTTCATCTTTATTATCGGTATTGTTTTTTGAATTCAAATTTATTCCATTGAATCCATTATAATGATCTTTTTGTTGTAGGTTGTTGTTTATTATATCATCATTTTGCTGTAATAGACTGTTGCTACCGATCTTTATTTTAGTTGTTTTCATATTGACCGCAGTATAAACAGCGATGGACATCAATAAAATCACAGGAGCAATTATCCACCAAACCGGATATTTCCTGTCTTTTTTATCTAATTTATTTTCGATTCCGGACCATAATTGATCTGTATCGATCTGTAGTTCCAGATCTTCAAACATATCTCTTATGTCCTTTTCAAATTCTCCCATATCAAATTGCCTTTTTTTGAATTTCAAATATTTTTTCTCTTAATATCTTTTTTGCTCTTGTCAATAATGCTCTAGAGCTACTTTCTTTCTGGTTTATTGTTTTAGCTATTTCCCTGTGGCTATATCCGTCTATAACATACATGTTGAATACTTGGCGGTATAGATCAGGTAATTCATTGATTATTTTCATTATATCTTCCACATCAAATTTTCCGTAGATATCCGGCATCTCATCTCTGTCATCAATTATGGTTTCAGGCATAACCTCTTTTGTCCTGTATGTTTTTCTAAGTTTTTGCAATGCAGTATTTATTGTTATCTGTCTCATCCATGCTTTTAAAGCATAAGGTTCTGACCTGAAATTTTGAATATTGTCAAAGATTGAAATAAAAGCTTCCTGGATGATATCATTAGCCTCGTGATCATCGCGCATATATCTTTTGCTGACAGCAAAAAGATACGGCGCAAAAGTATCAACGAGATTCTTTTGAGCTCGCCTGTCATTATTTTTACACCCTATGATCAAATCTTTTAATTCCAAATCTATGCCTATGTTCGTTTTATTTATTAAAAAGTGCCGGTGATGTTAAACTTACAATATTAAGAACGAAAAACCATTAATTTAATCAAATTACACCGGCACATAGTTGCTAATCAGTATATATAGAATAATCTATTTTCAAATATGCAGAATCCAAAGTAATGCTTTTATCTTTATGTTTTGCCCATCCTTCAATATTTCCCCGCATCATCCCATTTTGCTTGAATTCTGTAACTTCTATTTTTTGTTCCTTGTCCAATAATGGAAATATCCTGCTATTATTTTTATCTTCAAAAATTATCGTATAACTAAAATTGTTAAAATCATAATTACCTTTTGTCCCTTGAAAATTGAAAAATCCAAGTTCAAGAGAAATATTATCATTTCCAAAAACAATAGCTACTACAGGAGGTCCCTCATAAGACTTTAATTCCAACAATTGTCTGTCGTCTCCATATCTTAAAATAGCAAATGGCTCCGGACAAGTATAGACATCTTGCAAATCAATTAAATCTTCAACGGGAGATGAATGAATTGCCGTATTCTGTTTGTCGTCAAGATTCGTAGCAAACCATTGTATTTCATCTTCATCTTCTTCAATTATTATATTCTTTTCCAATTTTCCTTCTTTGATGTAATAAAACAAAGAATTGGTTCCATACATCAGGGTCACATATCCATTTTGAATTAAATTATCATTACAATCATAAAAAATCCCTGTTAAAATAATGGATTTTGATTTTACGGGAATCGATATGTTTTTAATACCGGTTGAAAGTTTTTTCTCTATTTTTTTATTCTTCATATAAATATCAATAGCACTTTCGAAATTTTTTGGTATAAAACAGGATATATTGCCCTCGCTATTACTATAAAGACCCAGTTTGTAGTTATTGTCGATTGAACTTATTTCCGTGTTGATAAATGGTAACAAATCATTGTTTTCTGATTTTAAAGTAAATTGTACCGGTGAGATTTCAATCGGCATGGCAAAATTCCAATAACCTGATTCATTTACATCAACGGTGTAATATCTGTTTTCATAATCAAAAACCGCTTCTGCTTTTTCCAACCATTTATCTTTGATATAATCAAAATGCCATACCGGTATTTTATCCGGTAAATTGTCAGGTATTTCTATTCCTTCTTCAAAAATCAATTTCAATTCGGTACTGTTGCCTTCTCCCAGTTCGATTTTCTCATTGTATTTATCCTTAATGTCAAATCCAACTATTCCATAAGATTTCAAGCCTTTCAGTTTGAAGTATTTATCGTATCCTACCGGATGACCAATGTATTTATTATAAAAATCCTCTTTATAATACACAGTCCAAAATGGTTTTATCATCAAATCACCGGCATAAGTACCACCGTTTTTTGTGAAATTGTTTTTGGTTATGTTGATAAATGCAATTGAAGAACTGAAATTTTTATTTTTATCATTGCTGTTAATTGCTATAGCACCATGACCAGGTTTAAGTTCTATTTTTAAAAATGTAGTAGAATTTAATTGAGGATAATATGTTTTTGTTACGGTTGTATAGTTTTCTTTTGATACTTTTATTGTTGCACCTTCTTTATTGACTTTAATGTCTTTA
>Ga0256913_10001616_pt1 | contig 11582 bp, 11 predicted proteins | sample Axial_MatmetaG_FD_185970 | JGI IMG/M metagenome (GOLD analysis project Ga0256913, IMG submission 185970) | Deep-sea worm associated microbial mat communities from Axial Seamount, Juan de Fuca Ridge, Pacific Ocean - Axial_Mat | ecosystem: Environmental > Aquatic > Marine > Oceanic > Microbial...
ATGATGACGGAAAGTTCCTCTGGTTTGCCCGTTATCAGTGGAATTTCTCACGCCACCCCATGAAAATGTCATATTGTGATATCGACAGGGTGAAAAAACCGCAGGGTTTTCTTGCTTTTTCATATGCTCATAACGAAAGTGCTTTTACAAGGTTTTCGAGTGACGGCGGCGGTGAACTGCCGGGATATGCTCCGGGTGAGAAACAGCAATACAAGATCGATCAGTACAATGCCGAGTTAATGCTCAAATACCATGGACTTTCAGTCACAAGTGAAAATCATGTGAAAAATATAAACGATCAGGTCCTTGACAGGATATCTTTGCTCCACGGCGGTTATTACCAGGCAGGATATTTTTTCAGCGAACTTGTTAAATTTGTACCAAAACCGCTGGAGTTCATTGTCAGATATGCATATGTAAGTAATAAAGAACTGTTCGATATTAACATAAATGAATACAGCTTTGGGTTTAACTGGTTCTTTAAGGGACACCTGAGCAAACTGACAGCGGATTTCTCATATATCGAGAATCAGGATTTTGTAACTGATGAAGATAATTTCAGGTTCAGGATACAGTGGGATGTCTCATTCTGATCAGAAGCTAAATTACTTACAGACAAATAAAAACCGGAAATAATGAAAATATTTTCTTTATCAGTAATTTTATTAGTGGCTTTGACATTCACCATGTCAGCCCAGAAAAAAATCGAACCCAACTGGAAATCGATCGATTCACGACCTGTGGCACCATGGTTTCACGATGCTAAGTTCGGCATTTTTATTCATTGGGGAGTTTATTCTGTCCCGGCATGGAGCCCCAAAGGCACATATTCTGAATGGTACCAATACTGGTTACAGGAGAAGAAACTATACGGTAACAACGGCAAATTCACAGGGACTGAAGTTCAGGATTATCATGTGAAGAAATACGGGGAAGACTTCACATACTATCAGTTCGCCCCGATGTTCAAAGCAGAGCTGTTCGACCCGGATGCCTGGGCTGATCTGTTCGTGAGATCGGGAGCAAAATATATCGTCCTTACGTCGAAACACCACGACGGATATTGTCTATGGCCGAGCAAAGAAGCCAATGATCGCGGTTTTCGCTGGAACAGTATGGATATCGGCCCGCATAAAGATCTGATAGGTGACCTTGAGAAGGCCGTGAGAAAAACCGATGTTAAGTTCGGCTTGTATTATTCCCTGTACGAATGGTATCACCCATTATGGCGATTCGACAAGGATAAATACGTTTCGGAACACATGTTCCCGCAATTTAAAGACCTCATCACAAAATACAAACCTGACATCATCTGGCCCGACGGGGAATGGAGCCTTACTGCCGAACAGTGGAGATCGCCTGAACTTCTGGCATGGCTCTTCAATGAATCCCCCGTGGCGAATACAATAGTGATCAACGACCGTTGGGGCAAAGGAATGAGAAAAAAACACGGCGGCTATTACACTACCGAATACGAAGCCACCAAAGAATATGATAAACCTTGGGAAGAGTGTCGCGGCATGGGATTTTCATTCGGTTACAACAGGGAAGAAAATATCGAAGATTATAATACTCCGCAGACACTTATCCTGATGCTCGTGGACATTGTAAGCCACGGAGGCAACCTGCTGCTCGACATCGGACCTGACGGACATGGAAAGATCCCCGTGATCATGCAGGAACGTTTGCTGCAAATGGGGAAATGGCTAAAGGTGAACGAGGAAGCAATTTACGGAACATCCCAATGGAATGAGCCTGTTCAATGGTCAAAAGGTGACAAAGACTACAAACTCAAACAAAATCATGTAGGCGGTGACCTGATCCTGAAACAGACCGTTGACCCTGACCCCGGCTATGCGGTAAAACAGTTGTTCTTTACTAAAAAGAATGAAACTTTGTACATCATATCCCCCTTATGGCCTGATAAAAAACTTGTTGTAAAAAATGTCAATACCGCACCGGGGGCCAAGGTGACACTTTTAGGGAAGAACAGTTCACTGAAGTGGAAGAACAGCGGAAAAAACCTGGTCATTGAGGTTCCTTCAAAATCAGATTACAACTTTACAACGGAAGATCAGTACGCATTTGTGTTCAGGATATCAAAAATCAAATAAGGTTTATTTCCAGATGATCTGAATGGTTTTGACCCTGATATCTTTCACAGGCCTGTCAACGGCATAGGTTTTTACGTTGGCTATGCGGTCAACAACATCCATGCCTTTTGTTACTTCGCCGAACACGGTGTAGTCACCGTCAAGATGAGGCGCTCCACCTGTGTATTTATAGACCTCACGCTGCCTGGGTGTGAATTTGATACCTTTTTCCTTTTCAAGATCATCAAGCTCTTCATCGGTAAAATGACGTCCTGAAACAATGTAAAACTGTGATCCGTCGGAGCGGTTTTTCGGGTTACGGTCTTCGGGCAGTTTCGATGCCGCAATTGCCCCCCTCCAATGGAACAGGTCAGGTCGGATGTTCATGGGAAGAGTGTAGCCCGGCCCCTGCCAACCAACCACATCATCCTTCTTTGCATACTTTGTATCGGCAGCGCCTGTCTGGATCAAAAAGTTTCTTATCACCCGGTGTACCAACAGGCTGTCGTAAAAATGATCGCTGACAAGTTTGATGAAATTATCCCGGTATTTTGGTGTTTCATTGAACAGCCTGATCTCAATGTTACCCATATCAGTTACGATACGAAAACCTTTGATCTTTTTATACGACGGATAGACTTTGTTTGTCTTGGTCCTGAGGTCGTAAAGACTTTGAGGCTTCTTCTTTGCCTTCCTGTACAACTCTTCTATCCATTTCGACGGCAAAGCACAAAGTTGTTTTTCCTTGTCGGTCTTTCTGTTTTGAAAAATGCCGACAGGCAAATGATTTAATGAAAATGCCGGCTTCCCCTCTTTAATCTCATGATTTGACACAGGAAAAAAACTTACGGTATCCTGATCAATTTCAGGCAAAAGTGCTGACTTTCGGATGAACAATCTTTTATTTTTACGAAAAAGACTGTAAACAGAATCCGTCTTCGTTTCGGAATATTTAAGTTTAAGATGATTAAGATTCTTGTACTGTGTTTTCAGCAACACAAGATTGTAATTAAAACTGTATGCAACAAATCCTCTGATATCTGTGTAATCATCAGTGTTCATCGGGGCTGTTTTAGCCTTATAGCACCCCTTGATCAGATCAAGGTTTGTAACCACAACGTCACTCGAAATATAGAATCCGTAACCTGATTTAAGCCGGCGTGAATAGTGGTCGTATGTTTCGATACTTACTATAGCTTTCACATTTGATGCATACGATGCCTTGATGAAAACTTTCTTCCGTTTCTTTTTTGAGCTTTTCCCTCCTCCGGAATTACATCCGAAGATAAAAACTGAAAGTAAAAGAAGAAGAGTGTAACGAAACATTTTATTTCAGTTTTACTATTTCAACTCTAATGGTAACATCTTTGTAAGGACGATTGTTTTTATCGGTTTTAAGAGCAGCGATCTTATCTATCACCGACATTCCTTCAACAACCTCACCGAATACAGTGTATTCTCCGTCAAGGTCAGGTGTTCCCCCGATAGTTGTATATGCTTTACGCTGTGCTTCCGTAAACTCCTTTTTATCGGAAACGGCATAATCCAAAGCTATCTCATCCTTTATCTTCCTCAACAGTTTATTGAACTCTCGTGGATCTTCTTTTTTCAGTTTTGCCAGCTCCTCTTTACGCGGGAGGTAATACTTTCTCTTTAAACTGATCATAATCGGATTGTTCACTGATTTCTCAATCAGGTCAAGCTCTTCGTTAGTGAATTTCTTTCCCTGCACAATATAGAACTGACCGATATCCGACATCTTGAAATGATTGATATCTTCAGGCTGCCGGGGAGCACACAAGGCTCCTTTTTTATGAAAACAATTTTCGTTAAACTCCGAATCGATAGTAATAGCCTTACCGTAACCAATATGTTTTCCCGGAGGTGCATTCCGCGAATCATCCGATCCGCCCTGTATCACAAAGTTCTTCACAACACGATAGAATAAAGTGCCGTCATAATGCTTTTTAGATGCCAGCTCAAGGAACATATCCCTGTGATGAGGCGTTTCGTTGTATAGTTTTACTTTCATGGTCCCCATGTTAGTGATTATGTTCACGTAAAACACAGGTTCCTTGCTTTGTGAAATAATTGATGTGGTTGTTCCCTGAATAATTAAACCAAACAGAAAGAGAATCAATACTTTCATGTAAAACACTTTTACTTAACAACTTTAACTGTCATTCTGATATCTTTTACCGGACGGTCGTAACTGTCAGTCTGAACAGCTGCGATACTGTCAACCACATCCATCCCTTCAATGACTTCACCAAAAACTGTGTAGCTCGAATCGAGATGCGGAGCCCCGCCGATTGTCTTATAAACCTCACGAATATTCTCCGGAAAAGAAAAATGGTTCTTTTTCAATTCTGCCTCGGTAAGTTCCTGAACCTTTTTTTGCATCGCATAGAACTCATCGAACCTTTGAGCCTGCTGCAATGCAATTAAAGAATCTTTGTACTGTGACATCAGTTTGAAATATATCTGTTGCTTTCTCATGTTGTTCACCCTCATTTCTGCTTTATCCAGTTCCTCGTCAGTAAACTTTTTCCCCTGAACAATGTAAAACTGTGAACCCGATGACTTCTTTTCCGGGTTGACCCTGTCCCCTTCACGTGCAGCAGCAATCACACCTCTTTTATGAAAAAGCTCAGGAAAATGTATCTCTGCCGGAATTTTGTATCCCGGCCCTCCGTTACCAAGTTTTTCACCAGGCTTCGCATTTTTGGATTCAAGGTCTCCTCCCTGTATCATGAACTCTTTTATCACACGATGGAACAGCAATCCGTTGTAAAATCCTTCTTCAGTAAGTTTTATGAAATTATCGCGATGCCGGGGAGTTTCATCGTACAGTTTTATTTTAATATCCCCATAATCTGTTTTTATCAGAACAATACGTTGCTCTTTGTTTTTACATCCCTGCAGAAAAAGAACAGCAGCAAAAATGATCAGTGAAAAATATTTCATTACTCAGATATTTTTGAATTTAGAAGAAGAACAGTGTTTCTTTTACCAGAAGGTATCAGGTTCCTTCAGCCATCCTATGATAGTTTGTTTCCCCCTGACTTTCTGGTTGAGTTTCACATCTATCTTGGTATCAAGCGGCAGATACAGATCAACCCTTGAACCGAATTTTATGAACCCTAATTGCTGGCCTTGTTGAACCTCCTTGCCAACCTCCACATAACTCACTATCCGTCGTGCCATGGCTCCTGCAACCTGACGCAGCAAAACCAATATTCCTTCGTTATGTTTTATAACGATAGTTGTACGTTCGTTCTCCGTAGAAGATTTCGGAAGGTATGCGGCACGATAGCGCCCTTTGTGATGTTTAAAATATTTTATTATTCCGTCCACCGGGAACCAGTTGATATGAACATTTGTAGGTGACATGAATATTGAGACCTGAAGACATTTGGCTTTCAGATATTCAGGCTCGTGAACTTCTTCAATTACAACGATCTTGCCGTCGGCCGGAGCCAAAATGGCATCTGTATTGTTGTAACTCTCACGGCGAGGACTCCTGAAAAAACTCACGATCAGGACAAATATAACAACAGAAATAAATGCGGATATCTTTAGTGTATGGATATTCCCGTTGCTCATATAGTAAGTGATCACATTTACTACAACAGCTATCAGGAATGCCACTAAAATAATTTTATATCCTTCTTTATGTACGGCCATGTTGAATATTTTTAACCATAAAGGAAAAACAAAATGCTCATTACAGGAGCTGCAAAAAGTGCTCCGTCAAACCTGTCAAGGATCCCGCCATGCCCGGGTAACAACTTTCCGGAATCTTTAATGTTCACACTGCGTTTGAGCATTGATTCCACAAGATCGCCCAGGGTTGCAAATATCGAAACTAATGATCCTGAGATCAACCAAAGGGTTGTATTTCCTTGTTCAACCCATAATTGCAATAAGTATGCCACAATTACCGTCAGTATCAGGCCTCCCCAAAATCCTTCCCATGATTTTTTCGGAGATATGCGTTCATACAGTCTGTGCCTGCCAAAATTCACTCCTATCAGGTAGGCTCCGGTATCATTCACCCATACCATTACGAAAAATGAAAGTAAAAGATACGGATCATAACTGCCTTCGGCAAAAGCAAGAATATTTAAAGAGAACATAGGTATGGCTATGTACACCGCCAACAAAAGATAAAACGCGATTCTGCGAAACGGGTTTTCCATTGGTTTGAAAAGCACCACAAGGAAAATTGCCCAAAGGGGCAATATCAAGAGCAGCATCCATTTTGACGGCATCTCAACATTGAAATGTAAAAAACTCATTACAAAGATCCCCGTACCCAGAAGAACGGACATAAACAGAAGAAGTGAATTTTTTTTCTCACATAGCATATCCTCAAGTTCACGCATTAATAACAATGTTCCCAGTGCAAACAGTCCCATGTAAGCATAAGGATGTATTGTTATTGATGCCACAACGGCCAGAACGATCGATACTCCTGTTAATGATCTTGTAACGAAATTATTCATCAATGCAAATTGTGGTACAAAGGTATAATATCTTTGCCAATTTGAAAATAACACTTTTATATCTTAACAGATCTGTTTTATTGGGATAAACAAAAGGAATTGATTAAAATTGTATTTTTGAAAAATCTACACTGATGACAAAACATATCTTTTCTTTTTATACGATCTTTTTACTATCCCTTATATGTTCCGGCAATATCCTTGCACAACAGATCATCAACGGACCATTCCTTGCAGATCCGGGTAAAACATCCATGACCATAAGATGGGAAAGTGATTTAAAAGGGGATTTTCATCTTGATTACGGAACAGGGAAAAAAATGAACCGTTCGAATACGGTGAAGTTGATCGGTCAAAAGAATGATCGTTTTCTGTACGAAGCAACTCTAAACAAGCTGAGAGCCGGAACGAAATATACCTATTCTATCAAACCGGGTGACGGATCTGCTTTACATGTTTTCAAGACCACAGCTTCAAAACCGCCAATGACTTTTGCTGTTTTAGGGGACAGCCGTTCAAAAGCCCGTATTTTCTCGGCCATCGCATCCCGGATCTGCGACATAGACCCTACAGTAATAATTGCCAACGGCGATCTTGTGGCAAATGGAGGCAACCCCGGGCAATGGCATTCGCAGTTCTTTGAGCCTTCTAAAAAGATGATCGATCATATTCCGTTCCTGTCTGCCGTTGGCGATCATGAGTCTGACAATGTAGACGGCGACAGCGCCAAACTTTTTACTTATTACCTGTTTCCCCACAAGGATAACATGAAATTGTGGTTCTCGTACGATATCAGCAATGCTCACTTTATTTTTCTCGACTGGCGATATCCTGACAGTAACGAGATGGCAGACTGGTTTAAGAAAGATGCCGCCGGATCAGACAAAAAATGGAAATTCGTTGTAATGCACCGTCCACCGTACAATCTTGGCGGACATCATGTGTCGTGGGGAAAGAATATCTGGCCTGATCTTTTTCAAAGATACCGTATCGACGTTGTCTTTTCGGGGCATTCACATCTGTACGAACGCTTCTATCCCATAAAACCTGTAACAGGTCAGGATACTACATGGGCAGTAACTTACATTACCACAGGAGGTGCAGGAGCTTCCCTTTACGAAGCAACACCAAGTCCGTCCCTGGCCTACACAAAGTCGGTGAACCATTTCTTAAAAGTTGATTTAGGTAAGGATAAGATCAACATTAAAGCAATTGGAGTAAAAGGTGAAACCCTGGATTCGGCATCATGGAATAAAAAGAAAGGACACATCGATTCAAAATATCTTTCAACATCATTCCCCAAAGAGGAGATGGATATCATAAATGTTTTCAATTCCCCTATTTCTGCAAGAATGGATCGCATACCGATGGTACAAGTACCGTACGCCCCTGTCATCGAACTCGACGGAAGAAAGATCAAAGAGGATGTGAAATTTACCATTCATCTTGCCGAAGAGTCGGAAGGAAAATACAAAATGGAACCCGTTACCGGAGTCCTGAAAGCAGGAACGATACTTAAAGTACGGCCAAAAATCTACGGAAGAACCACCATGACCGTATCGAAGTGGGGAACTCTGAGTCCGGTTCTCCGGCTGATCGCAGACTACAAGACCCGGTCTTTCAGCGGAAGTGTTAAAGGAGTGCGACTGGAGTACATTTCATATTAATCAAACATGAAAAAACTTAAGATATTAATAGTAACCATAATCATTGCCCATGTGGCAATTGCTTTCTGGCCGCTGCCTGACATACCTCCTGTAAAATATGTTGAAAGGACGACCGGTGAAGTGAAAACGGAAAAGATTGAGGGTGAAGGATGGCTCAAATGGTTATACTACAATCCAGTTGGTGAGATGAGCCTACACGGGATCGTCAAACGTAAATTCATTTCGGAATGGTACGGAAGGCTTATGGACAAACCATCTTCAGCAGAAAAGATCAAACCATTTGCAGAAAAATACGGGATAGATCTCTCGATAACAGAAAAACAACACTTCGATTCATTCAACGATTTTTTTACCCGTAAACTGAAACCGGATGCAAGACCTGTGAATGTTGATTCTGCGGTAGTCATCTCCCCTGCCGACGGAAAGATCTTTGTTTTCGAAAATGTTGGGAAAAAAGATTTTTATGTCAAAGGTTACCGTTTTAATATGTACGAATTTCTTGAAGACAGCCTTCTCGCCGCAAATTACACGGACGGGACCATGTTAATAATCCGTCTTGCCCCGCCCGATTACCATCGGTACCACTTTCCTGTTGACGGGACCATTATTCAAAAGAAAAAAATCATCGGTGATTATTTTTCCGTTTCGCCACTGGCTCTTCGTAAAATAGCGGAAATATTTTGTATGAATAAACGTGAATATACCGTTATCGACACAAAAAATTTCGATAAAATGGTAATGTGTGAAGTAGGGGCAACAATGGTAGGCAGTATCATCGATACATACAAAAGCGACAATATTAAAAAAGGCGAAGAAAAAGGATACTTCAAATTCGGAGGATCAACAGTTGTCCTGCTGTTTAAAAAAGATATTATCTCGATTGATGATGATCTGCTGGAAAATTCTTACAGGAATCTTGAGACTACGGTTCAAATGGGCGAAAGGATCGCTGTCCTGAACTAAATATCTGCATATCCGATTGTGGCTATGCTGACTTTCACATCCTTAACCTTCATCAGTGTACGGGCACATGCTTCCAAAGTAGCACCCGTTGTAACAACGTCATCGATCAGAAGAATGTGCTTACCCTTTAACATTCCCGGATTTCTGACGGCAAAAATAGAACTTACATTTTCCCAACGTTCAAATCTGCTTTTACGGGTTTGTGAAGCGGAATGAACAGTTCGTACAAGATTACCTGCAACTACTGGAATGTTTACAATTTCAGAGATCCCTTCGGCAATATGTTCACTCTGATTGTATCCCCTTTCCCTGTGTTTGATCTTATGGAGAGGTACAGGTATGATCATGTCAATTCCCGTGGTAAAACCGGCTCTTAAAAGGAAAGTCCCGATCTGTATGCCAAAGACCTCTCCAATCTGATAAATACCCCTGTATTTTAATTTATGTAATAATTTCTGTAAGAGCTCACCTTTCCGATAGTAGTACAACGAGGCCGCTTTTTCTATCTTTACTCTGCCCCAGAACATCTGACTGACAAGATTATCATCAACCGATTCAAAGCCTGTACGCGGTAAACTTCTCAAGCAACTACCACACACTTCAGCCTCATGTTCAGATAAATGTTCACCGCACCCCCTGCAAACCCGCGGAAAAAACAGCTCACTAAAAGCATTGGCATAAGTATTTAAAGCATGAAAGTTCATGACTTTCAAAATTAGAAGGTCAGTACGAACGTTTCCTTCATTAAATTCAGACGACGTTAAAACCCAATGCGGACAATTTCTCTTTTATTTTCTCATTGCCACCTGATAGTCTGACCTTATATGAAAAAAATTCTCTTCGAACGGGATAGCTTCCTCTCAGATACTCAAACTTGTCAGGATCTTTTCGTAAAGCTCTGTCATCATTCCTGATATCGTAAGTATGTAAAACAGCCTTTGAGACTATTTCCTGATCGGACATTCCGTTCGTGTCAATTTCAATAAGAGGCTCTTCAGGCAAAGGTACACCGGAAGGTTGCCATGTGTCAATATTCAGATGCAGTTTTTTACTGACTGCCTGAATACTCATCATGGTCCCGTTTGCCTTTCCATCCTGAGAATAACCCGCAATGTGCGGTGTACCAAGCCAAACCCTGTCGAGCAATTCGAGGTCTATGTCCGGTTCGTTCTCCCATACATCCAGGACAGCAAGTTTTACATCTTCATTTTTTAGTGCTTTCTTAAGGACTTTGTTGTCAACAACCTCACCTCTGGACGAATTGATAATTACCACTCCTTTTTTTAATTTTTTCAGAAGTTCCTCATCGAAAAGATGAAATGTCCTGTGTCTGCCTTCTTTTGTCAAAGGAGTATGAAAAGTGATTATATCAAGTTCTCCGGCAACATCCTCAAGAGAGTAAAATGTTTTATCAGGCTCCTGCTCCTGCCGTGGCGGGTCAATCTCAAAAATCTTCATCCCAAATGCTCCGGCAACCCGTGAAACTTTACTTCCCACATTTCCTACCCCTATTACTCCTATTTTTAATTTCGATACATCGATACCTTTTTCTGTTACCAGCAGCGAAAAAACCGATGCAATGTATTGCATTACCGAACCCGAATTACACCCCGGGGCATTGGTCCACTCCACCCCGTTCTTTTCACACCATTCAGTATCGATATGGTCATAGCCAATGGTGGCCGAAGCAATGATTTTCATTGCAGAACCTTTAAGAAGCTCCCCGTTGCATTTTGTCCGGGTGCGTGTGATAAGGGCATCTGCATCTTTCACATCCCCGGCCGAGATCTCTTTCCCCGGCAAATATTTAACTTCTCCGAATCTCTCTAAAACTCCTTTTATGAACGGTATTTTATCGTCTACTACAAACTTCATGATCATTTAATTAAGGGCATCTAAAAATCTTTCTGACAAACAATGGTTTATTTTAGATACAAATTTACCACTTCATTGTTAAAATATAATGCTCATTTAATCTTTAAAAATAGTATTTTTGCAACTCATTTAATTTTCAACGTTTTACTGCAAATCTTAATAACCAATTACAGATATGGATAACACTATTTCAAAAAGAGCTGCTAACAATATACGGATATTATCTGCGGCAATGGTAGAAAAAGCAAAATCAGGTCACCCGGGCGGAGCCATGGGCGGTGCTGATTTCATTCACGTTTTATTTTCCGAATTTCTGAATTATGACCCTTCAGACAGAACATGGTTTCTGAGAGACAGATTTTATCTTGATCCCGGTCATATGTCACCTATGCTATATTCACAGCTTGCACTTACGGGTGCATTTACCCTTGAAGAGCTTGCTCAGTTCCGTCAGTGGGGAAGTCCAACGCCGGGTC
>Ga0256913_10001617_pt1 | contig 11578 bp, 9 predicted proteins | sample Axial_MatmetaG_FD_185970 | JGI IMG/M metagenome (GOLD analysis project Ga0256913, IMG submission 185970) | Deep-sea worm associated microbial mat communities from Axial Seamount, Juan de Fuca Ridge, Pacific Ocean - Axial_Mat | ecosystem: Environmental > Aquatic > Marine > Oceanic > Microbial...
ACATCTGCCCCTTTGCTTCTGAGGGAGATGCGTATACCTTCAAGAATTTCCATGGCAAAGAGCGCCACTTCCACTGTTGCCAGTGATTTTGCATAGTCTACGATCCCGTCCATATCAGGCATTTCAGCTCCCGTCTGCGCAATATCTTCCTTTGTCACATAGACGACTGCGATTTTTGCTTCATCATAAAGTGTCAGGCTTCTTAATGCCCGTTCCAAAATCCTGAATGAGCTCAGTGAGCGCCTCTGCGTAAAATGGTAGGCCGCCAGATCCGGTTTGGCCCCGGCTGCAACCATCCTGGCAGCCGTATCGAAAACCATTTCATTGACACTGGATGTTGTAAAGTAGCGGGTATCGGAAAGCAGTGCCGCATAAAAACAGGTTGCCGTATCCGCATCGATCTCATAGATCCCGCCAAAAAGTTCAAACGCCACCTGGGATGAGGATGCATATCCGGCATCCACTACATTGATGTCGCCATAGAGGGTATTGCTTTGGTGATGGTCAATGTTGATGATCTCCCTTCCTTCAAGCTCGAATCCCAACCTGTCCGGACTTCCGCAGTCACAGGCGATGACCAGACTTTCACCATATTCCATTTTATGTTTGATCTTTTCAAATCCGTAAAGAAAATCCAGATGCCGGGGCAGCGCTTTCGAACCGTTGGCCACCTCAACCCTTTTATCTGTATTTTTTCGCAACAGCGCATAGATCCCGAGCGCCGTTCCTATCGCATCCGCATCCGGGTTCAGGTGCGAAAGGATGGTTACACTCTGCGCCTCTTTGATTTTCTCTGCAACCTCCTGGGAGGGAAAGGGTCTGTTTTCCAATAGTCTGTTTACCTTTCTTTACTATACACTAAGAGTATTAGCTTTTTATTACTTGCTGCTTTCTACTTTCATGGAGAGGTCTATCCAGTTTGCCTGGTGAATGATACTTCCCGAACTGATGGCATCCACACCTGTCCGGGCGATCTCCCCAATGGTCTCAAGCGTAACATTGCCGCTTGCCTCAAGCAGGATATGGGGATAGTTTTCATTCCTGAATGCCACAACCTCCCTGGTCTCCGCCAGAGGCATATTGTCGCACATGACAATATCCGCTCCTGCTTTCATGGCACGCTTCACCATCTCCAGATTCTCACACTCTATCTCTACTTTGGAAGTAAAAGGGATCTTCCTCCGAACTTCTCCCATAAAAGCATCCAGGTCATCGATCGTTTTCAAGTGCGTATCTTTCAGCATCAGGCAGTCATCGAGTCCCATACGGTGGTTGAGCCCGCCTCCGCAGCGTACGGCATACTTTTCAAATTCACGAAGCAGCGGACGTGTTTTACGGGTATCGAGCAGTTTCACCCCTGTTCCTTCCATAGCTTCGATATAGCGGTTCGTCAAGGTGGCAACAGAACTGGCATGCAATGCAATATCGAGGATAGAGCGTTCCAGGGAGAGAAGCGTTTTGGAATTTCCCTCTATGAAAAGAAGTTTTTCCCCCCTGCTGAATCTTTGGCCATCTTTCACCTCCCATCTCAGGACAAGGCTGTAGATCCCGGCCAGTACATCGATGTACTCACGGCCGGCAAAGACCCCGTCACTTTTGGCAACGATATAGGCACGCACCTCTTTACTCTCACTGATACGACTGAAAAGGTCTCCCCTTCCGACATCTTCTGCAACAAGGTCTTTTATGAATTTTTCTTTTAGCATTTATACCCTTTATAATCTGTAGCCTTCATGGCTACGCTGTGCTCCGACCATTCCGGTTCCGAAGCTACAAACGACAAGCAGTTGTCGTTTGCTTTACGCTTCTCATTTAATCGCCAGCATTCTTTCCAGGGCCAGATTCGCATACTTGACCGTATGGGGATCGACCATAATCTCATTGACCGGCCTCTTCTCTTCGATCGACTTCAACGCAAGATAAAGGTCTTCGAGCGTAGTCTCGTTCATGGTCGGGCACTCTGGTTTGGTCGAAGAGAGCACATAGGTATTTCCCTCTCTCATTCTGTTGACAAGGTTGTATTCCGTACCTATGGCAACTTTCTGTTCAGGGTCGAGATCATTGACATATTTGATCAACTGGGAAGTTGAACCTGAAAAATCCGCAGCAGCAACGATCTTGGGATCACACTCGGGATGCACGGCGATCTTGATACCCGGATATTTACCACGGTAGAAAGCAATATCATCAAGCGTAAAGAGCTGATGTACGGAACAGAAGCCGTTAAAGCAGATGATATCCGCTTCTTTGGGATCACACTCCCCCTCTCCTATGATGCAGGATTTCAGCCCCATCTCGATCGCGAAGTTCTGCCCCAGGCATCTGTCCGGGACAAAAAGGATCTTCTTTCCGCTCTCCAGCCCCTTTTCTATGATTTTGAACGCATTGGAGGAGGTACAGACAAGTCCTCCCATTTCACCTACCTTCGCTTTAACCGTCGCATCGGAATTGATATAGGTAATAGGAAGGATATTCTCTCTGGATATACCGCGTTCGACCAGATAGTCTACAGAGTCGTCAAAATAGCTTGCATCAATCATACGGGCCATGGCACAGTCTGCCACCTTGGGCATCAGGACACGTTTTTCCGGCGCGATCACCTTGACACTCTGTCCCATAAAACCCACACCGCAGAAAACCACCCATGGATTCCTGTCTGCCTTGCATTTACGGGCAAGTTCCAGACTGTCGCCGGTAATGTCTGCCATTTCAAACACTTCATCCCGTTGATAATAGTGTGCCACTACAGTGACATCGAGCTTCTCTTTAAGCTTTTTTATCTCTGTTCTGTAATCAATACTCATACACATCCTTCATAAATTGTAGCTATTTTATCAAAATTCGGTTAAAATTGCACTAACAATAACCCAAATCTGGAAATAGGATTCTTTGAATTTGTGCTATGCCCGTATTTAGGGGGTTTGTGTAAAATTTAAGTCGCACCCGCAGGTTCGATGATGATTTTACGCAAACCCCATAGATACGATGATAGTGCAAAGTCATGAATTCCTATTTCGGGATTTGGGAATAAATCCCAAATCTCTAAAAGAGTGTGAAGGAAAATCATGAATCTCAATCTATTGCTCTATCTTGCAGCCTATCTCATTGCGGGTATCCCGTTTGGGTACCTGCTGGCAAAGCAGTTCGCCGGTGTAGATATCAAGAACGAAGGCAGCGGGAATATCGGTGCGACCAATGTACTGCGTGTGGTCAAAGAGCGCGACCCCGCCCTTGCAAAAAAACTGGGAGCGGCAACACTTTTTCTCGATGCCGTCAAAGGTATACTGGTCATCCTTGTGGCCAAAATGCTCGGTGCTCCGGAGAGCGTACTCTGGACCATCGCGGTCCTCGCTGTGGTAGGGCACTGCTTCTCTGCATTTCTCTTCTTTGAAGGCGGCAAAGGCGTTGCGACAGGCTTTGGCGTACTGCTGGTCATGATGCCCCTCCCCGCGCTGATCGCCATTGCAGTATGGCTGGGTGCGGGGAAAGGCTTGAAAATCTCTTCACTCTCCTCCCTTATAGGACTTGCCGCATTCATCATCGCCTCTTATGTGCTCTATCCGGAAGTACCCGGGATCGGTTCTCATGCCCCTATCTGGATCATTGCACTGATCATCCTCTATAAGCATATTCCAAACATTGTCAGGCTGGTTAAAAAAGAGGAAGGAAAAGTATAGATGAAGATCCTTGTCGAAGCACTGGAGTGTAAAGTGATCATCGGGCTGCTTGACTTTGAAAGAGAGCGCACCCAGCGTGTCCTGGTGGATCTGGAACTCAACTACAACTACAGCAGCGAAACCTTTATCGACTATGCGGACCTGGTACTGCTTATAGAGAAAGAGCTTAAAGAGAAACGTTACAAACTTCTTGAAGAGGCACTTTTGGGTATAAAAGCAGTTATCTGCAGGGCATACCCTCACATTCTCTCACTTACGCTCAAAGTCGCCAAACCCGATATCATCTCCAATTGTTCCGTTGCATTGAGCGACTCCTGGACTTTTTAGGAATAAATCCAAAAAAACTTTCAGAAACCTTAATTTTTATGCTATAATATTAAAGATAACTTAAAAAGTAAGGGGTTGTTCATGAGAGTATTGATCATAGAAGATGATGTTGGAGTCGGCAAAACTCTTTCCCAGTTACTTACTGAGAACAATTACCAGTGCGATGTCGCAGAAAATCTCGGAGATGCAAAGTACTATCTCGATATCAGAAACTACGACCTTGTACTGCTTGGATGGGCAGAACACGACACCAATAATATCGGACTGATCGCCGATATAAAAAAAGAGGCGCATAAGACATCCGTCATCGTGATCTCCGAACGCAAAGACAAGGAGAGCGAGATCGAAGCACTGCGTGCGGGTGCAGACGATTTTATCAGAAAACCGCTCGACAATGATATTTTGCTTATCCGTATCGAAGCGAAACTCCGTTTCGGCGCTTCCAATATCATCGAAATAGAAGACCTCATCATCAACCCGGAAGAGGAGAAGATCATCTACCAGGGCAATGAGATCGAACTGAAAGGAAAGCCGTTTGAAGTACTGACCCATCTGGCGATGCACAAAGACCAGATCGTCTCCAAAGAGCAGTTGCTCGATGCCATATGGGAGGAGCCGGAGCTCGTCACCCCCAATGTGATAGAGGTGGCCATCAACCAGATACGCCAGAAGATGGATAAACCACTTGACATTACCACGATAGAAACAGTCAGGAGACGTGGTTACAGATTCTGTTTTCCAAAAAGAATCTCCTGAGAAGCCCCCTGAATCCCTTGGAGGGAAGCGTAGAAACGCCTCCCTCCACTGCAAAAACTTCAAGAAAAATAAATTTTATTCACTTTTAAATAAAGCATAAGCTTTGTTGGGTTATAACTCGTATAAAATAATTCAACCGAGCCTGTTTTAGAAGCGAAACAGGACTCAGACAGAGGATAGAATGGCCCTTTTAATAACTGATGAATGTATAGCATGTGATGCATGCAGAGAAGAGTGTCCAAACGAAGCGATCGAAGAGAACGATCCTATTTATATTATCGATTCCGACCGATGTACAGAATGTGTTGGCCACTTCGATGAACCTCAGTGTATCGCTGTATGTCCCGTAGATTGCATCATCTCAGACCCTGATAATGTAGAAAATATTGATGAACTTAAATTTAAATTCGAGAAGCTCCAAGAAGAAGAATAAAGTATAAGTCATGGCAAAACGAACCGCAATTATCGATATAGGTTCGAACTCTGCCAGACTTGTTATTTTTGAAAAAACGAGCCGTTATGGTTTCCACCTGATCTGCGAACAGAAATCCAAAGTCCGCATCGGTGAGGGTGCTTATGAAAAAGATGGCTATCTCCAGCCTGTAGGTATCAGGCGTGCCTTTCTAACGCTGAAGTCTTTTCTGCATACCATCAAAAAATACCAAGTACACAAAACCATTTGTGTTGCAACTTCCGCCCTGAGAGACGCTCCCAACGGCGACCTGTTTGTCCAGTGGATCAAAAAAGAACTTGGACTTTCCATCAAAATCATTGACGGCAATAAAGAGGCGCGGTACGGAGCCATTGCCGTCAAGAACCTGCTTCCTGTAGACCATGCTATTACCATTGATATTGGAGGAGGGTCTGCAGATCTCGCACTTATAGAAAACGGGAATATTATCGATACCTACTCGCTGGATATCGGTACGGTCAGGCTTAAAGAGCTCTTTTTCGACAGAGAGTCTTCAAGAGAACAAGCCTACAGCCTGGCAAAAAAATACATTCTTCAAAAACTTGACAGACTCCCTGTCAAGTTTCAGGCAAAAGTAGCCGTAGGTATTGGGGGAACGGCAAGGACACTGAGCAAAGGCATCATGAAGCAGTCAGACTATCCGCTCGATAAGCTGCATGCTTTTTCATACAAGATCAAAAACCATACCGAATACTTTGAAGAGATTACCCGTTCCAGCGCAAAAGGGCTTAAACGGTTTGGACTGAAAAAGAACCGTTACGACACAATCAGAGAGGGTACGCTTATCTGGATGGAAATACTGGCCCATATCGGGGCACAGAAGGCCATAACGAGCTCTGTCGGGGTGAGGGAAGGTGTTTTCCTTGAACAGCTGCTCAAACATGAGAACTATACCTTTCCAAGAGAGGTTAACCCCAGTGTTGTCTCACTGCTTGACCGTTTCAGGACCTATGTGAACATTGCATCGAAAAAAAAGCACAAACGAAAACTGGCAGCTTCACTCTATGAGATACTCCAGATAGAGATAAATGACGGCAAAAAATACCAAAAAGAGCTGCAAACAGCCCTCAAACTCTCCAATATAGGAAAAACCCTGACTATCTACAGATCCCATCAACATGCGTTTTATATCGCCATGCAGGAGCTCAACTACGGCTTTACACACAAAGAGATACTTCTGATCTCACTTTTACTGAGGATGCACGGCAAAGAGCTTCTGCACAAACCTCTCTTTCAGAGTTTCGCCTCCCTGCTCCCTCCCAAACAGGATCTTTTGTGGCTCAGTTTCATCCATACACTCTCTATTTTTCTGCATGAAGCGTCCAATAATGCAAAAATAAGCTTCTCCTACAGCAACCAGACACTGCATATTTTTTCAAATAAACCACTCTATTTGGCGAAAGAGAAGATACGGTCGCTGGAAAAACCCATTCCCTTCGCGATCATTATCGATGATGAAGAGAAGGTACCGGTATGCAAAAGACTGGGGATATAATATCGGGGAAAGGCCGGTTAGCCAACTTTATAGAGGTTCAACACAGACGGGCTGTATAGCCCGCCCTTATCCCTTTTAAAACTTCGTTCCCATGGAAAATTCAAAGACCGCTGTTTCATCACCCGGTTCATCATCAATAGGATAGGCAAAGACGAGGTCGATCGCTCCAAATGGAGATTGCCATTCTACTACCGCACCGGCGGAGGAGCGGCTCATATCACCCGGATCGTAATATTGTCTATTACCCTGAGCATCTGTCCATGGTTCTTTATCCATCCCGATGATACCATAGTCAAAGAAAAATGCCAGACGCATTTTCGCAGCTTCTGAGAGTGGGATACTCGCTTCCACCGTTGCAGACGTTCTGTATGTACCACCGATTCTGTCTCCGTTGGGCAACTCCGGTGCTATAGAGTAAGGATCAAATCCTCTGACAGACCCGATCCCCCCCATAAAGAGCCTTTCTGCTACCGGCAGTTTTTCATCTTCACTTCGTCGGGCAATATAGGTTCCTCTGGCTTTGAACCTTAGAATAAGGTCATAGTCTATCATATCTTCCATCCCGTAATAGGCACCAAATTTGGCATGGATCTTTGTAAAGGTACCATACCCTTCCGGATAGGTCTCAGGGTTATAGTCCGAGCCATCCAGAGAAGCGAACTCACCATTTACAGAAGCGATGATCCCCTCTCTCGGCAGGTAGTAGTCATCAGTATCATCATAGCGCAATGTCAGGAAACCGGAAGTTTTTGTATACTGATCATTATAGATACGTCGTTCAACTTCATTGGAGTAGCCATCGTTAAGCTTTGACTTGTTATCGACATACCCTATCCCTACGGACCCATAAAAGTGTCTATAGAATTCTCTCCCGAGATTCAAAGAAGCCCCCAGACTGTCTTCAGTATAGTCAATATACTCATACTCTCTTTTATACAGGTTCAGTCCCAGGCTGTATTTGCTGTCCCATACTTTCGGGTTGACGAACGAGAGGTTGTAACTTTGTGAGATTTTTGAAATATCAAAACCGAGGTTTCCTGTGATCCCCGTACCGAAAAGGTTCTTGTCGGAGATACTCGCATTGACCATAAATCCTTCGTAACTTCCGTATCCTCCACCCAGGGAGATCGTTCCTGTCGATGCCTCTTTCACTTTGACAAGCAGGTCCACTTCATCTGCCGATACCCTTTGGCTCTGGATATCCACATCATCGAAGAATCCTGTCCTGCCCAGTGCGTTCTTGCTGTCTTTAAGGTCCGTCGCATTGAAGTAGTCTCCCGGCGCAAGGTAGATGTAACGGCGGATCACCCTGTCTTTCGTACTCTCGTTCCCGGAAATGACCACATCATGGATCTTCACTTTCTGGCCCGGGCTGAGGACATACTGGACATTGACGACTCCCGTCTCAGGGTCTTTGTTCATTTGAGGCAGCACTTTGGCATAGGCATATCCTAGGTCACCTGCTGCATTCTGGATCATCTGCATATCCTGACGCATCTTTTTAATGTTGAATACCCTGCCCTCTTTCAGTTTCAGTTCATCTGCCAGTACCTGTGCATCAAGCCCTTTTACATCCTCGGAAAGTGTCACTTTCCCCACACGGTACTGTACCCCCTCTTTGATCTGATAATCGATCTCTGCCGCATAGGAGCTGTAATCGACTTTCATCAGAGGCTTGCTCACTTCAGCATCCAGATATCCGTGCTTCATGTAGGTCTCTTTCACCCTGTAGGCATCATACTCCAGCTGATCAACTTTGACTTCACCGCTGTTGAGGAACGGTATCCACCCGAGGAAACTCTCCTCTTTGTTGACAAGGTCCGTCTCAAGGTCGCTGGGGCTTAATTTGGATGCCCCGATGAAGTTGATCTTCTTGATCTTGATCTTCTCACCCTTGTTTACGTCGAACACAATGGAGACCGCTCCCTCTCCTACCGGTGTTGTCGTGACATCGATGACCGAGTCGTAATTCCCTTTACTCTCGAGTTTTGCCATAAGCAGCTTTTTCGCATGCTCGATACGCGCCTCATCGTACAGGTCGCCTTTTTTGATACCGATCCCGTTCAGAAGTTCTTTCGCTTCATCACCCGAACCGTAACCTTTGACCTGAAGATTGGCGATCGCCACTTTCTCTTTGAAATGATAGATCAGCGTTCCCCCCTGCTGGTCTACCCACACATCTTCAAAATAGCCCTGTTCAAAAAAGTTTTTGATAGACTGGTCGATCTTTGCACTGTCCATCTGGTCACCCACCCGGATATCGGCAATTTCCAATGCAACACTTGGCGAGAGGTGCATCAGCCCGTCAAATTTGATCTGTGTTACCTTCTGGGCCATTACAAAAGCCCCAAGTAACATCCATGAGAGAATAATTTTGAAAAGAGCAGTCTTCTTTATCATTGTCAAGCCTTCAAATAATTTGATAATATTTTATCTTTTTTTCAATAAGAGACTCATAACAAACAAATAAATCATGCTATAATCTTTAGATTTGAAATACCTGCATGAAGACAAAGGCATACAATGGCAACGGCAACAAAAAAAATCGGTATCATCGGTCTTGGACTTATGGGAGGCTCTCTCAGCATCGCCCTCAAACAGACACCTAACGAATTTCACTTCATAGGACTGGACCACAACAAAGAACATTGTACCCAGGCACTTGCTCTGGGACTGGTAGACGAGATCACTGAGCGACTCGAAGAGATCACCCTCTGCGACATCATCTTCCTGACCATTCCGGTTGACGGAATCATCGCTATCTCCAAACAGATCGGATCACTCGACCCCAAATGTACAGTGATCGACCTGGGGAGTACAAAAGAGAAGATCTCCAATGCCATTCCCAAAGAGATAAGAGAGAACTTCGTCACCGCCCACCCCATGACGGGAACGGAAAAATTCGGGCCGACCGCTGCTGTTCCAAACCTCTACAAAGACAAGGTAGTTGTCCTGTGTGATATTGAAAAAAGCGGAAAACACCAGCAGGAAACAGCCAAAGATCTCTTCTCACAGATCGGGATGAAACTGGTCTTTATGGATGCCAGAGAGCACGACAGGCATGCTGCATTCATTTCCCATATGCCGCATGCGCTCTCCTTTTCACTCGCCAACTCCGTTATGAAACAGGAGAATAAAGAGAGTATTATCGCACTTGCAGGCGGTGGTTTCAAAGATATGAGCCGTATCGCCAAATCTTCCCCAAAAATGTGGGAAGATATTTTCAGGCAGAATCAAACCAATCTCATCGAAGCCATTGAAGCCTTTGAGACAGAGCTTAAAAAATGCCGCCATATGGTTGAGAACGAAGAGTGGAACGCGCTCAATGCCTGGATGGATCACGCCAATACCCTGCATGATATTTTAGATTGACGGTATGGCGCTCTCCTTTACCCGCTAGTGCCGGTATCTCTCTACCATCTCTCGTAAAGCTTTCTTGTCTATGACAACACTTTTGTCCCCGTTTTTTCTGGCATAGAGTTTTCGTACCATCTCCTCCACCTCGTTGGAATCGTTGGTATGGGCATAAAGTATTTTCAGTGCTTCAGACTCTTTGAAGGGGTTGGTTTTTCTCTTCCATTTCATCGCTGGAAGATACTGTAAAAGGTACATTACCACCATCCCTGAGACAAAAGCCGCTACCAGGAGCCACCATGGCATATCCTCTGTACTCTTTTCCCGGACACATGCTTGACCGTCTCCCTTCTCCTGTTTAAGGTTGGTCTGCACCACCCCTGCTTCGGCATCATTGTCAACAGTAACATGCTGCGCCTTTCCTTCAACCCTGATCTGGTATGCCGGAATCTCAAGCTTCTCAACTGTTTTTTTTGCCGGATCGTACACAGAGAGTGTTCTTGGCGGGATTTTAAAATCATGATCCGAAATAAAAGCGAAACTCTTCACGTAGGTACTGTGGAGGGCCTTCCCTTCTATCCGCGTTTCTACTTTTGCATCATCACTGTAGACCGTCACCCCGTCAATCTCATAATTTGGAAACTCAAAATCCTCAAGACTCCCTGTTCCTTCGATCCTGACGGTAAGATTGACAGGCTTGTTCGCTTTAACGCTTTGTGCATCTGTACTGCTTTCAATGGTAAAACTTCCGACCAGATCCGTCTCTTGCGGTGCCGGTTTGACTTCAATCTCAACCGTATTGGATGCGATCGGTGTCCATACTGTCCCGAAAAACCTGCCGAACATATCTCTTCTGCTTGTATCGGCAACACCTATTTTGGCTGTTGCAGGCCCGACGGTATAGTTTCCTTCCGTTTTAGGGGTCAAGAGGTACTTAAGCTCCGTAACCTGGCGGTTCCCTTCCCTGTAACTTCTCTCATTGCCGATCTCTTTAACGAAAAAACCTTTGAATTCGGGTTTTCTGTATTGGGGGTTTTCAGAGAGTCGCACCCCGTTCTGCAGGGAGAAATAAACGGTAACCACCAGCGGTTCACCGACAATGACTGATTTTTTGTCTGCACGCATTATCAGGGAGAACCTCTTCGATGCAGCTGCCTGCGGCGCGCTCGATTTGACGACTTTAAGTTTCAGAGGCTCTGTTTTATATATTTTTCCGTCTACTTCAACACTGTATGAGGGAATGGTCATATCATGCTGCGGGGCAAAGGTCAGTACGAGGCTTGTCGTCCTTTCACTGGACATCTTTCCGTTGATATAGCTGATGGAGTTGTTCGAACTCTGGTGCCTTCCCAGCACCTTTGCGCCGCCTATCTCCTCTATATCAGGAAAAGTCGCCCTGTTCCCGGACGCTTTGATACGCAGTTGTACCATGTTGCCCTGTACCACTTCCGTGTTGGAGAGTACGGCTTCTACGCCTGCTGCCCATACCAACTGAAA
>Ga0256913_10001618_pt1 | contig 11573 bp, 9 predicted proteins | sample Axial_MatmetaG_FD_185970 | JGI IMG/M metagenome (GOLD analysis project Ga0256913, IMG submission 185970) | Deep-sea worm associated microbial mat communities from Axial Seamount, Juan de Fuca Ridge, Pacific Ocean - Axial_Mat | ecosystem: Environmental > Aquatic > Marine > Oceanic > Microbial...
AATGCTCTTTCCGTCCATATCCACATCTTTGAAATAGACAGGCAGAGTCTCAGTTCCTTCGTGGTAGTTGCCCACAGGAATGCCTCCGTAAGCAGTCATCAGCGCAATACCGACATCCTGCCTCGATACTCCGGCCAGTCGTGCCGCCGGCTGATCGTAATCGGCTACCAACAAAGGTGCCATCGGTTCCCAGTCATCGGTAACAAGAGTAGCCGTCGGCTCTTCCTCCATTATCTCCTTTGCCTGATTTGCCAGGTCTTTTAAAACAGCCGGATCAGGCCCTGAGAACATCACTTCGACGGGAAACTTCTTGTACATCAGATTGTACCGTTTGATACGGATATATGCATCTGGATAGTTATTGGTCAGGTATTTCTGAAGCTCGGGAATACTATTTTTCAGGATATCGGGTGAAGTGAAATCAACGATAAGCTCGCCGTAGCTTGTTGTCCGTTCTGCAATGGAGCGTACAAGATTATAACGCGCAGGAGTCCCTCCGATACTTGTGGTAACATGTGTGATCTCATCCCTGCTTAACAGGTAATCCCGTATATCCGCAAGGTCGCTTTTCACCTTGTCAACCTTGGTCCCTTCAGGCATTTTATACTCAATATAAAGCTGCTTGTAACTCAGGTCAGGGAAAAAGCCTTGTTTTACATACCTGAACAGGAATCCGCTCAACACAAGCAATACAACTGTGAATGACACTGTAAGCACCTTATGCTTCAGCATAAAATCAAGCGACTTACGAAACCACACATAAATCCTTCCCGTGTAAAGCTCTTTCGGCTCATTTCCCTTTGGCATCTCCTTAAAACGTTTATCGGCATAAACAGGAATGTGTGTCAGCGCCAGTACCCAGCTCAGCAAAAGTGATACCGCAAGAACAATGAACAGGTCACGAACATAATCGCCTGTAGTATCGGGAGAAAGGAATATGGGAAGGAATGCCACAATGGCTATCACGGTAGCTCCAAGCAGCGGCCAGGCAGTTTTACGCGCTGTATTGAACAATGCCTCACTTTTCTTCTTGCCGCTTTTAAGATCAACCAGAATGCCGTCAAGAATCACAATGGCGTTGTCAACAAGCATCCCCATTGCAACGATGAGCGAAGCAAGTGACACTCGCTGAAGAGTTCCTCCAAAAAAGTTCAGAACCACAAATGAACCTAGGATAGTTATGAGAAGTCCGCTGCCGATTATGACACCGCTGCGGAACCCCATTGTAAGCATCAGGATAAAAACCACGATCGCCAGCGACTCCAGCAGGTTGATCATAAAATTCTTTATGGCATCATTCACCCGTTCGGGTTGAAAGAAAACCTTACGAAAATTGATTCCATCGGGTACGCGAGTCGATTTCAGTTCAGCAAGATGTTTGTCGATCTCTTTACCGAGCTTTATGATGTTGCCGCCGCTCTCCATCGAAATGGCAATACCTATTGCAGGCAAACTATCGTAGTACATTTGTGTACGTGCAGGTTCTGTATATCCTTTTGAAACCACGGCAATATCTTTCAATCGCAAACGGTCCTGCTCATGTCCCTGAATTATCAGGTTTTCAATATCCCGAACCGATTTGTATGTACTATTTACCGAGATTCGGATATGCTTGTCGCCGCTGTCGAAAAATCCGGCATAAACCTTTTTGTTAAGATCCTGCAGAGTTGAAACGACTTCGAGAGGATGAACACCAAGATTGGCCATCTTATCCTTACGTATCTCCACGTTGATACACGGCTTTTGCTCACCGTAAACGACAACACGGTTTACTCCATCGATATTTTCAAGTTCACGTTTCACGAGGTTGGCATAACGCGTCATCTCCGAAAAGCTGAAACCATCGGATGTCATTGCATAAAATATTCCCGAAACATCGCCAAAATCGTCAAACACCACCGACGGGCGCACTCCCTCAGGAAGGTCTCCCTGTACATTGGAAACTTTGCGGCGGAGTATATCCCACTTCTGCTCTATCTCCTCCTCTTTCACCGTACTTTTAAGCTCGACAAGTATCTCCGAATAGTTCGCCATCGAACGCGACGAAACATGATCAAGCTCACCCATTGAACGGATACTTTTTTCGAGCAGGTCGGTAACTTCCAGTTCCACTTCATGGGCCGAGGCTCCCGGATATACAGTAATAACCAGTGCCTTTTTAACTTTGATCTCCGGGTCTTCAAGCTTGCTCATCGAGAAGAAAGAAAAGATACCCCCGACGGTAAGCACAAAAAGAAAAAAGTAAACAAGCGGTTTATTCCTGAATGCGTATTCTGTCAACGTCATTACAACAATCCTCCCACATTAGTTTTCGAAATCTTCTTTAATAATTTTACTTTCTGCCCCTCTTCGAGTGTATTCACACCGGCAGAAACAACCCTGCAGCCGTCAGTCAGATCACCGGAAACAAGAGCTGTTCCGTCGTTACGAATTTTACTGACCTTAACCTCTGTTTTACGTACTTTTGAATTTCCGTCATACAGCCAAACGAATGAGCTGCCTGCAGAGCTAAAAAGAGACGAAACGGGAACAACGAATTTCTTGCTGCCTGTGGTGCGGCTGCATACGATGTTTACATCGACACTCATTCCCGGTGATAAACTGACGCTGTCGGACTTATCGAGAGTAAAAACCATTTTGTAAAGCTGATTGAGATTTGCCTTGCGAGTTATGTCTGCCGAAGACAACGGGAAAGACTGATCAGGGTAAAGTCCTGTACGACACGAGTATGATTCAAAACAATCCTTTTTAAGATAATCGGCAGCTGAGATAAATGCTTCAACCTGCAACACCGAAGTGCTTACAAGCGAAATGACAGGCAATCCTGCCTTCACCATCTCACCGTTATTAAAAAATATCTTTTGCACATATCCGCTGATAGGTGCCTTCAGCTTTGTGTCATTCAGTGCATTCTGATGAGCTTTAAGTTTTGCTTCTATACGATGTAACCCGGCAACTGCCTTGTCGTAATCCTTATTTGCCACACTGTTTCGTTTGTGAAGCTCGATAACCCTTTCGGCTTCCGACCTGACCTGCTCGTATTCGGCTTTAGTGGCCGACAATTGAACTTCGTAATCGCGCGGGTCCATTAAGGCAATTACCTCGCCTCTCTTCACATACTGCCCCTCGTGGACAAAAACTTTTTTTACGGGACCTGATATCCTGAAAGCAACGTTGATATCATTCGCCGAAACGATCTTTCCGGGATACGATAAAGTATCTGTAAAATCGAATTGCCGTACTTCCGTAACTTTAACCAACGGAGACTGTTTGCCTGCTTTATCACTTCCGGAAGAACATGCCGATAAAATGACGATCGGTAAGATCAGTTTTAATAAAGTTCTCATGTATTTCATAATATCAGATTTTCTGTTTTGATTTTATCACGTTAAGCGGCACCCCTCCCGAAAAAAGAGTGAGGTGCATGCTAAATTTTAATGCTGGCGAAAATAGAGAGTTAATGAAACCTCATCAGAAATTAGATACTGAAGCGTAGAAATCGAAGAGTGAAACGTTTCAGATAAACCGCGAATTAACGCGAATTGTATTGTGTAAAGTCATTAGTGAAAATTTGTGCCTGCCTGCTACAGGCAGGACATTAGTGGACTGAGAAATCTGCGGGTGTTTTTTATCCACGAATTACCTGCCTGGATTTCACTGATTGGTGACTGAAACGTTTCTGGAGGAAACTAAATAACTGAATTGCACCGGGAAAAATTGTCCGTTTTTTACAGCTTTTTCAAAATTATTTGGCAGTAGCAAATAAATTAGATCCTTTTTATTTGGTGGCATCAAATAGTTTCACGAATAAAAACGACAAAACAACCTAAAAATGTCAATGAAATATTAGTTTTAAACCCAATTCAAAATTGCAATGAATAAACAAGTTTTGTGACTACCCCCTGACGATTGTTGTTCTCTCGCTGCACTCTGGAACATCAATGTCTTGAAAAATATTTACACAAACCTTTGAATCGTCCGACGACAGGAGGACATTCAAACGGTGCAGTCAAAATCAAATTTATAAATAAGCATCTTACAAATTCGCGGAAAATAAATACTATTTTTGCCCGTCGAAAACTCAAACGATCCCAATGCTGAAAAAGCTCCTGCCACATATTCCCGATGATGCAAAACGAAGCTTTCGTTACCACATCATTTATTCCGTCATCGACGGTTTTATTCTTGGGTTGTTCGCATTGAATGAGTTTATCCTGATCAAAAGTCTGAAAGGAACTAACTATCAGATTGCTTTTCTGTTCCAGGCAATGGTGCTGGTGCTGTTATTTTCTGTAGTTCTGAACGAGATACTGAACCGTGCAAGGAGCAAGAAAAAGCTTATACGCAAAATTGCAATTACCACACGACTACCGTTATTACTGTTATTTCTTTTTCCGAAAGATGCCATGTCGCCGGAAAACACACATTCTTATCAACTGGCATTCCTTGCTATAATTATGATGTACTACTTTGCCAACCCGATACTTTTTCCGGCTATAAACCATCTGCTGAAAAACTCATACTCGCATGAAGACTTCGGTAAATTATACGGATATGCATCGACCGTAAACAAAATAATGATGCTGATAGCTACTTTCCTGTTTGGATTATTGCTGGACTTTGACAATTCGGCATACAGATATATTTATCCTTTTGTTGCTGTTCTCGGGATCTTTTCCATTTTTATTCTGACAAAAATAGATTATCGCGTAAGTGATAAACCCGACCCTGACAAACGATTTTTCAAAGCAGTGTGGACATCAGTTAAAAAGATGATCAGCATCCTGAAAGGAAATAAACCATATCGCGACTTTGAGTTATCATTCATGTTCTACGGCCTGGCATGGATGGCTACAGCCGGTGTCATCACTATATTTTTCGACAGGGTACTTCATCTGAACTACTCCAGCGTGGCATTTTACAAAAATGCTTACAACACCCTTGCAATAGTACTGTTCCCATTTTTCGGAAAACTTATTGGCAAGATCGATCCGAGAAAATTCGCCATCTACACCTTCGGCTTCATGCTTCTGCATCTCTTCTTCATGGAGATGACTGAATATTTCGGACAGTATATAACCTTTTTCGGTATCAAGATATATTTCAGCCTGATCATCTCTTACATTTTTTACGGACTGTTTACAGCAACCATGGGATTACTGTGGTACATCGGCTCTGCATACTTCTGCAAAAATGATGAAGTGAGCGATTATCAGTCAATTCATTTGAGCCTGACCGGGGTCAGAGCTTTATTCTCACCTCTGGTGGGAGTCTTTGTTTTACAGATGTTCAGCTTTGCAGCCGTATTCTGGATGAGCATACTCTCGTTATCGATTGCAATGCTGATAATGTATGTTTCAATGAGAGGAGAGAAAATCGCAGCAAGGTAAAATCTTGTATAGTAAAAGAGGCTGTCCTTTTACTTTTTGGACACCCTCCTCAATTATTTTACAAAAAGATCTACATGTTTATCTTTCTTCATCCTGTTTTTTAGCGATGAATTTCACAACTCTTGCATGAAGGAAAGATATCAGGGCAAGGGAAATACAGAAAATACCAAAATTAGTAAGAATTCTTTCGTCAAGATTGTCGGTTGCAATAGCCGATGTCACCCTGTAAAAGAAAAACAAAAGCAAAAGAGACAAGATCGATTCTATCAGAATAAGATTTCCGAGAATATTTTTATTGAAAATAAAATATAATCCCTGAATTACCCCCCATACTACCAGCAGTATCAACCACACCGAAATGATCAGGAAGATATTATCGGCAAATACTCTGTAATCTTCATGCGGATATTTAACAAGTTCAGAAACTGTCCAGACAATAAAACCTATGTTCAAAAATGCTGCAAAAAGATCCATTACCTTGTTTTTTGTCCTTTTCAAAAAGTACACCTCGCCAATCCTGAGTAAAGCTATCATCCCAAACAAAACAATGAACAGATAGGCAATGAAAGGCATCATGTAAGGTATTTTAAAAATAGCCAGAACACCTAAAGCAAGGAATATGACACTTTTAAATTCTCCCAACCACGTAGTATTGTAATTATCCATAATCTGATTTTTTTAGTTTTTATCTCTTTTTATGTTTTTTCTTACTCTTCTTTTTCTCTACCGAAAATCCAAACTTGCCTATTTTTTTACCAATTTCAAAATAATTGCCATGCGAATAAGCTATCAAACCCGATCTGTTTAACTCAAAAGCCCCTGTTTTATCGTTAATGTACTTTTCATCAACCTGAACGTTAACCACCTCGGCAATGAACATATCATGCGAACCGAGCTTTTTCACATCAGTAACCTTACACTCAATATTCACAGGCGACTCTTCAATGACCGGTGCTTTCACTTTTACGGATTTTCCGGCAGAAAGGTTCATTTCTTCGAATTTATTGTATTTTCTTCCCGAACGCACTCCGCACCAGTCTGTTGCAAAGGCAAGGTCTTTTGTGGTGAGGTTTATCACAAACTCTCCTGTCTCCTTCAGGGTTTGATACGAATGTCTTCCTGGCCTCACTGAAATATACAACATCGGCGGATCAGAACATACAGTACCTGTCCATGCAATTGTAATGATGTTGTAATTATCCGGTTTATCCCCAACAGTCACCAATACTGCAGGTAAAGGATAAAGCATATTTCCCGGTTTCCAGTTTATTTTTGACATCCGTCTTTTGTATTTATTTGACTTAACCTTGAACCTTGCACCTTGCACCTTTAAACTATTTTCAGATGATCTTCACTTGTTATCTTTTCGCAATAATGACATTTAAGGGCTATTTCCTCTTTCGAAACAACAGTGAATTTAGTAATTATCGGCTCATTGTTGGTAATGCATTTAGGGTTGAAACATTTCACAATGCCGATAACTTCATCTGGTATGTCAACCACTTTTTTCTCAACCACCTCATAATCCCTGATGATGTTCAGCTTTGCACTCGGAGCTACCAAAGCGATCTTGTTTATCTCTTCATCCTCGAAAAACTTATCGGACACTTTGATAATTGCCTTGTGATTAAGCTTTTGACTCTCCAGATTAGTTCCGAATGTTATCTGGTTCTTTATCTTATCCAGATTCAGTATCGAAATTACTTTAAACAGATTACTGGCAGGAATATGATCTATGACTGTACCATTTTTTATCGCGCTTACTTTTAATTTTCTTTTACTCATAACTCTTGATTAAACCTATTTTAAACCCAATATTGAAGCCATAATGGCCATCCTTGTGTAAACCCCGTTTTCGGCCTGTGTAAAATAATATGCCTTAGGATTATCATCCACATCTGTATGTATCTCATTGACCCGTGGAAGAGGATGAAGTATCCTGAGATTATCTTTCGTGTTATCCAGCATCGAATTCCGCAGAACATACACATTCTTCACCTTCTCATACTCAATAGGATCAGAGAACCGTTCCCGCTGGACCCTTGTCATGTAAAGTATATCAGCCTCGGAAATAATATCGGTAAACTCACTGTGTTCAAAGTAGCGTATACCCTTCGAGTCAAGGAAAAGCTTGTATTCATCAGGCATCTTAAGCTCATCAGGAGATATAAAATTGAATATTGGATTGAACAGTGACATCGCTATCAACAGACTGTGCACCGTTCTGCCGTACTTCAGGTCCCCCACGAGAAAGATATTCAGATTCTCAAGAGTCCCCTGTGTTTTATAAATCGAATAGAGGTCGAGCAGCGTCTGTGTTGGATGCTGGTTAGCCCCGTCACCGGCATTGATGACCGGCACATCCGACTGTTCAGATGCATATCGCGCCGAACCTTCCAAAGGATGTCGCATAACTATCAGATCGGAATAGTTACTGACCATTTTGATGGTATCTTTCAGGGTTTCACCCTTTGTTGTGGATGACGAAGAAGAGTCGGTAAACCCGACAACACTTCCCGACAGACGATTAATGGCCGTCTCAAAACTCAGCCTCGTACGGGTTGAAGGTTCAAAAAACAAACTGGCAACCACTTTACCTTTAAGCAATGGCTGATTAGGATTGGCTTCGAAATCAGCAGCCAACTTAACAATTTCCAGGATCTCCTCTTTTGAGAAATCAGAAATAGAAACTAAACTTTTACCTTTCATTCGTTTATTTTATTAAAAAAAAGACCTGAAATAAATATCTCAGGCCTGTATAAAACTATTTAATTTGATCAATATCATCTGAAAAGGAGAAAATGCAGTATCCGAACTTAACGTTCTCACTACTACCGGCCGGTAACCGGGATTATTACTACATATAGTGTATTTTAACGTAACCCATTTCATTCTAATTTTCAAAAATAGGTAAAATCTTTTGTTCCTGCATCAAACGACAAATCAAAAGTTTCACTATCTGATAAAAATCATTACTCTTTAATCATATGAACATCGTGCTGCGGGAACGGAATTGAAATACCCTGCTTATCAAACTCCTTCTTGACCGTCTCCTGCATATAGAAGAATACATCCCAATAATCAGGTGTATTTGTCCAGACACGTGTAACGAGATTAACCGAACTGTCAGCCAGCTCAACAACACCGATAAATGTTTCAGGCTCTTTAAGTATCTTTTCACACTTACCTATCACATCATTTATCACCGCTTTGGCCTTATCAATATCATCACCATATCCAATGCCAAAAACAAGGTCAACACGACGGGTGTTCTCGGCAGAGTAATTTACCAATGCTCCTGTAGAAAGTCCCCCGTTCGGGATTATCACCCTTTTGTTGTCAGTGGTTGTAAGAATAGTGTTAAATATCTGTATCTCGTTAACAACACCCATAAAACCCTGTGCTTCGATGAAATCACCCACCTTAAAAGGTTTTAAGATCAATAAGATGACACCACCCGCAAAATTCTGTAATGTACCCGACAATGCCATACCGATTGCAAGACCGGCGGCACCTATCAGTGCAATGAACGATGTCATTGGGATACCGAAATAAGATATTACACTTATCAGCAGCAATACCTTAAGAGTAACCGAAATAAGACTTACCAGAAAAGGTATAAGAGTAGGGTCAACACTCCTTTTGGTCATTACCGATTTAACCGCATTAACGATCTTCTTAATGATCCAGAATCCCACAAGGAGAATAACAATTGTCAACAATAATTTAACTCCGTAATCCAGGACGAATCCGTAATCTTTATCCCCGATAACTAAAACACCATCATAATTCATAACTTTTAGATTTGATTAATAAATAAAAAACAATATCAAGAAAATAACATAAAAGATCAACTAATTGTTTATAAAGATGCTCTTTTTATCAATGATGTAGGAATATATTTCTGAACCGGCTTACTGTCAACCACGAACTGAGCAGCAGATTTCCCAAGTTTTTTAAAGTCTGTGGAGATCACTGTTATCCCGTCTTTCACATATTTCTTCATGGGAGTTTCATTGTACGAAATAATACCTGTTTCACTTCCAAGTTTTAGCTCTTTCTCATGTATCAGATCAAGCAAACGTGCAAGTGTACGGTCACTCACCAGAAAATAGGCCTCTCCCTTCTGAGGATCCAAAGCATTTACATCATACAACACTTCTCCTTTCACATCAAAATCGTCGCAGAATCTTCTGAAATGATCGATACTTACTTTAGGATGGTACGTAAATTCAGGATACAGATAGATAAGCTTTTCATATTTTTTCAATTCGGGCAGGGCAAGCTTCAGATTATCATAGACCGGCTGGCCGAAATCCTGACAGATAAATGAATGCTCAGGTGAAGCATGGATATTCCAGTCTATTATCAGAAGTTTATCCTTGTTGATCATTTTAAGCAACTCTTCCATTTCGGGATGATCGAAACTCATTACGATGTAATGCGTGTACTTGCCTTTTGCGTTGGTAAGAATACTCCTGAACACATCGATATTGTAATGATGAAAATGGAGGTCAACAGTGTAATTGGCAGGAAGACTCTCCCTGAAAGCACCATACAAAACCTCTTTGTAGGCCTTGAAGGTATCAAGAAAAAGGAAAACGCCCGACCTGTCGGATGATACAAAATAACCTTTGTTCGGAAAAGACTCAACAACACCTCTTGCTTTCAGTTCTGAATATGCCTTGAAAACAGTATCCCGCGATAAGTTAAGCTCAGAACATAATTTATTTACGGAAGGCAAAGGATCACCTACTTTCAATTCGTTACTTGCAACTGCATTTTCAATTGAATCAACCAGCTGCTTAAATTTTGTTACTCCGGACCCCGGATTGATCTTTGGGATAAACTCAGACATATAAAACGATTATATACAAATTTAATCATTATTTGGACCAAAGACATTAATATTTCTCAGCTAAATAAAAAAATGTCGTAGTGAATTATTGCATCGATAGTTTTTATTTACTTTGCAGCCATGAATTTCATCGAATTATTCGACTATACGGGAACAATGGTGTTTGCCATAAGCGGAACACTGACAGCGGCAAACAAACGGCTCGACTTCTTCGGGGCAACGGTAATCGGCTTTGTAACGGCAGTAGGAGGTGGCACACTGCGCGATATGATGCTTGGCGACACCCCTGTTGCCTGGATGAGAACAATAAACTATTTTCTGGTAATACTTGCAGGGGTATTGATCACCATATCTTTCAGCAAACAAGTGATGAAACTCCGCCGTACCCTGTTCCTTTTTGATACCATTGGGATCGCTATATTCACGATCATAGGACTGAACAAAGCTCTCGAGTTTGGTATTCATCCTGCTTTGGCAGTGATCATGGGCACTACTTCGGCTGTTGTTGGAGGTATCATCCGTGATACTCTCACAAATGAAGTACCGCTGATATTCAAAAAAGAGATATATGCCACTGCCTGTATTGCAGGAGCACTGATTTACCTGTTACTACATTACTTTAATGTTGGCGAAATGATCAATCAGATCATTACTATTATTGCAATAATTACAATACGTATACTTGCCGTCAGATACAACATATCCCTTCCACGATTGTCGATAAACAAAGATTAATTTAGTCGGCAGCAACTCACTTATGATTTCAGACTGCTCAGGAACTGTTCTGTGGCTGAAAGCTCTGCCAACTGCAGACTACCGACTATCCCGAAGCTCACTTAGACCTGCTGCCTATAAAGTAATCCGACTTATCGTCAAAAAGAATATTGAATGTGGTAAGACTGCCGTAAGCACGGGTGATATACTGCTGAATATGAACCTTCTCCTCGTCAGTCAGGGAATTGCTTGAATTTATATTTTGTTCAAGAACCCGCAACCTGTCCCTTACCATCACTATCTTGTGAAAAAATGCATCAATTGGTATCTCTTTAGGCTGCAGGCTTTCATTTCCGGGATAGATAACAACCTTGCCTCCCTCCCATTTCTTACCAAGTTCAACCTCCACAGGTAATGCTTCGTACCGGTCAAGCACCATACTGATAGTTTTAGTCAACTCTTCCAACGAAAAAGAGGGCCCGGGAGCATCTTCAGGAGTTTCAAGAACCGTAAGGTCAGTATTGCTTTTCAGGATTTCAACCTTACCTCCCTGTTCAAAAAATATCTCATAGCTTGCCAGTGTTGTTCCTGCAACTATTCCTTCCCCATAT
>Ga0256913_10001619_pt1 | contig 11573 bp, 7 predicted proteins | sample Axial_MatmetaG_FD_185970 | JGI IMG/M metagenome (GOLD analysis project Ga0256913, IMG submission 185970) | Deep-sea worm associated microbial mat communities from Axial Seamount, Juan de Fuca Ridge, Pacific Ocean - Axial_Mat | ecosystem: Environmental > Aquatic > Marine > Oceanic > Microbial...
GTAAATACTTCAGGAGCAAGGTTGTTTTTAATATCTTCTATTTTTTCGTAAAGATCGATTTTGTGTTTTTTACCTTTTTTAGTGATGGAGTCGATTACAATCAAGCGGTTTATTTCGTTGGTACCTTCAAAAATTCTGTTGATACGTGAATCGCGATAACCGCGTTCAATAGGTGTTTCTGCAGAATATCCCATTCCACCATGTATCTGTACTCCTTCGTCAACAATAAAATCAAGTGCCTCAGAACCATAAACTTTCAATACGGCACACTCTGGTTCATACTCTGCAATACCTTCGATATTAGCAGGGCCATACTCTTTACCCTGCTCAATATAGGATTCTATGGTATCCTGAACATCTTTACTGGCACGATAAACTGCTGATTCGGTTGAAAAAGCTTTTACCACCTGATCGGCAAGTTTTTGTTTGATGGCGCCGAAAGAGGCAATGGTTGAACCGAACTGTTTACGTTCGTTGGCATAATTAACCGATTGCTTGATGGCACGGCGCATGCTGCCAATAACCGTTGCACCAAGTTTAATACGACCGACATGCAAAATATTCAAAGCAATACGGAAACCTTCGCCACGCCTTCCTAACAAATTCTCAACAGGAACTTTTACATCATTAAAGAAAATCTGGCGGGTGGATGACCCCTTGATTCCCATTTTATTCTCTTCAGGATTCATGGTAATACCGTCGCTTTTCGCTTCAACCAAAAAGGCACTTAATACACGATCGTTGTCAATCTTGGCAAAAACTGTCAGCAAGTCGGCAAAACCGGCATTGGTAATCCACATTTTCTGGCCGTTAAGAATGTAATGTTTACCATCTTCACTTAAAACAGCTTTTGTAGAACCTGTATTGGCATCGGAGCCGGCACCCGGTTCGGTTAAGCAATAGGATGCCAACCATTCGCCGGTGGCCAGTTGAGGTAAATATTTTTCGTGTTGTTCTTTATTACCGTAATAGAGTAGAGGAAGGGTTCCGATTCCGGTATGAGCCATAAAGGCTACCGAAAAGGAGTAGGCTGAACCAATGGCTTCATTGGTTTTCATATTGGTTAAAAAGGACTGACCAAAGCCGTCATACTCTTCAGGAACAGCAACACCAAGAAGCCCTAACTCACCTGCCTGTTTCAGCAACTGTGGCATTAAACCTTCCTTGTGTTTATCAAGGTCATCAAAATATTGTGCTACCTGCGTTTCAATAAAATCTTCACAGGTTTCAGCAATCATTTGCTGTTCTTCATCAAATTCTTCAGGAATAAAAACATCGTCAACGCTAACGTTTTTAATAAGAAATTCTCCTCCCTTTAATGCAGCTTTAGTATCCATACATATTATGTTTTAATTTAATAATCGCCAAAGATAAAATATGTGTGGGAATGAAAAAGAATTCATTGCAAAACTTTTCCAAAGGTTTTAGGTAGAATTTTTATAAAGTTTTCTTTTCAGCAAGAAGCTTTAGAAAAAAACCGGGATAAATAAAAAAAGGAGGTAATTCAATTACCTCCTTAACACACAATTAACTAAAAGACTAAAAACTACCTAATATTTTATTTATACAATGGAAAATGTCTGGATAACCATATGATTGAATTTTTCCAGCTGTCAGCTGTTTCATCAATAAACACATTGCCTTTATTGCTATCAAAAAGTGAGGTTCCGTCACTTTTGAAAATACTGATGTAAACTGTAGCTGAATATTTGTTGGAAGAGGATGTTGACGAGCCTCCATATGTGTTAGTAGTACTACCGTTTCTGTGTTCTGAATCGAAACCGCCACTGGTTGTATTGGCACCTTCTAACGACTTATCAATTGAACCTAATAGTATATAATCGGCATGAACCACATTAGATAGTTCTTGAATGGTAAAATCATCAAAATTGGCTGTTGTGATGCCGGCTTTGTGTAAAGCAACATTTACGTTTCGAGCATTCAATGGTGTAGCTTTAAAGTGCTTTTGTTTTTTAGTAATATATCCTATAAGATATTGTTGAGCTTCTTTACCCTGTTGTTCCGACAAATGTCCGTTTTCAGTAAAGGTAAAAGGCAAAATGGCTACTGTTTCCTGCGAAATAGCTATCGTTGAGAGGAACAGTATAAAAGCTGTAATTAGAATCTTTAAACTTTTCATTTGTTTGGGATTTATAATTTTGATTATTATTTAGAAATTGATGCTAACTTGAAAAGAAATTCAGAATTGGAGTGGATAAATAAATTGCCATGAAAAAGGAAGCAATTTACATTGCCTCCCCTTTCAAACACCAAATAAACCAAAAACCACCTTTATAATTTAAATCTAATGCCAAGGTTAGTCCACATTGCTCTTTCTTTCGCCGAACCATGGTCATCATGACTGTAGACATTGTTTAGCCCCCATTCGTAACCAATATCAAGGAAAAGCCACCATACATTAACACCAATACCGGTATCAACTCCCCAAAGCATTTTACTAAAATCATCTTTTTTAAGCGCTTCTGATTCAGTAACACTTGTTATAAACGACATAGTGGGTCCCCCAAATATTCTTAGATTAAAAAATGAATCGGATGCATTTCCTAAAATGTGATATCCTGCAAAGACAGGAATACGAAACATATTTATTTTACTATCAAAGCTCAGTTGTGCATTGTCTTTATGAACCATGCTTGATGAGATGCTGGCATAGTAAACCCCCGGTTCAATATAAAACTTGTTACCCATTAGCCAGCTACCACCGGTTTGCCATCCAACTCTGGCTTCGTTCGACCATGAACCATTATCGGTATTTAAACGTGATGTATTGATACCAAAAGCTACTTTAACTGTAGTTTGCGAAAAAGAAAACATACTAAAACCAATAAGCAGTAGGATAATTAGAACGATTTTTTTCATACTAATGAATGTTTTTTAATTATTATTTAGAGCAAAACTAAATAATGGAGCCATTAGTTAGATAAATATGAGGGTAACAAAAGGGGTAACAGATTATATATACAACCAACACAGCGTGTTATGTGTAATAATTGCTAAATGCTTTGAATAAACTCGTTAAGATTAGAAGAGCTCTCAAGTCCGATTTTCTTTGCAAGCCTTTGGCGTGCTCTTTTAACACCTTCGTTAGAGATGCCCATCAGGTAGGCTATCTCTTTTTGTGATAATCCAAGTTTTAAGAAAATCAACTGCCTTTTATCTCCCTGGGACATCGTTTCAAAGCCTTCAATTTTTTTATCAAAAGTTGGGTTTAATTCATAAAACACCCTGCTATATAAGCTCCAGTCATCATCTGTTAATATTCTGGTCTTTCGCAAAAACTTAACCTTTTCTTCCATGTGTTTCTGATCATCTTTGTTACTTAGAGAACTTATCTCCTTTTCCAACTCCTCAATAAAAGTGCTTTTTTCATGAAGGCTGGCTTTTAGCATGTTTAACTCTTGTACGGCTTGGTCTGCTCTATGTTTGGCAAGAAATGACTTGTTTTCTGAAATGGATTTTTCGTTTTTGAGTTTCAATCGGCGGTTATTCAGAAAAAGAATAATAATGATGCTAAGAAAAAGCAAGGCAAGTATCAAAGCTGTAGCATGGAAATAGATAATACTTTTTTCTTTTTTTAGCGATTCAATTTTTCTTATTTTTTCCTTTAAAGCATATTTAACTTCTAACTCGGTAATATTCTTTTTTAAACCCTCGATATCCAAACTATCGCGCAATTTCTCGTATTGCTTGTGGTAGGTTAAAGCCTTTTCATATTCCTTTTCATTACGATAAAATACAAACAGCATATGATAGACCTCTTTTCTAATAATCGATAAATTATTATTAACAGCAATCTCTTCGGCTTTCAAATATTGGTTTAACGCGAGAACTGGTTCATTCATTAGTTCGTAACCTTTACCAAGTTTCAGGTAAACCAAGGCAGTTGAAGTAGAGTTGTTAATCTTTTGGAATATTACCAGACTTTTACTCAGCTTTTTCATGCCATTGTTAATATTGTTTTTCTCAAAATCAACCGATGCAAGGTTCATGAATAAAGTAGCGATATTATATTTATTTATGTTTAAGGAAGTATCAGTTTTAAGGTATTCGTTAAGCGCACCATTAAAATAAAAAGTAGCACTATCATACTCATTGCTATGTAGAAATATCAGTCCCATGTTTGCAAAAGCAGCTCGTTTTGCAGGAATGTAATGTCCGGTAATGGCTTTTAGATAAAAAACCTTTGCTTTAGTTGTTTGCTCTAGCAATTCATAAATGTTAGCCAGATGCAAGTATGAAATATAGATCCGAATATCATTTGACTGCTCACCCCATTCAATTACATGGTGATGCAAAGCAATGGCCGTGTCGTACATTTCATATTGGCCAAAAATAGTTCCAATTAAACCGTAACTGCTGGCGATTCCTTTTTCGTAACCAACCTTTTGATATTCATTTAATGCTTCATCAGCATATACCAAAGCACTATCGTAGTTAACAGGAAGGTACAAGTTGGCTATGGTCAGGAGGGTTTCTGCTTTTTTTTTGCCCTCAAAAAAGGATAGGCTGTCTTTTAAAGACTGTGTGGTAGTTTCTCCAAAACCCCGGGAAACGGTAAAAACAAAAATAAAAATGAGTGTAATTTTCTTTATCATGTAATTAATCTATGCTGCTAATTAATTTTAAACAAAAGTAATCATTTAAAACCAGACAAAACTTAAACTACCCAACGCTTGTTAATACGTTTATAATAGTTTGATAGCAAGAAGCCAGGATAAATACCTTTCCCCGATTATAAAAAGATTACATTAATATGTTACCCTATTTGTTACCCTTGTTTTTTATACTTGATATACAACTATATCTATCTTTGCAATTTAGAGATAGAATAAATAAAAAGAAGATTAATTATTAAAAACAGGTATTATGAAAAGATTTCTCACATTAATCGTTATGGCAAGCCTTGCCCTTACAATACAGGCACAGGACATTACGAATACACTAAGTGCAACCGGACACTTTATTATTCAAGATAATTCTGCAACTCCAGTTCAACTGTTGAAAATTACTAAAGATGCTCGCATGTATATTGGCAAAGGAAGTACTGGCTATGTAGGTTCCAGAACATTAAATCTTTTACAGACGGAAGGTTCAGCAGGATTAATCCTAAATTCTTATAAAGGAACTCAATTCTCTGCCAGATCACGGGTTTCATTTTATACAAATCAAGGGACTGCGGGGTCGCCCACTGATGTAGTTAGTGGGGATCCTATAGGCTGGTTGGATTTTTTTGGATATAATGGCAATGCCTGGCATGAAGGTGCTGGGATTCGTATTGCTGTAGATGGAACTGCAGCTGGAACTCATATCCCCATGAGTATTAACTTCTTGACGTCTAAAAGTGGCGCAACACTTACCACCAGAATGCTAATTAAGGCCGATGGTACGGTTAATATTACCGGCCTAGCAGGCACAGGTACAGAATTTGTTAAGGTTGACCCCAATGGTAATCTTATTCGGAGTACAACTAAATCCTCTCCACTAACCCCTTTAGTAGAAGATATCAATCGACTTAAAACTGAAAATGAAACCCTTAAAACCGAAGTAGCTGAACTACGAAAGATGGTTGAAATGTTAATAGAAGAAAAGTAGAACCCATAAACTACTTAGGGAAGTTCTTTTCAAATAGTTAAAAACTAACATTAAAATCATGAAAAAAATAATCATAATACTTACAATACTCGCTGCCCCCTGGTATTTAAATGCCCAAAGTACGGCAATTGGCAGTGGCGCCGAGTTAAAAATCGGGGTTGGTGCTTCTGTAACTACAGGTACTATTACCAATGCAGCAGCAGACGGACTTATTATCGAATCTACTTCCGCAGGATCGGGTTCGTTAATTGCCAGCGGAACACCAACAGCAACAGTGCAAAGATATGTTGCTAGTGGCAAATGGAATATGGTAAGTCCATCAACCACTGGAGTTACAGGACAAACATTTTTCGATGCCAGCGGAAATGATTCGTGGCTTACAAAGTTTGACGAGTCGGTGGGTACTGGTAGTACTGTAGGTTTAGGATGGATTTACATTACAAAACTTGACTCCGTTTTTACGCATGGTACAGGTTTTTCATATTGGCCATCTGCAAATGAAACAGTTGAGTTTAAAGGGAATCTACAGTCTGCATCACTGGTAGTTACTTTAGCGAACAGTGGGGCTACGCATGGCTATAACTTAATTGGCAACCCTTTTTCGGCATCACTGCATTGGGGAAGCGGCTGGAGTTTTACATCTACTGAACAAACCATCTGGATATGGGATGGAAGCCAGTACCAATCAAAAGCATATGCTACGGATGCGTTTGACATTCCGGTAGGACAGGGCTTTTTTATGAAATCAACATCGGCAACCACTGTTACGCTTCCTGCTGACCAAAGAGTTCACAGTACTCAGACATTTTTAAAGAACGGACAGGAGAAAGGTAGTGATTTTAATTACTTAAGTGTAATTGCACAAAACAATCAATATCAGGATAAGGCAGTTGTATATTTCGATGAAATAGGAACAGATGATTTTGATAATGGTTACGATGCAACAAAGATGTTTGGACTAGCCGAAGCACCTCAACTTTACTTTGTTGAGAATGACTGGAATCAGAGCAACGATTTTCTTCCTTCATTAACAGAAGGCGAAGAAAGAACTGTAGCCATGAGTTATATTGCCGGAGCGGCAGGCGAACAAAGGCTTGTAGCTGATTTTACTTACTTTACAGGAGCAGAGGTAACACTCGAAGACCTTAAGACAGGCAATACTCAAAACCTGAACAAAAACAGCATTTATAGTTTTAGCGGCTCAAAAGACGATAGCCCTGAGCGTTTTCTGCTCCACTTCGCATGGTCACCCAACGGAATTGGAGAAGATTTTGAACACTCCTCAAATATCCAAATTTATTCTTACGATAAAGATGTTTACATCCGCTCGAGCGAAGAGGCCATAAACCAAAGCGGGGAAGTATTTGTTTACGATTTGATGGGACGCGAACTGGCACAACAAACAATTGGCCGTGGCGAACTCATAAAACTAAATGTAAACGCCCAAAACAATTATGTTGTTGTAAAGGTGGTTAAAGATGGCTTTGCTAAAACAGAAAAAGTATTCATCAAGTAAGATTAAAGATAAAAGAATTTAGCATGAAAAATAAAAAAAAATACATACTTCGTACATTTGCAATCCTGCTTATTGTAGGTGCAAGCATTACGGTTTTCTCACAACCACCACCACCTCCTGAAGATTCGGGTAACACACAAGGTAACAAACTTGGTGGTAACGCACCAATTGGTGGTGGCCTGTTTATTTTGCTGGGATTGGGTGCTGCTTATGGAGGTCGGAAAATTTACTATATCAAATCTAAAACGACTAAAAATTAACTCGAACAATACTTTTTATGAGTTATTAAAGTCGAACGAAATTTGATGTTCACAATATTATTTGTCTCCATTGCTTCCGGTGCAATTTTAGGGTGGATCGCATTTCTCCTTACAACCGGACATTTGTTTAGTCTTATTAGGTAGGTATAATAGACAAAAAGGAGGCTGTTTTTTTAACAGTTTTAGCTACTTTAAAAGAGGGCTATTATTTTTGTGTTGTCAAGCTAAACGGAAGCGGGCTCTGTTGGAGAGCAACCCCAATTGGGATATACTTGATGACTGACGAAAAAGTCAAAAGAAAAGGGGTTCCGTTTTGGAGCCCCTTTTACTTTTTAGAAGTTGATAACCGAATAAATAATAACTTTGGAAAAGTTGTTAGTCTTTGCAGATTAACTTTTCCAAAGCTATTATTTTGCCACTTTCTTTTTAGCTTTGGTTATCTTTATTTTTACATCTTCTTTTTTGGCATCGTAATCAACAGTAACAGTATCACCTTCTGCAAGGGAAGTGTTAATAATCTTTTCAGCCAGCGGATCTTCGATATACTTCTGAATAGCACGTTTTAACGGACGGGCACCATAATTTTCATCCCAACCACGCTCAGCAATAAAATCTTTGGCTTTAGCAGTAAGTTTGATTTTGTATCCCATCTTGTTCATACGGTCGTATAGATGTGACAATTCAATGTCGATAATCTTGTGAATGGCTTCTCTTTCTAAAGAATCGAAAATAACTACATCATCAATTCTGTTTAGAAACTCCGGAGCAAAAGCTCTTTTTAAAGCATTCTCAATAACACCGGTTGTATGGCTAGATTTACTTGCTCTTTTAGCAGAAGTGCTAAAACCAACTCCCTGACCAAAATCTTTTAACTGACGTGATCCAATATTAGAAGTCATGATAATAATGGTGTTTTTAAAGTCCACTTTACGACCAAAACTATCAGTCAGTGTTCCATCATCAAGTACTTGTAATAAGAGGTGAAATACATCCGGATGTGCTTTTTCAATTTCATCCAGCAGAATAATAGAGTAGGGGCGACGTCGCACTTTTTCTGTAAGCTGTCCGCCTTCTTCATAACCTACATATCCGGGAGGTGCTCCAACTAAACGGGATACGGCAAATTTCTCCATGTATTCACTCATATCGATTCTGATTAACGCATCTTCGGCATCAAACATATAATTTGCCAAGCGCTTAGCTAGATAAGTTTTACCAACCCCGGTAGGCCCAAGGAATATAAACGAACCGATGGGTTTACCCGGGTCTTTTAACCCTGCACGGTTTCGGCGAATGGCCTTGACAATTTTTTTAATTGGATCATTTTGCCCGATAACTTCTTTTTGAAGTTCGCTTTCCATGCTGATTAGCCGCTGGCTCTCGCTTTGTGCAATATTCGTTAACGGAATACCTGTCATCATGGCAACTACTTCGGCAACGTTTTCTTCCGAAACGGTTTCGCGGTTTATTTTTGCCTCTTCTTCCCACCGGCGTTTGGCGCGCTCTAACTCATCTATGTACCTGCGCTCGATATCTCTGAACTGAGCTGCCTCTTCAAACTTCTGCGCTTTGATAGCTTCGGTTTTCTTGAGTTTAATCTCTTCGATAGAGTTTTCAAGATTAATAATCTCAGAAGGAACATGAATGTTTGAGATGTGCACACGTGCACCTGCTTCATCCAAAGCATCAATGGCTTTATCCGGCAGGTAGCGGTCGCTGATGTAACGGTCGGTTAACGATACACAGGCTTTAATAGCCTCATCAGTATACTTTACAAGGTGATGATCCTCATATTTCTGTTTGATGTTATTCAGGATGTGATTTGTTTCCTCCGGAGTAGTTGGGTCAACCAGTATTTTCTGAAACCTTCTTTCCAAGGCTCCATCCTTTTCAATATATTGACGATATTCGTCCAGTGTAGTAGCTCCAATTACCTGTAGTTCGCCGCGCGCTAAAGCAGGCTTGAACATATTGGATGCATCCAGTGAACCGGATGCATTTCCGGCACCTACGATTGTATGAAGTTCATCAATAAACAGAATAATATCCGGGTTCTTGGTTAATTCATTAAGCACAGCTTTCATACGCTCTTCAAACTGACCACGATATTTGGTTCCTGCTACCAATGAAGCCAGGTCAAGGGTAATGATTCTTTTTCCAAACAAGGCTCTGGAAACTTTTCTTTGAGTAATTCTCAAAGCCAAACCTTCAGCAATGGCAGATTTACCTACTCCTGGTTCTCCTATTAAAATAGGGTTGTTTTTTTTACGACGGCTTAATATTTGAGCAATTCGCTCTAATTCTTTTTCACGACCAACAATAGGGTCAAGTCTGTCTTCTTCGGCAGCCAGTGTCAGATCGCGGCCAAAATTGTCTAAAACAGGGGTTTTTGATTTTGATTCAGCCTTTTTGGCAGGTCTTGACGGACCTTTTCCTGTTGATGAATCCTCTATATCACCAGGTAACTCGAACCTGATTTTTTTACTCTTTTCTTCCAATGATTGCTCTCCTAAATTTAAATCTTCTTTGGCAAGTTCGTTTAGTTCATTTTTAACCATCTCGTAGTTGACTCCCTTTTTCATCAATTTGGAGGTAGCCAAATTATTTTGATCCTTTAAAATTGCCAGTAACAGATGTTCGGTTCCTATTAGCTCGCTGTTAAAAACTTTTGCTTCAAGGTAGGTAATCTTTAATGCCTTTTCAGCTTGCTTTACAAGCGGAATGTTTTCGGTATTGCCACTTAAGCTGGTTGGCGTTTTAATAGCGCTTTCAAGCGCTTCCTTTAACTCCTTTAAATCGATACCGAAATATTGCAATATTTTAGCAGCCTTACCTTCACCTTCACGAATAATTCCCAGTAACAAGTGTTCCAGTCCGATATAATTATTGCCAAGTCTCACGGCTTCCTCACGGCTATACGTTAAAACATCTTTTACCCGTTGTGAGAATTTTGCTTCCATAGAATATCCTTTCAATTTTTTTTGCAAAAATAAGCATAAGCTAAATGCCAGAAACAATTCTGTTATTTAGCATAGAAATTTCTTTATCAAAGATAGTACCATTTCTAAAAAGGGGTGTTCAGGAAAAGTGAATTTGTACACATAAAACTGTTAATATATAATACTACTTCGGGGTGTTTTTTTATTAGAAAGTTTTTGTATTTTCGTTGCTTCACTATGTAAAATATATAGGACTAATAAATAAGGAGTTAAGGAATGGATAGCGTATTTGAAGGAGAAAGAATAGTAAAAGTTAATATTGAAAATCAAATGAAGGCTGCCTACATTGATTATTCAATGTCGGTTATTGTATCAAGAGCCTTACCCGATGTGCGTGACGGGTTTAAACCTGTGCACCGCAGAGTACTTTTTGGAATGCATGAGTTAGGAGTTTATTCAAACAGACCTTATAAGAAATCTGCCAGAATTGTTGGAGAGGTTTTGGGTAAGTATCATCCACATGGTGATTCATCAGTATATGACACCATGGTACGTATGGCTCAGGACTGGTCGTTAAGATATCCTTTGGTTGAGGGTCAGGGTAACTTTGGTTCGGTTGATGGTGACAGCCCTGCTGCCATGCGTTATACCGAGGTTCGTTTGCAGAAAATTGCCGAAGAGATGCTGGTTGACCTGGATAAGGAAACCGTTGATTTTCAGAATAACTTTGACGATAGTTTGGAACCTACAGTGCTTCCTACACAAATCCCTAACTTATTGATAAATGGTGCATCAGGAATTGCGGTGGGTATGGCTACCAACATCGCACCTCACAATCTTACTGAGGTAATTGATGGCATCATTGCGTATATCAATGATCGTGAGATTACTATTGCTGATTTAATGCAATATATAAAAGCCCCTGATTTTCCAACGGGAGCCATTATTTATGGATACGAAGGAGTAAAGTCAGCCTTTGAAACGGGTAGGGGACGTGTAATGATGAGAGCTGAGATTCAGGTGGAAGAAATGCCATCAGGTCGTGAAAGGCTGATTGTAACTTCACTTCCTTATCAGGTTAACAAGGCAGAAATGATCCGTAAAACAGCCGACCTGATCAATGAGAAGAAACTGGATGGAATAAGTGATATTCGTGATGAGTCGGACAGAAACGGGATGCGTATTGTTTATGAACTGAAGAGAGATGCTTTGTCGAGTATCGTGATGAACAAGCTTTATAAAATG
>Ga0256913_10001620_pt1 | contig 11571 bp, 9 predicted proteins | sample Axial_MatmetaG_FD_185970 | JGI IMG/M metagenome (GOLD analysis project Ga0256913, IMG submission 185970) | Deep-sea worm associated microbial mat communities from Axial Seamount, Juan de Fuca Ridge, Pacific Ocean - Axial_Mat | ecosystem: Environmental > Aquatic > Marine > Oceanic > Microbial...
CTGCTCGCTGCGGGAGTATTGTTTACCGTAATTCCAAGTTCAGCTGCAACATCAAGGTCGATATTATCAAGACCAACGCCACCACGGACTATAAGTTTGAGATTTCCTTCCGCTGCCTTTTCAAGGACAGGTTTTCTTACCTTTGTGGCACTGCGTACGACCAGAGCGTCGAATTGAGGAGCTGTTTCCAGAAGTTCTTCCGGTGACATTCCTGTTTTTTCAACTATTTCGTGACCGGCTTTACGGATAGCTTCAAGAGCATCTTCAGCTACAGGGTCACAGATAAGTACTCGAGCCATTTATTTCCTCCTGTTTCAATTATTTGAATAAGGAATTGCACTACAGATAAAGACATAATACATACTACAGAGCAACCGGATTCAAGTCAATAACAAGGAGTGTTTCAGAATATTAATCCCTTTTAGTTCGGTTGGGTTTTTCAGCGCAGCAACCCCCGCGCTTTTTCGGCAATCGAAGAAGCTGTAAGTCCATATTTTCCCATCACCTCAGCCGGAGACCCGCTGGTTCCAAAGCTGTTATGAACCGCGACAACATCCATTTTAACAGGCAGGTTCAGGGCAAGAGTTTCCGCCACTGCGCCGAACAGACCGCCGGTTTCCTGATGATTCTCGGCCACGACAACAACCCCGGTTCCTTCAACCTGATCTAGGAGCAACTCGTTATCCAGTGGCTTTATGGAAACCATGTCTATAACTCCTGCTGCCACTCCCGTTTTTTCAAGGATTTCAGCAGCTCTAAGAGCCGGGTTCACAAGGGCTCCACACGCTACCAGTGTAATGTCGCTTCCCTCTTTGAGCAGATTCCCTTTCCCAATTTTCACTTTTTTTTCTTTATCGTAAATCTGAGGAACCGCATTCCTGCCGAATCTGATGTAAACCGGACCCTCCACTTCGAGTGAAGCAAGAACAGATGCCCTGGTCTGATTGGCGTCAGCCGGTACGAGGATATGCATGTTCGGGAGTACACGCATCAGAGCTATATCTTCCAGAGCCTGGTGCGTAGCTCCATCAGGACCAACGCTCAATCCTCCATGAGCACCGGCAATCCTTACATCAAGATTCATGTAACAGATTCCGGTTCTGATCTGATCCCACGCACGACCGGTTAAAAACACTCCGTACGTCCCGACAAAAGGTATAAACCCTGTCAACGCAAGCCCGGCGGCTTCTCCAAGCATATCCTGCTCACTTGCCCCAAGGTTGAAGAACCTTTCGGGAAATTCTTCGTTGAAAGCCGCACTGCCTATGGAGCTGGACACGTCTCCCTCGATAACCACAACACGATCGTTCTGTCGCCCGGCCTGCAATATCCCCTCTACGTAACCTTCCCTTGTCGCCTTAAGCTGCTGTTTCAGTTCTTTCATGAATAATTTCCTCGAATCTCTTTTACAGCTTCCTTATATTCCCTGTCATCAGGATATTTCCCATGCCATTTGCTGGTGCCCTCCATAAATGAAACACCTTTCCCCTTTACCGTATTGGCAATAATTACCGAGGGAAGGAGGGTTTCATTACAATGCTCAAATGCTTTCGCCAGCGATTGAAAACTGTGTCCCTGCGCAACTATTACATCCCATCCGAATGCGAGCCATTTATCGACAAGAGGTTCAATCTCCATTACTTCGGACACATCCCCGTCAAGCTGAACTCGATTCCTGTCCACTATTGCGGTGAGATGTTTTAAATTGTAATGAGACGCGGTCATGGCGGCTTCCCAGATGCTTCCTTCCTGCAGTTCTCCATCACCCAGAAGGCAGTAGACACGGCTCTTCTTTTTATCCAGTCGAATTCCATGCGCAATCCCGCATGCTACTGCAAGACCATGCCCAAGGCTGCCTGTCGACGCATCAAGTCCTGGAAGATCCAGCATGCTCGGATGCCCCTGCAGTCTTGAACCGAGCTTTCTCAGAGTCAAAAGTTCTTCAGGCTCAAAATATCCCCGTCTTGCAAGGACAGAATACAGAGCGGGACAAGCATGACCCTTGGATAGAATGAATCTGTCTCTATCCTGCCAGCCGGGTTCTTCGGGACGGATATTCATTTCATTCCAGTAAAGCTCAACCAGAATCTCAACCGCTGAAAAAGATCCGCCCAGATGACCGCTTCGGGCAGTCTTTACCATTTCAAGCACATCAAGTCTAACCTGCAAACTCAGATGCTTCAGATAAAGTTTATCTATCATTTATCACTAACTCCATTATACTATTTACCTGCCTGCCAATGCTCAATAATGTGATTTTCCGTGCCTCAACTTCTTCTGATTTTAGAATGCATACTTCCAGTTAATCAAGATCCACTATTGAACCTTTCCGCTTCAGAATGGGAATAGGTACATATCCTGTTACCAGAGTCTTGGCTTCGTCAAATCCAAAATCAACCGTTATTCTCCATTCCTGCCCTGTTCTAACAGCTTTTCTGACAAGACCTTTACCGTATCTGGGATGACTTATAAGGTTTCCTGCGGTGTAAACCGGAGCGGTCACATCCACACCAGCGACTTCATCTCTTTCCTTTGGAAAGACGTCTCCTGGAGGTTGTATTCTGTTTTCTCCGTTTGCTATCTCGGTTATGAACCTGGACGGACCGGATTGCGCGACACCGGCCCTTCTCCGGTTTATCGCGCAGGTTAACACAAGCCTTTCCCGTGCTCGCGTCATTCCCACATAAAGTAATCTTCTTTCTTCCTCCATATCTGAGGGAACAAACTCTCCCGGTCTTACGAAAGGCAACATACCCTCTTCCAGACCTGCTACAAAAACCGTGTTAAATTCAAGACCTTTCGCGCAATGAAGAGTCATGAGGGCTATTTTACCGCTGTTTTCTCCTTCGTACTCGTCAACGGTAGTAGCAAGACTAATCTCAGCCATGAAACCCGGCAGACTTCCACCCGGAAGAGCATTGTCGTATTCAGAAACGCTTTTTCTGAACTCCGCGATATTGTCAAGACGAGATTGATCTGTAATATCCTCTGTATCGTACTGCCTTGCCAGACCAGTGCTATCAAGAAGACTGTCAAGTATTTCTGATGTTGTTCTACCCTCTGCTACATATTCCCCGGCCAATCTGAACCATTCACCAAGGCTTTTCAGATGTCTGGATGCTCTGGAAGTAATACCATTGACAGATTCGGAAATAAGCATGGCATCCACGGGATCAAGTCCCCCGGAATCCACAAAACCAAAGAAGGCGGCTCTTCCTTTTTTGCCCAGCCCCCTTGCGGGTTTGTTGATTATTCTTTCGAGGCTGAGACGGTCATCATGGTTCATAAGAACCCTCAGATAAGCGACTATATCCTTGATTTCCATCCTTTCGTAAAATCTCTGGGATCCTACGACCTCGTAATTAATTCCATGTTTTCTGCAAGCTGTCTCGAACTGACGCGACTGGGCATTTGTCCTGTAAAGCACAGCAATGGATTCGCGCCGGACTGCATTGTCTTCCAAAAGTTCCTCTATCTCTCCGAGTATCCATTCCGCTTCTTCAGTTTCATTGTAAAGCGCTCTGACCTTTATCGGAAGTCCTGCATCCTGCCTTGTCCAAAGTGTTTTACCGTGCCTTTTTCTGTTGTGGTTCACCAGTGCCGATGCCCCGCGAAGAATATTCCCGGTAGATCTGAAGTTTTCCTCCAGCCTGATAATCTTTGTTCCGGGAAAATCTTTTGAAAACTCCAGGATATTTTCCACACATGCCCCTCTCCAGGCATAAATGGACTGATCATCATCACCTACAACACATACCATCGCTCCATCTCTGGAAAGTTCTTTCAGCAGTTCATGCTGAACCCTGTTAGTATCCTGATACTCATCCACCAGAATGTAAGAAAACATCAGGGAATATAATTTCCTGGTGTTAATATCCTGACGAAATACTCTGAGCACACCTGTCAATAAATCGTCAAAATCGAACGCTCCGGATGCTTTCAGCCTTTCCTCATAGTTCAAATACACTTTTGCAAGGTCAATCTCCCTCTGACCATCTGCATTCCGCATAGCTTCCTCTGCGGATATGGCATTATTCTTGTTTTTTGAGATATAACCCTTCGCGAGACCTGGAGTAATTTTTGTAGTTGAATCAATAGTTTTAAGAAGCCTTCTTAAAAGGGTTTTCTGATCATCTGCATCGTAAATTGTGTAATTTTCATTGTAACCAAGATGGTGAGCTTCGCGCCTTAGGATCCAGGCACAGATTGAGTGGAATGTCCCCATACGGACCCTGGAACTTCTGTCGGGAAGGATTTTGTTCACCCTTTCCCTCATCTCCTGTGCCGCTTTGTTTGTAAAAGTCATGGCAAGAATCTTCCATGGTTCCGCATGACCTTTTTCAATAATGTCAGCTATTTTCGCGATAAGAACTCTTGTTTTGCCGCTACCGGCTCCGGCAAGAACCAGAAGTGGGCCGTCATTGTACTCTACTGCTTCCCGCTGTCTTGGATTCAGTTGTTCCATACTGTTAATGATTTCTAATTGGAAAGAATATTGCTTCTAATTTTACTGGTTTAAGAAAAATACAATGGTACAAGGAGTTTTTCAAATGCAGAAACCTGGATGGAAAAACTGGCTGATTGTTTCCATGGGAGTGATAATTATGTCGGCTTTCGCTCTTGAAATACTGCCAATCTGATCCCCTCCCTGATTGGCTCCAAAGAGCAAAGAATTATCCAGGGCATAAGCAGGCAACTGGTTGACCCCTCCGGTTGCCTGCACAAGTACTTTGACAGTAATTATATTGTCAGGCATCTAACGACTCTACTATTTCTACACTTCTGCTGCAGCCCAGCCTTCGGGCACCGGCATTTATCATTGCGAGAGCATCTTTCAGAGTTCTGATTCCGCCAGAAGCTTTAACACCAAGCTTATCGCCAACGGCACGCTTCATAAGAATGACATCGGCTGTTGTCGCCCCGCCGCTGCTGAAACCGGTAGATGTCTTAACCCAGGATGCACCGCTGTCAAGAGAGATTCTGCATGCAAGGGTTTTCTCTTCATCCGTAAGGAGACAGGTTTCTATAATTACTTTTACGGGCATACCCGAAGAGGCGTGGACTACATCCGAGATTAAATCTGCCGTTTTTCCGGTATATCCGCTTTTCAGATATCCAACAGGAAGTACCATATCGAGTTCGGATGCCCCGTTATCCACAGCCTCTGCAGCTTCAGAAGCCATTGAGTTTGTCGCTCCAAGTGGAAATCCGATGACTGAGCAGACAAAAGGTTCAAATCCCTTAAGAATCACCGAAGCTGACTGCACCCAGATCGGGTTAACACAAACAGAGGCAAATCCATATTGGACAGTTTCTCTGCACAGCCTTTCAATATCATCGGAAACTGCTTCCGGTTTAAGCAGGGTATGATCGATGAATGCCGCAAGCTCTGATTTGTTCAAATGGCTATCCCTCCCGCAGGAAAAGCAGGTTTATCCCGCCCGGATCAACATCCATGGATTCATCACTGAAAACAGTTCGCCCGTTTACAGTAACGCTTACGGGGTGTTCCCCCGCGGGGAGTCGGAGGCGAAGAACATATATTCGTGAGGGCAGAGTCAGCCATGCCCTGAGGTCAGCCTGTTCAGTAGCAGCACCTGCAAGACTAAGCAGGAAACCGGTCAGCCGTGAAATACCGCTATTTTCCTCCGTGAGATTCTCGACGAGATCTTCCCCTGCTTCTGCAACGCCAGCTTTCAGAACCAATCGAGCGACAGCTCTCGCTATATCGCGTCCGGCCTGGTCCTCGAGGTTCTTTCTGGCAATGCCCGCAAGATCCTCTGCAAAAAAGCCATCGGTACTGTATTTTTCGGAAGAAAGGACAACCGACCAGGATTCGCGCCCTGCGAAAGCGACGCCCGGAAGAGATACTTTGTAAACCTTGCCATCGACCACAAAAGTGTAGGATTTCTCAATTCTTGGAGGTATCATTCCCGCCTCCAGAATAACCACCACCTCGCCATTATCCGGATCGACACCTTCGCCTTCCCAGCTCACATCAGGCCATTGCGACGAGTAATCCTGAAATACTGATTGCATTCCAAGTTCACTTGAAAGTCTCAGAATGTCGGACTTCACCCTGGCAGGTAAGGAAATTCCATAATCGGAAGCATAGGAAGAATCGTATACTGCCGCACTGTTCCTGTAGGCTACAAGAGCATTATTAATATCTCCGGCCTTTTCGAAGAGGATGCCCATGAGGTATCTGATAAATGCATCATCACTGTACCTGTTCCTGTTCTCTTCGTATCTCAGATTGAGTGCTCGCAGCTTGTCGTTTACCCTTCTGCATTCAACAAGCGCATCTTCCATATTATTCTCAGAGGCATAACACACCGCAAGACAATAATTTATGAAAACTTTTTCATAGTCTGCGCCGCGAAATTCAAGCGCAAGATCATTGCTCAGAAATGCTCCGATTTCCTGGTCCAGTTCAATACCCCGCTGCTGATCGCTAAGCCTGTCCGCCGAAAGCAACAGATTCTCCGCTGCGGAAAAACTACCGGAAAGCCGCAGCAGATTACCCAGCTCCATAAGGTAAAGAAGCCTGTTAGCGCCGGTGGAATCGGTAAAATTTCTCCTGAACTCCTCGACAGCTGCTTCCGGTCCGTCCATACTGAGATTGAAAGTCACCGATCGCATTTCATTTGTATAACCGGTTGCACAACCTGATATCTGGAAGACAGATATAATCGCGGTAATAATGATTGAATACCTTAGTCTGATCATAAATCCGTTATCTCCGTAATTGAACTTTGATTCGGACCTCACGGGTGTTCGAACGATGTCGCTACCACTCAATTATCTTCTTTATCTCAAGGCTTCCAATCCAGGATTTAAGTGATGTCTGAACATCAATAAGCTCCAGGTTTATCTTATAGTAGATACTCCTGGTATCTCCCTCTTCGTCAACTATTGATCCTATACTGCCTGTCATCACGAAGTCTGCACCAATTTCATGGCCGAATTCGGCTGCAGTTTCAGGTGATGCGAAAATTGTTTGATCCTCTCTCTCCGATCTGACTTCTCCCCTGCTTGCTCCCCCCGCGGCAATCTGAATTTCACCTGAATTAAGAAAAGCCTGTTCGATAGCGTTCATGAAAATATCTGTATTAATATGCTCCGAACTCTCGTTATAGATACCGCCGACAACGATTACAGGTTTAGCTTCGTAAGGACGTTCCCCGCCCCTGGACTCAATCGATAAATCCGTCAGCCACCTGCCGCCAAGACACTGCGATACCATCGAATCAGCCACCATCTGCGCATCGGTCTCGTTCCAGTAACCGCTGAGATCCGTTACCGTATCAGGATTAACTCGGGTAACTTCCCGACCACCACAACCGGCAATAAAGGCAATTACAGCTATACTTATAAAGATTTTAAAAACAGTACTCATATCAGCATTCCTTTCATTCTTCAGTTTCCAAACTGCTCAATCCAGGGTAAGGACACAACTCCCCGGAAAATAACGTTGTAATAACCACTTTCCCTAAGGCCAGTCCCCTCGACAGGTGGATTAAGCGGCTTGAAAATCAATGCATACGGGGATTGTAAATCTGCGATTGAATCCGGGGGCTGGTTCCAGGCATCCCTTGTCCATTCCCACATTACCCTTTCATCAGGTGTAACGTTAGCGGAGAACATGGCCAGAGCACCAGGGGATAATCCGATTATACCTGACAGGGTCATGGAAATAAAATCTGAGTAAGTACTCATGACTTCCCATGTATCCTCAAGGCTGATTACTCCCGCTGAGGCGGCTGCAGTGATTTCCGCTCTTGTAGGAAGTCTTTCGCCCCGGTCATTCAGGTAAAGCCTTGCGGCATCAAATGTTACCGAAGTAGCAGGGATATCAAAACAACCTGTTTGAACGGTTACACCGGTTACTTCACCCTGCACGTTCTTGTAAATCACCCAGGGAGTGTATCTCACAAAGATTATATCCTTGAAGTCATCACCAATACTCTCACCTGACATAATCAGTGCATCCTGACCTGTAAGATAAATCGGAATCTGATCAACTCCGGTTATCTCCCCGTCAAGCCAGTCAAGCATATCCCGGCATACGACGGGTTCCGAATCAATAAAAAACGGCCCCACTGAAATATCTTTACCATCAATAGTCACAGTCGAGGGACCGACATATTCCATGCCTTCAGGGGGACGGGGCAGATTGCACTCTGTGCAGAAGTCTGAATTATTCTCCGTTCCGCATACAGGACAAATCCATGCGGAAACAGCTGATACCAGAATAAACAGAAAATAAAGAATTTTCAAACCCGTATTCCTCCGTTTCAAATCATAAAACTGATTATCAGTTAAATAGAATATACCTGATTCCCATCAGAATTCAGCCCCGATGGTAATATTCTGCTCAGGTTTGCGGGAAATACCGCGAAGATCGGTACGCCATGCAATATCATGCTTCAGCAAAAAGAAGCCCAGGTTAAATCTGTATCCAATTCCCAGTCCCATCTTGAGATCGTCCAGATGAAAACCTCCCTCCGTGGAAGCTCCGTGGAAAGCGGATAAATCATCAAAGGCACATCCGAGGTCAAAGAACATAACACCTCTGCCGTTCCTGAAAACAAGAGGAAGAGGAGCATCGAGCGCAAGCGTGTTCACAAAAGGTACTCGCAATTCCGCTGAAAACAGACCATACCTTCGACCGTGAATACTCGCGTAATCGTACCCTCTCAGCAGATCGCCGTAGTTCATATAAAAACCGAGGAGTTCATCTATAGTATCCACTTCACCCCACAGCAATCTTTCGGGTATGGCACCACCCAGGTAGAAATCCTGCCCATCGGAACCCCAGCTAGTTCCGCCTGCCAGTCTTGTGGCAAAAGTAACATTCCTGGAAACCCAAAGGTAATTTCTGAGGTCAAATAGTACCGTACTGTAACTTGCTGACCCTGAAATAGATGGGGCGTACTCCCCGTAAATGCTGAACCTGCTGCCAACACGCGGACCTACGCTTCCCCAAAGTGCGTTATCGAAAACAGCTCCAGCCTGCACAGTAATAATATCCTCATTAAGATCAGCGGTAGAATTCCAGGTTCCTATGCGGCTCAGCTGACGGTATTCGAGTGAACCGCTGATTCTGAAAGACGGGCTGAACGGATACCTGGCAAGTGTAAACCCGCCCATATCAACGTCTCTGACTTCTTCATAATGGCCATCTTCAAATTTAAACAGATACCTGTAAGATTCCCTCCTGAGACCGAAGATGTAATCGGTTCTATGCGGGAGGTAACCGTAGAGTACGGCTACATCCACATCACTAAGGCTGCCTCCGTTCAGATTTGTGTTAACGACAATCTGATGATGAGCCAGAACATCGCTGAGAATAAACTGTACATATCCAGCGATACCAAGATACGAGTCATACGAGGCCATGGCACTGGCGTAGTCAACAGTCAGTCTCGGTGTGTATGGTGATATACTGCAGTTGGTATCAATGTTGTGAATAAAACCCGAATCTGAATCTGTGACCTCGTCGATGAGTTCCGCTGATGCGACAAGTTGACGCGAGTCCGGTTGAAACGGATGCTCCGACGTTTCTACTACATCGGTAATTGGACGGGATTCAAGCGTATGACTGTTTCTCACTGCGTCAGTTGTTATTTCAAGATCTCCATGTTCACACTGGATAACTCTTCTGTCCGTAATACCGTATGCAAGAAAAACTCCGGTTCCGTCCCAGTCACTCGATACAAATGTCAGTATATCAGCGGAATCAGCCCATGAGGGAGAATCGATGTTTCGATAAAGAGCCGTAAGGCGTACAATTGCTTTCGTCGAATCCTGAAGCATATAAAGGTCTGGATAACCGCTCATATCCGAGAGAAAGAGGATGCCGCCGGGAACCGCGATGGGATATCTTATTTCCGAGGAATCAACAAATACAGTCTCCGGTTTCCCGTCGATGGTGTATTCAACAATCCCGGTCTCGCCCACGCTTAATTCTGAAGTACACAGAATCACATCATCGTTCCATGACAGGTCTCTTTCACCCGATATATCATCGCTTATCTGTATCAGAGTCTGTTCATTCAAGTCCCACACATAGACATTCATCTGACTGTTGTTCATTCCCGCGAACCCGATATACCTGCCTGAAGGAGACCAGGCTGGATCACGGATAAGATCCATCTCAAACGGAATATCCTCCTTCCGGCCATCCGAACAGATAATCAGCCTGTCTCCAGAAATGTACTGTGCTGCAACTACCAGTGAATCAGCACCTGGAGAAAAGCTGCATACCCTGTACATTGGTGAAATGGAGACATCCGAGATTCCTCCGGCTACGAATGGTCTGGCCTCTACCTCACCTGTAACTGTTGATCTGATCGTTACTGCAAAATGAGCATGATAGTACTCTATACCTGCGATAAACCTTCCATCATCTGAAACAGTTGAGTTTATCTGCGCGATTCGTTCGTCATCCCTGTAAATGGCATTCGCTATATCATCCGGACTTTCTCCGCAACAGAGCTCGGACCAGTACTTTTCTCGAGCCCATTCCATAAATTTGGTACTGAACTGTGCCCGGGACATATTAAAAACCTCTTCGAAGGGATCACCGGACCCGTGCCGTCCATCGGATGACCAGAACGAATCGCTGCCAGAACCCATACTTCCTTTACCCCGGGAGTTGATATGCTGAACGAATTCCCGGTATTTATCATCACCGTATCTTTCATTCATGAAATGGTAGATCGCCTGTCCCTCGCGATATACAAGATAATCTGTTCTTCTGGAAAGATCTTCAATTGATACAATCTGATTTGAAATAACCATATCTCTGAATTCAGCTTCTGAAACCGCATCCCATCCGAGGGAAGTGTATTCCGCAAGGCCTTCCATCATCCATAAAGGAGTACTTCCCGTAATGATGTTTAGCAGAGAGTGTTTGTAAAGCATATCGAAAATAAAGGCATGGTTAATTTCATGGGCAACAACATGGCGGAATTCAGACCAGAACCCTGTAAAAGGAACTACGATCCTGCCCTTGGAGAATTCCGTGAACCCTCCAACCGCCTGAGATATCTCTGAGGGATTGATATCGGTCTGCCTGAAATCACCGGGGGAAACGTACAGAACTATGGGAATAGGCTCTTCCGGCATATAATTGAACTCCTCGGACAGGTCCAGCAGAGCGTTTTCCGTCTGCACAAGAAGTGTTTCAGCGGGAACTTCCCCTCCCTGAGGGAAGTAAATCGTAAAGTGACTGCCCTGGATTTCCCACCATTCCTGATCCCCAATCTGCACTTTGTTGCGGCCGTAAGAAGTCGCGAAGCAGATTGAAAATAAAACAGGAATGAGAATGAATACTGTTTTTTTCATCTTCCCTCCAGAAAACACTGTTCGAGCTATCGTAGTCTAGTATACTGTCAGGGTTCCCGATCGAACAGGAGTACAATGAGAGAAAACCTGATTTTCATACCTCCGTTGATCATATCTTTCGTTTCCGTTTCCCCCTGTAAAGAATTATTGTCCGCACAGGTTTAACTAAAGGCGGAACAACCCGGGCAATAGGAGGACCCCCCGACATAAGATCCCTTG
>Ga0256913_10001621_pt1 | contig 11566 bp, 8 predicted proteins | sample Axial_MatmetaG_FD_185970 | JGI IMG/M metagenome (GOLD analysis project Ga0256913, IMG submission 185970) | Deep-sea worm associated microbial mat communities from Axial Seamount, Juan de Fuca Ridge, Pacific Ocean - Axial_Mat | ecosystem: Environmental > Aquatic > Marine > Oceanic > Microbial...
GAGAACGGAGATGCCGAAAACTCCGGGGAGGCGAAGAGCGATCCCGGGCCGCGGCCAGCCCTCCCCAACGGGGAAAAGATAAAAGCGCTTCTAGTAGAGGACAACGCCATAAACCAAAAACTGGCCACAGCGGTGCTATCAAAACTGGGGTGCGATGTCGATCTCGCGGAAAACGGCGCTTTGGGAGTGGAAAAAGTCAAAAACAACGATTACGACATAATATTCATGGACTGCCAAATGCCGGAGATGAACGGATTCGACGCCACCAAGGCGATACGGGAATACGAGAAGACGAATGGAAAAAAGGAACGAGTGCCAATCGTGGCCATGACCGCCAACGCCATGCCCGGCGACAGGGAGCGTTGCATAGATTCGGGAATGGACGATTATATCAGCAAACCCGTGAAAAAAGACAAACTGGCCCGGGTGCTAGCGAAGCACACAGCCTGAAACACCTCGGTGGACGCCCCCCGCGGAAAGAGTGTCGAAACGCCTGGAAACAAGGAGATGAACGAACGATGAAACGCTTCCCATATCTAGCGCTCGCCCTCCTGCTAGCCTCCGGCATGGCGCCCGAAAAACGGAAAGACATACCCAAGGACGCCACCCTGTTCCATGGCAAATACTACAAGGTGTTCGAAAAAAAATGCTCTTGGCACGAGGCCGAGGCCCTATGCGAGAAAACGGGAGGACGACTGGCCTCCATCAAATCGAAGGAGGAGGACGAATTCCTGCGGAAACTGCGAGCGGGAAAATGCCTCTGGTTTGGCGGTTCGGACGAAGCAAAAGAAGGTGATTGGCGATGGCGGGATGGAACGGAAATGGCGTATCAAAACTGGGCCGACGGCGAACCGGACGACTGGAAGGGAAAAGAGGACTGGATGGTGGTGGGATGGCCTGGAGGGGAAAGATTCAAAACCGGAAAATGGGGCGACACTATCTCGAAATACCGAAAACAGATCGATGGTTTTATGTGCGAGTGGGACAAATAACCCCACAAGGACGCCCTCCCCGATCCCCGGCGCCACGGAAACGGAACCAAACCCGCCCTTGATTGCCTCTCTTATCGGTGTATAGTGCTTTTTCCGCACGGCACGGGGGTTCCGGAGCGACGGCGGAAAACCGTTTTGGAGTTTGTTGTATGCTTTATCAGACTTTATCCAAATTCTTCGCCACCGACATAGGAATAGACCTCGGCACGGCCAACTGCCTGGTTTACGTGCGCGACAAGGGAATCGTCATTTGCGAACCCTCCGTGGTAGCCATAATGGACGGCACAAAAGAGGTGCTGGCCGTGGGGGCGGACGCGAAAAAAATGCTGGGCAGAACCCCCGGTTACATCAAAGCGATACGCCCGATGAAGGACGGAGTGATTGCCGATCCCGAAATCACCGAGGAGATGCTGCGCTCCTTCATACAGCGCGCGAAAAGGTTCGCTCCGAGAGGACGACGCATGCTTTCCCCCAGGGTCTTGGTGGCGGTGCCGTCTGGCATAACCGGCGTCGCCACCCGAGCGGTCAAGGACTGCGCCCTACGCGCCGGAGCCGGAGAGATATCCTTGATAGAGGAGCCGATGGCGGCCGCCATTGGCGTGGGCCTCCCCGTCGCGGAGCCGTCCGGAAGCATGATCGTGGATATCGGGGGGGGGACGACCGAGGTGGCCGTCATATCGTTCTCGGGGATAGTCGAGTCCCGCAGCGTGGGCGTCGGCGGCGACGAGATGGATACGGCCATCTGCAACTACATGAAAAAAGAATACAAATTGATGATAGCGGAGCCCACGGCGGAAAAGATAAAAATACAAATTGGAAGCGCGTATCCTAGCGACGAGAACGCCACGATGGAGGTTCGGGGCGGAGATATCGTCTCGGGGCTTCCAAAAACAGTGAAGATATTGGAGGAAGAGATCCGAATGGCCCTCCAGGAACCAATCGTAAGCATAGTCGAGGCGGTAAAGGCGACCCTGGAACATTGCCCTCCCGAACTGGCGGCGGATTTGATAGACCGCGGCATCATGCTCGCCGGAGGCGGCGCCCTCCTGAAGGGAATCGACAAGCTCCTCACCGAGGAAACAGGGTTGCCGGTCTTCGTGGCGGAGGAGCCTCTCCAGGCCGTGGCCAGGGGAACGGGCATAGCGTTGCAGGAGATAGACACCGTCCACAAGGCCCACTCCTCGGCGCGATGAAACCCGGAACACGCATTTATCTAGCGGAATCCGGCATCCTCGGAAGCGCCGTGCCCTTCTCTCGAACCGTATCCCGGCAGCGTTCCTCCATGGCGAAACGAAAACGTCTATATGGATTCTTCGCCGCGTTGACCGCCGCGGCATCTTTTCTCTCGTCCCCATACGCCGCGGTTTCCGCGGAAAACTCCCCCTCCCCCAGCGAACTGGTGGAACAACTGGGAGCCCCCGATTTCGCGACAAGGGAGGCGGCGACCAAAAAACTGATGGAAATGGGATACGACGCCCGTCCCGCGCTCAAGTCCGCCCTGGAGGCGAAAGATCCCGAGATCAAAACGCGCGCTAAAAAAATATGGAAAGAAGTGAAATATATGATATTCCCCAAGGCTGGACGGGACGTGGCGAACCTACTCAAAGCGGTATGTGAAACCGCTCCGTCGCCATTCCTGTCAAATTGGGGGGATATAGCGAAAAAATACCCGTCGGACTATGTCCGCATCTTGGCGTTTTTGAGAAAGGAAAAGGGCCCCGGCTCCCCCTACATGAACCTGGCCTGCGCGGCATTCCTGTCGCAATTGCCCACGAAAGAAATCGCGAAAATGATGCTAGACGATTCCGATACGGACAGGCGCCTGACAAAAATCTTCTCGGAACGATCTCTCGACGACTTTCCATCGGAAACCCCATACCTCAAAATGATACGCGTCCTGATCTTGGCGGGCCACCACCCCGAGGCTCTTGACGCCGCGTCCAAGGCCTGGAGCGAATTCCACGACAAACGCTATTTAGGCATAGTGGAGCGAATAGCGAACGGCGACGCGTTCTCCAAGGCCCTGGATATGCTGCAACGTAAATCATTCGAGCACCCCAACTCGAAATACACCCAGTGGGAACTCTGCTTTTTCGTCGAGTTGGCCAAGAAAGCGGGAGAAAAGGAGATTATAAAGTCCTTCCTGGATAACGCGGATATCGCGCCGGACTCCCCCGCGGTCGCCAACCAGATAGCCAACATCCTGCTATCCATGGGGTTGGATAAGGAGGCCATCGACATCCTTTCCGGCTTCACCGGCCCCATAGCAATTTACCTCCGCTCGGTGGCCATACGCCGTTCGGGAAACGCGGAGGATTCGGAACGGACGGCGAAAACGCTCATATCGAAAATCAATGACTCCCAGGCGTGCTACGCCCTGGCCCAGACAATGGATATCTTCGACGACCCCGCGGTGGAGCTGGCTCTTAAACGGATCCTAAACCTCGACCAGGCTCCATATTACGTATACGCCGCGACCCTGGACCTAGGCAGATTCTATGAGAGAAAAGGGAAATACGCCTTGGCGGCGAAATACTACGAACAAGGCCTGGCCAACTATAAGGAGAACCTGCTATCCAAACGCTCGAACAAACCAGATTCCGACGACGAGATTAGAAAGGAATTGCGACACGATATAAAACGCCTGCGCCGCGTAGCGGGAAAAAATCCTAAGCTATGGTTCGAAATTCAAGAAGCCAAAAACAACAAAAACTACGCCAAGGCCCTCGAGCTTCTAGATAAATATATCGAATTCGATCCCTCGTTCCCAGACGCTTGGATCGAGAAGACCGAGGCGTTGTGGCGCTTAGAGCGCTTCGACGAGGCGCTGAAAGCGGGAAGAAAAGCGGTGGACCTGGCGAAACAAGACCAGTTCGCGGCATACGATGCGCTATCCTGGCTGGGTATCGTCTTGCAGGAGAAATACGCCTTCGGGAAGGCCCTGGAATGCTTTGAACGGACCATCGAGCTACGGCCGGACAGCTTCCCTCCCTACTCGATGGCCGCCACCGCGGCGTTCTACGCGGGACAATACGGCAAAGCGGTAAAATTATTAGACAAGGCCCTCGACGTGGGGGGATACGACGATTACTACCCTTGGATATGGCGGCGCATCGCTAGAAGCAAACGGGAACTCCCTCCGGACAAGAAATTCCTTGACCACGTCAAATCGCTCGAGTTCGACAACGAATGGCCCGCTCCGGTTCTCAGGTTCTACGCCGGAGCCATATCAAAACAACGATGCCTGGAAATGGCGGTGGACAAGGATCCGAAACGGGATAACGAAAAGAAATGCGAGGCGTACTACTACATCGGAGAGATGGAACTGGCGAAAGGCAACCGGAAAGAAGCGAAAAAACTATTCGAGAAATGCCTGGAATGCGACATAAAAGACTTCCGGGAGACAATCGCGTCCCAAATTCGCATCGAGGAATTGAAAAAAGAAAATCGGAAAAACGGCGGAAATGGCGCCGCCACGGCCGGCGGCGAATGACACGGAAAAACACATCCATCCGCGGATTGCGCGGGATATGCCCGTCAACCGCGTTGAATCTTCCGCCGCGCCACCCTATCATATACGCGTTATGCAACCTAATTTCTCATTGTTGATAAAACCGGCGTCGTATAGTTGCAACCTTCGTTGCACCTATTGCTTCTACTTGGAAAAAGAGGCCCTTTTCCGCAAGGCGCGGCCACGGATGACTCCGGAAGTGCTCGAGCGGATGATCTCATCCTTCATGAAGCTGGATCTCGCGCAATACGCGTTCGGATGGCAGGGCGGAGAGCCGACACTGATGGGGCTCGATTTCTTCAAACAAGCGGTGGCTCTCCAGCAGGCGCGCGGAAAATCCGGAGACCACGTCTCCAACGGCCTCCAGACCAACGGAACAAGATTGGACGACGAGTTCTGCGACTTCCTAGCCAGATTCAACTTCCTCGTCGGGATCAGTATGGACGGCCCGCCGGAAATACACGACTCCCAACGGATCACACATTTGGGGCGTGGAAGCCACCATCTAGTCCTCCGCGGACTGAACGCACTCAAACGCCACCGCGTGGAACACAATGCGATGTGCCTGGTCACACAGGCGAACGTGCGAAAACCGGCCCTCGTCTACAACTATTTCAAAGAACTTGGCATGCTTTTCCATCAATACATCGAATGCGTCGAGTTCGACGACAAGGGAAAACTCCTCCCATTCGCCGTCGGCGGAGGGGAATGGGGAGAGTTCCTTTGCGGACTTTTCGACGAGTGGAAAAAAAGCGGGGACATGTACTCCGTATCCATACGCCTCTTCGACTCCATCGTGTTCCGACTTGTGGAAGGCGTCCAGAACGTATGCGCTATGGCCCCCGACTGTAGGCAGTATTTCTGCGTCGAGCACAACGGAGACGTATTCCCGTGCGACTTCCACGTACTCCCGGAGTGGCGCCTGGGAAACATCATGTCCGACGAATGGATGGATATGTTCGAATCCGATCTGTTCAAAGAGTTCGGAGCCAGAAAAAACCAGTGGAACGAGGAATGCGCCGCCTGCGAGTATCTCGAATTCTGCCAGGGATGCTGTCCGAAAAACCGGCCGACGCACGGCATCGATCCGACGAAGAAAAGCGTCCTGTGCGAGGGGTGGAAAATGTTCTACTCCCACACTTTGGACGACTTCAAACGCCTCGCGAGAAAAGTGGTCCGAGACCGGGAGATCGAGGAGGAAAGGATGGCGATACAAAGAGCCACGGTGGCGATACAGCGGCAGTCGCTGGCGGGCGTGGGAAACGTAGGCCGTAACGATCCCTGCCCTTGCGGAAGCGGCAAGAAATTCAAAAAGTGTTGCGGAAAATGAGTGAAAACAATGCGTTCGACGCCATAACGTTGACTATTTGGGGATTCTTCGAGCGAATGGTGGCGCTTGTGGCTAAACTGCTCCTGGTCGCCGCGGAAACCGCGTACGCCCTGGCCAGGCGCTTGCTGGACATCCTCCCCGCACGGCGGATGGGCGTCGTTTGGCGCGTTCTCGACGACATGCTGGAATTCCCGGGGGCAGTGGCCCGCGCGAGCGTTACGGAGGAGATACTGGAGCTGGCGGAATCCGCGTTGCAAAAACTCTCTTCCGCCATGAGGCGCTCCCCCAAGGCGCGCCTGGCGTTCCTGGCCATAGCCATGGTGGCGTTGACCTTCCACCTCCACCCCCCTTCCCATTGGGGGCCTTGGCACCGCTACCAAACGGGTTGGGCGTCGTACTATTCCTCGGCTTTCGCCGGAAAAAAAACGGCTAGCGGAGAAGTGTTCGATCCAGACGCGATGACCGCGGCACATAGGAGCCTTCGCCTTGGAAGTGTGGTCAGAGTGGAGAACATCGCCAACGGAAAAACCGTTTACGTCAGAATAAACGACAGAGGCCCCTACGCCCAGGAACGGATCATAGACCTATCCAAGGCGGCGGCGGAAAAACTGGGGATGATCGAAAAAGGAACAGCGAGAGTGAAGATATACATCCGATAACCGGGCACCTGAACGCCAGCCGCCTTCCTCGCGACCTCCACGCCAACGCCGACAAATACATATCGCGGGATATCAAACGCTATCTTTCCCTCCTCCCAAACTAGCGCTTCGGAACACGCGCGCTATAATAAATCCGGCCGCTCGAACGTTGAATGGACGAACGCGCTGAAAGTCATTCGAAAAACGGTGGAACCGTTTCGGAACGGATAATTCGCGCCACATAGACGGAGACTAATAACTATGAACAATAAAACCGGCGCGATTATAGGAGGAACATTGGCCCTGGCGGCTCCCTGCCTCTCCGCCGCGCGAAGCGAAAAACCGAACGTGGTGTTTATACTGGCCGATGATCTGGGATATAACGGACTCCATTGCTACGGCAACGAATGGCTCGAAACACCCAATATCGACAAACTCGCCTCCCAGGGAATGAAGTTCACAAACGGTTTGGCGGCCTATCCAACATGCCTACCCTCGCGCATGGCCATAATCACCGGACAATACGGACCGAGAACAGGCGGATACCGCGTATGCGACAGGCACAAGGGACTGGAGGATTACATAAAATATATCGTCCCGAAAAACCGGAAGATAGCTCCGGAAAAAATAACGATCGGAGAGTGCTTCCAAAACGCCGGATACTCCACAGCTTTCTACGGCAAATGGCACGTGGGCGACAACAAGGCGGGGCATCCCTCACATCACGGTTTCGATGTCGCGATATCCGCGACCGGACACTACGAACTACGCAACCCGGCACCCCCTGTGAAGCTCCCGAAAGGGATGTACGCGGCTAAATTCTTCACCCTGAAGGCGAAAGATTTCATCGAAAAGGCAAAGGAGGAGGGCAAGCCATTCTTCCTCTTTATGTCGTACTATCTGGTCCACGCCCCCTTCGAGGCGGAAAAAGACTATATCGAACACTTTAAGAAAAAACTGCGGAACGTCCCCCTCAAAGACAAGCATCCTGACCGCACCATCATCGTGGCGGCTATGACGAAAATGCTCGACGACTGCGTGGGACAACTGATGGACGAGCTGAAATCCGCCGGATTGGAGAAAAACACCATCGTCGTGTTCACATCCGACAACGGATCCTACAGCATAGATTACACCGGCCCCGTGAGAGGCCAGAAAGGCGACACCTACGAAGGCGGACTGCGGGTGCCGTACATCTTCAAATGGCCCGGACACATCCCCTCCGGGACGGACAACGGCGAACGCGTCATGGGCATAGACATCTATCCCACATTGGCGGCGCTGGCCGGAATTCAAAAACCCAAGGACTACATTTTGGACGGAGAAGACATCTCCCCCATCCTCTTAGGCGACAAGAAAAAACTCCCACATCGGAAACTCTATTGCTACTACCCCAAATACGCCCAATACAGAAAAAACACGAAACACTGGATATTCTCATGGCGCAATGTCATCTACGACGGCGACTACAAGCTGATCGAATATCCAGAATACGGCGAATACGAGCTTTTCAATCTGGCAGACGATCCCAAGGAAAAGAAGAACCTGGCGGAGGAAAACCCCGAAAAACGATCGGCTCTGATTCAGGAACTCCATCAATGGCTCAAGGAGCTAGGCACGAAATTGGCGCCAAACCCCAACTACAAGCTCAAATAAGCGACATCCCATCCCTATTGGCATGAGGCCTCGGGGAAAACCATCGCGACAAACATGGGCAGGGGCATTGAAAAACGGCGGCACGGGTGTATTGTGTTTGTTTCCAAGAGGCTATCGAGTTTGATAAAGCCTTCCTAGCGAGGTAGGACGCTCGATGAAGCCATGGTGTATGATACCGCAAGGGGTTCGTGGCGGCTTGGATTCGAAAGCCCCGTTTCCCTTGGGGTTGGCGTGTATGCGGGACAATCGCCAAACGGCGACTACAAAGGAGGGATACGAAACTATGAGAACCATGCTTCTGTCTATGGTGTGTTTTGTCGCGTTCTGCCTTTCGGTTCGGGCGCAGGAAGATGAAATCGAAGCTTTGAAAGCCAAAGCGGACGGCGGGGACGCCAAAGCGCAGTGCGCTCTTGGATACCGATATTATCTTGGCGATGGACTTGAGCAGAACTTCAAGGAGGCCGTCAAATGGTATAAAGCGGCCGCCGACCAGAAATTCCCTTTGGCCCAGTTCGCTCTCGGCCGTTGCTACTATTACGGAGACGGCGTGGAGGAGGACAAGGTCAAAGCCCTCGAATGGATGGAAAAGGCCGCCGAGCAGGATTTCATCAAAGCCATGCTCTTCATCGGCCTCGATTATGTGGACGTGGATGAAAAACCCGCGGAAAGCGCGGTGAAATGGCTCACCAAAGCGGCGGAGAAAGGCAACGCCGAAGCGCAATACGTGCTTGGTATGCGATATCTAGTAGGCGATGGCGTGGAAGCCGATCCCCAAACGGCTATACAATGGCTGGAACAGGCCGCTGAGCAGGACTACGACGCAGCCCAATTCGAACTGGGCATCCGCTACTTCCGAGGCTCCATCCTCGAGAAAAACCCGGATCTGGCGGTTAAATGGCTCACCAAAGCGGCGGAAAAAGGCAACGCCTTGGCCCAGTATTCCCTCGGAGTATGCTACAAAACCGCGTTCGGCGTGAAAAAAGACGACGCAATGGCGGCGGAGTGGTTCAAAAAATCCGCGGAACAAGGCAATCCGGACGCGCAATACGCATTGGGCGTGGCCTACTACTTGGGAAAAGGTGTCCTGAGAGATTACGACTCCGCAAAAAACTGGTTGAAGAAATCCTTGGACAAAGGAAACCATAAAGCCAGAAGGTTCTACCAAGAACACGAGAAAAAACTCTGGAAATACAGCGACGACACCCCGGACAAGAAAAAAGAAGAGCCGACAAACCAACCCAAGGTGAAAATCGGCAAATAACAAGAAGAGGGTCGATCCAACGCTCCCGCGCGAGGGAGCGTTGGCTATCTCAATGTTTGGGAAAGAATATCGTTCCAGCATTCGTCCCCCATAGCGAAACCCAACAAAGAAACCGCCCGCGACGAGCTTAGGCGGGCTCGACATCAGATTCCATCGGCCTCCCACACGGGAACGACAACACGGAGGGGGGCGTAGGCGAACCTCCTCCCACAATCAGGAACGTTCGCCGACAGCGCGGAAAAAACGAAAACGAGAAGAAATACGGAATGAGGATGACAACAAATAAAACAGCCTCTCGCCAATTCGGCCTTCTCGCCATCTCGATAACGGCGTGCGCCGCCGCCACCGCCACGGAAAAACCGAACATAGTCTACCTGATGGCGGACGACCTTCAGCCTTTCGCCTTGGGGTGTTACGGAAACAAGGACGTAAAAACCCCAAACATAGACTCCCTGGCGCGCGAAGGCCTCGTTTTCGACCGTTGCTACGCGACAAGCGCGATATGCATGCCGGCTAGAGCCACCGTCCTATCCGGGATGTACGAATTCAAAACGGGATGCAACTTCAACACATCATATATCAGGAGGGAGGCCTTGCGGCAATCCTATCCGAACATACTCAAAAAAGAAGCGGGATATTTCATCGGATTCGCCGGTAAATGGGGAATCAGGACGCCTCCGGGATATGAATACTCCAAAGATTACGACATGTGGGGGGGATTCGACGGATCTGGACAGGGAAAATACGAAACCGCCGGAAATTCGGCTTTGAAAAAATACGCGGACAAATATCCACACGTCACGGGCGCCCTCGCCGCCTTCGCCGTTGATTTCATCGACAAGGCCTCGAAAAAGAAAAAACCGTTCTGCCTCTCCATAAGCTTCAAGGCCCCTCACAAACCCCATAGATACGTCGACCCGAAAACAAAACACCTCTACGACGGCGTCACATTCGCCAAACGGAAGAACTACGGAGTGGAGTTCAGAAAAAAACTCCCGGAGCAGGCGAAACTGGGCAGACAGTACGCCCAATGGAACGAATGGGCTCCGAACGCCTACCAAAAACATATCAAAATATACTACCAACTCATCTCTGGAATCGACATGGCGGTGGGAAAAATCATGGCGGAACTCAAAAAACGGGGCTTGGATAAAAACACCATCGTCATATTCACCTCCGATAACGGATATGCTTTGGGATCACACGGATTCCAAGGAAAAACCCTCCCCTACGAGGAGATGTCCAGAATCCCCCTTATAATCCTAGTCCCCAACAGCGGGTCCGCTGGAAAACGCACGAAATCACTGGCGGCCAATATCGACATAGCGCCGACAATCCTCGATTTCGCCGGACTGACCGCTCCAAAGAACATAGACGGAAAAACCCTCAAGCCCCTGCTAAAAGACCAAAACGCTAAAATCCATGACAACATAATGCTCATACAAAACTGGGGCCCGGGCAAATGCTCCTGGAACAAGGCCGTATCCGTGGTCGCCGATAAATGGAAATACATTTTCTGGTGCTACGGGGATAAAAACATCGCCCCGGCCGAGGAACTCTACAACCTGGATCAAGATTCACTAGAAACGAACAACCTGATTAAAACGGGCGCGAACCCGGAAATCCTCGCCAGACTAAGAAAAAAATACGACGCAAACATCGGCCTCTGGCGCTCGACGTGCGTCGACGAATACAAGCCTTTCTCCAAAATGTTCGATAGAAACACTCCGTGGAACGCAAAGACATTCAATGGACCAACGAGGAAATTCGCTACGACAACCTTGTACCGTGAAGTCGTCGGTAAAGAATGCCCTTACTCCGCTCCAACAAGGAAAAAGAGGCGGCAAAAAAAATAACCAGCCTCAATACATTGTTTCCGAACACCCCATTCTGTGAATACTCCAATTCGCATACCCTTGACAAGCGCGACTTCCCTTATTAGTGTCTATCCTCTTGGTTTTGACGCTCCTGGGCTCATACGTCGACGCATGACGGAAATCCCGTGACGGAATCAAATGGCATAATACAACGACATATCAAATAATGGATCATCCCAACATCTCTTTCAACTGCCCCAATTGCGGCGCCCCTTACGAGGTGGACGCATCCATGGCTGGCGCCAAGGCGCGATGCTACGAATGCGACATCAAATTCATCATTCCAGAGCCGATGGAACCG